>Ga0137829_10948051_pt1 | contig 10586 bp, 9 predicted proteins | sample OV2TP2_FD_97737 | JGI IMG/M metagenome (GOLD analysis project Ga0137829, IMG submission 97737) | reverse complement strand
CGCGCCCGCGCAGGATGAGGAAGCGGATACCCGCATCGTCCTGCACCTGGGCCAGCGCTGCGTTCAGTTCGCCGATCACCTGGGCGTCGAAGGCATTGTTCTTGTCCGCGCGGTTGAGCCAGAGGGTGGCCACGCCGCGCGCGTCTTTGTTCAGTTCGATGGTCTGGAAATCGGTCATCTCGGCATCCTCGATGCGACTGCAGGCGCCGGCGCGCTCGGCTGCCGGCGGCACGGATTACATGCGGAACACGCCGAAGCGGGTCGGCTCGATCGGCGCGTTCAACGCGGCGGACAGCGCCAGCCCCAGCACCTCGCGGGTCTGCGCCGGGTCGATCACGCCGTCGTCCCACAGCCGCGCGCTGGAGTAATAGGGATGGCCCTGGCGCTCGTACTGTTCGAGGATCGGCTGCTTGATGGCCGCCACCTCATCGTCGCCGAGGCTCTTGCCGGCGCGCTCGCTCTGTTCCTGCTTGACCTGGGCGAGCACCCCGGCGGCCTGTTCGCCACCCATCACGGCGATGCGCGCGTTGGGCCACATCCAGAGGAAGCGCGGGTCGTAGGCGCGGCCGCACATGCCGTAGTTGCCGGCACCGAAGCTGCCGCCGATGAGCACGGTGAACTTCGGCACCTGGGCGCAGGCCATCGCGGTGACCAGCTTGGCGCCGTGCTTGGCGATGCCACCGGCCTCGTATTTCTGCCCGACCATGAAACCGGTGATGTTCTGCAGGAACAGCAGCGGAATGCCGCGCTGGCAGGCCAGCTCGATGAAGTGCGCGCCTTTCTGCGCCGCCTCGGCGAAGAGGATGCCGTTGTTGGCGAGGATGGCGATCGGGTAGCCGTGCAGGTGGGCGAAGCCGCAGACCAGGGTGGTGCCGAACAGCGCCTTGAATTCATCGAACTCACTGCCGTCCACCAGCCGCGCGATCACCTCGCGCACGTCATAGGGCTGCTTGGCCTGCGCCGGGATGACGCCGTACAGCTCGTCGGCGGCATACAGCGGTGCGCGCGGTTCGCGGGTCTGCAGCTGGCCGAGCTTGCGCCAGTTGAGGTTGGCCACGCAGCGGCGGGCGATGGAAAGCGCGTGCTCGTCGTTCTCGGCGTAGTGGTCGGCGACGCCCGAGGTCTTGCAGTGCACGTCGGCGCCGCCCAGCTCCTCGGCGGTCACCACTTCGCCGGTGGCAGCCTTCACCAGCGGCGGGCCGGCGAGAAAGATGGTCGCCTGGTTGCGCACCATGATGGTCTCGTCGGCCATCGCTGGCACGTAGGCGCCGCCGGCAGTGCAGGAGCCCATCACCACAGCGATCTGCGGGATGCCCATGGCGCTCATGTTGGCCTGGTTGAAGAAGATGCGGCCGAAGTGCTCGCGGTCTGGGAACACCTCGTCCTGTCGCGGCAGGTTGGCGCCGCCGGAGTCCACCAGGTAGATGCAGGGCAGGCGGTTCTCGCGGGCGACGGTCTGCGCGCGCAGGTGCTTCTTCACTGTCAGCGGGTAGTAGGTGCCGCCTTTCACGGTCGCGTCGTTGGCGATGATCATGCACTCGACGCCTTCGACGCGGCCGATCCCGGCCACCACGCCGGCAGCGGCGACGTCTTCGCCATAGACCTCATGGGCGGCCAGCGGCGCGAGTTCGAGAAAGGCCGAGCCGGCGTCGAGCAAGGTGTCGATGCGCTCGCGCACCAGCAGCTTGCCGCGCGAGACGTGGCGCTGCTGGGCGGTGGCGCCGCCGCCTTCGCTGACACGGCCGAGCAGGGCGCGCAGGTTGTTCACCTGTTCGAGCATCGCCGCACTGTTGGCGGCGAACTCCGGCGAACGGGTATTGATCTGGGTGTGCAGGATGGCCATGGTTGGCTCCGTTCAGTTCCATCATGGATGGCTCTGCCATCCACCGACTGCGGTGGAAAAACGCTTCGCGGTTTTCCACCCTACGAGGGTTGGGCGTTGTTCCGCCCGCAGCTCACCTGGATTCGTTGAACAGCTCGCGTCCGATCAGCATCCGGCGGATCTCGCTGGTGCCGGCGCCAATCTCGTAGAGCTTGGCGTCACGCAGCAGGCGGCCGGTGGGGAATTCGTTGATATAGCCGTTGCCACCGAGGATCTGGATCGCCTGCAGGGCCATCTGCGTGGCGTTTTCGGCGGTATAGAGAATCACCCCGGCGGCGTCCTTGCGGGTGGTCTCGCCACGGTCGCAGGCCTGGGCGACGGCGTAGAGATAGGCACGGCTGGCGTTGAGCTGGGTGTACATGTCCGCCACCTTGCCCTGAATGAACTGGAACTCGCCGATGCTCTGACCGAACTGCTTGCGGTCGTGGATGTAGGGCACCACCACGTCGAGGCAGGCCTGCATGATCCCGGTCGGGCCGCCGGCCAGTACCACGCGCTCGTAATCCAGGCCGCTCATCAGCACCTTGACGCCGCCGTTCTCGACGCCCAGCACGTTCTCTTGCGGCACCTCGACGTCATCGAAGAACAGCTCGCAGGTGTTGGAGCCACGCATGCCGAGCTTGTCGAACTTGTTGCCGCGGGAGAAACCTTTCCAGTCGCGCTCGACGATGAACGCGGTGATGCCGTGCGGACCCTTGTCCAGGTCGGTCTTGGCGTAGATCACGTAGGTGTTGGCGTCCGGGCCGTTGGTGATCCAGGTCTTGCTGCCGTTGAGCACGTAGCGGTCGCCGCGCTTTTCGGCGCGCAGCTTCATGGAGACCACGTCGGAGCCGGCATTCGGCTCGCTCATGGCCAGCGCGCCGACGTGTTCGCCGCTGATCAGTTTGGGCAGGTAGCGGGCCTTCTGCTCGGGGTTGCCGTTGCGGTTGATCTGGTTGACGCACAGGTTGGAGTGGGCGCCGTAGGAAAGGGCTACCGAGGCCGAGCCGCGGCTGATCTCTTCCATCGCCACCACGTGGGCCAGGTAGCCAAGGCCGGCGCCGCCGTATTCCTCGGAGACGGTTACGCCGAGCAGACCCATCTCGCCGAATTTCTTCCACATGTCGGCCGGGAACAGGTTGTCCTGGTCGATGGCCTCGGCGCGCGGCGCCAGCTCGGCGGCGACGAAGGCCTGGACCTGCTCGCGCAGCATGTCGATGGTTTCACCGAGGGCGAAATTGAGGCTGGAGTAGTTCATGGGGCCACCTGCTTGTCTTGTAATTGTTCTGTGTTCAGAGAATTCGTGCATCCGGCGGGTTCCGGCCGGCGCTCCGGTCGCAGCCTGAGCGCCTTCGGGAAGTGGCTGCTCGCTGCTTTACGTTAACGTAAAGGTCCGCCAGCGGTCTGTCAACATGCCAGCGGGCGGCGTTCTGCAAGCATAGGTGCACGGCAAGGGCGGTGCTGCCCGGCCATGAATGCCGCGGGTGGTGTTTCGTCGGCGGTCGGGCACTCGGCTCGACGCGGGCGGGACTAAACAGGCAAGGGTCGGAGCGCCGGCCTGTCATCGACGAGGAATCCATGCCCCGTATCGGCTTCGCCTGCATGTATCGCCATCCGCAACAGAGCCTCTCGCTGAAGGAGCTGGAGCGCATCGAGCGCACCTTCAACCCGCGCAGCACCACGCTGCGCTGGATGGCCTCGGCGGGGCGCGAGGCGGCCGAAGCGAAGCTCGAGGAGATCGTCGAGCACAACCTGAACGCCCAGCGGGTGTTGCTCGAATACGTCGCCACGTTGCCGCCGATGCTGCGCATGTTGCGGCTGTCCAGCGACCTGCTGCCGTTCTACAGCCATGCCGAGATCGCGCCGTTCTACCGCCGCGCCGAAATGCAGAGCCGCCTCGAGGCGGGTTTCGCCGCGATCGGCGAACTGGCGCGGGCCCACGACATCCGCCTGTCGATGCATCCCGGCCAGTACTGCGTGCTGGGGTCGGACAAGCCGCAGGTGGTGGAGAACAGCCTGGCGGAATTCGAGTACCACGCCGACATGATCCGCATGATGGGTTATGGCCGGCGCTTTCAGGACTTCAAGTGCAACCTGCATATCGCCGGGCGGCTCGGCGCCGAGGGTGTGCGTGCCGTGTGGCCGCGCCTGTCGGCCGAGGCGCGCCAGTGCATCACCTTCGAGAACGACGAAAAGACCTATGGCCTGGACGACTGTCTGGGTCTCGCGGACCTCGCGCCGGTGGTGCTGGACATCCATCATTGCTGGATTCACGAGGACCGCTACATCGAGCCGGACGACCCGCGCATCGAGCGCATCCTGGAAAGCTGGCGCGGCGTGCGGCCCACCATGCACTACTCGCAGCCGCCGGAGAGTCTGATGGAGCTGGGCTTCGCGCCGGAGCGGAAGCTGGAAATCCCCGAGTTGCTGGAGCAGGTCAGCAAGCGCGACCTCTATGCGCACAGCAAGCGCATGTGGAACCGCTGGACGAATCGCTATGCGTTTCAGTTTCTGGACCGCTTCGACATCATGCTCGAAGCCAAGGACAAGAACCTCGCTGCGCTGGACTTCCATCACGAGTACCAGTGCGAATGCGCCTGATGGGGGAGCGCGCGGCATCATTGCGAAGCACCTGAATCCGTGCCGCGATTGCCTGCATCCAGGCATGCCATGGCCGTCTGATCTGACCCGCAGGGATCCCGCGCCACACCGCTGGATACTGGCTATTTGCCTCCTCGCGCCCTCGACTTTCGCCTACTCCGCGACATGTTGTCACTTAGTTACCTTTACGTTAACGTAATCGTGGCCTAGGGTGACTGTCAGCAGCGCCAGCGCCCTTGCGAGTACGCCTCATAACAAACATAAGACTGAGGAAATCGTCATGAGTCTTCCGAGCTATACCTGCGGACCGCAGAGCAAACCCCTGTTGCCCATGACCATCGGCGCGGCGTTCGACCGTACCGTGGAGCGCTTCCCCCAGCGTGAGGCCCTGGTGGTGCGCCATCAGCAGCTGCGTTACACCTGGGCGGAACTGGCAGAGGCGGTGGACCGTTGCGCGCGTGGCCTGCTGGCCCTCGGACTGCAAGCTGGCGAACGAGTGGGCATCTGGTCGCCGAACAATGCCCAGTGGTGCATCACCCAGTTCGCCACCGCGAAGATCGGCGTGGTGCTGGTCAACATCAATCCCGCCTACCGCCTCAGCGAACTCGAGTACGCCTTGAAGCAGTCCGGCTGCCGCTGGCTGATCTGCGCCGATGCCTTCAAGACGTCCGATTACCACGCCATGCTCCACGAGCTGCTGCCGGAGCTGGAAAGCGCCGCCGTCGGGGCCCTGCAGAGCCATATGCTGCCCGAGCTGCGCGGGGTGATCAGCCTGTGCGACAAGCCGGTGGACGGCATGCTGCAGTGGCAGGCGCTGATGGAGATGGCCGAGCAGGTCGGCCCCGAGCAGTTGCGCCAGTGCGGCGAGCGCCTCCAGTTCGACGACCCCATCAACATCCAGTACACCTCCGGCACCACGGGCTTCCCCAAGGGCGCCACGCTCAGCCACTACAACATCCTCAACAACGGCTACATGGTCGGCGAGAGCCTCAGGCTGACCGAGCACGACCGCCTGGTGATCCCGGTGCCGCTGTACCACTGCTTCGGCATGGTCATGGGCAACCTCGGCTGCGTCACCCACGGCACCACCATGATCTACCCGAGCGCCGCCTTCGAGCCGCTGGCCGCGTTGCAGGCTGCGGCCGAGGAAAAGGCCACCGGCATGTACGGCGTGCCGACCATGTTCATTGCCATCCGGACCATCCGGAGCGCCAGTCGCTGGACCTGAGCGGCCTGCGCACCGGCATCATGGCCGGCTCCACCTGCCCGATCGAGGTGATGAAGCGCGTCATCGACGACATGCACCTGGCCGAAATGCAGATCGCCTACGGCATGACCGAAACCAGCCCGGTCTCCACCCAGACCAGCGCCGATGACGACCTGGAACGCCGCGTCACCAGCGTCGGCCGCACCCAGCCGCACCTGGAAAGCAAGATCGTCGACGAGCACGGCGCGGTTGTGCCGCGCGGGCAGATCGGCGAACTCTGCACCCGCGGCTACAGCGTGATGCTCGGCTACTGGAACAACCCGGATGCCACCCGCGAGGCCATCGACGGCGCGCGCTGGATGCACACCGGTGACCTCGCGGTGATGGACGACGAGGGTTACATCAAGATCGTCGGCCGCAACAAGGACATGATCATCCGCGGCGGCGAAAACGTGTACCCGCGCGAGATCGAGGAATTCCTCTTCACCCACCCGGCGGTGGCCGACGTGCAGGTGATCGGCGTGCCGGACAGCAAGTTCGGCGAGGAGATCGTCGCCTGGGTCAAGCTGCACCCGGGCCATCAGGTCGAGGCCGAGGCGCTGCGCGAGTTCTGCAAGGGCCGCATTGCCCACTTCAAGACGCCGCGGCACATCAAGTTCGTCGACGACTTCCCGATGACCATCAGCGGCAAGGTCCAGAAGTTCCGCATGCGCGAGATCAGCGTGGTCGAGCTGGGCATCAGCGAACAGCACTGACCGGCACCGGCCGGGTTCGCCCGGCCGGCCATTCGCTCATCCGAAATGGAGCTTTCCATGGCGCTGCCTACTACTCAGTCGATCAGCCGTTTTCCGCTGCCCGACAGCCTCGACACACTGCCCTCCGACCTACGCGAGCGGATTCTTGCCGTGCAGGAAAAGGCCGGTTTCATTCCCAACGTGTTTCTCATGCTCGCCCATCGGCCGGCGGAGTTTCGTGCCTTCTTCGCCTATCACGATGCGCTGATGGAGCGCGAAGCGGACAGCCTGACCCAGGCCGAGAAGGAGATGATCGTGGTCGCGGTCAGCGCCGACCACGGCTGCCTGTATTGCGTGGTCGCCCATGGCGCGATCCTGCGCATCCTCGCCAAGGACGCGCAGCTGGCGGACCAGATCGCCGTCAATTACCGCACCGCGCCGCTCTCCGAACGGCAGCGCACCATGCTCGACTTCGCCCTGCACCTGGCCGCCGGCCGCGGCGTGCTGAACGACGCCTGGCAGGGACGCCTGGAGGCCCAGGGTTTCAGCCTCGATGACATCTGGGACATCGGCGCCATTGCCGGACTGTTCGGCCTCTCCAACCGCCTGGTGTCCATGGCGCGCACCCCGCCCAACGACGAGTTCTATCTGCTGGGCCGTATGCCCAGAATCACCGCGCGCTGAGCGCGACACCGCATTACCGCATGAGGTGGTAATCCGAGCCCGGGCAGTTCGCAGTCGGGCTCAACAGCTGCATCAACGATCACAACAACAAGAGAGAAAGCTATGCAACTTGAAACCAGCAAGCCGGACCTTCCTGCTTACCAGCCTGGCTGCAGCCATCCTGGGCATGTCCAACACGGCTTCGGCCGCCTTCATCGAAGACAGCAAGGCCAGCATCGACCTGCGCAACTTCTACATGAACCGCGACTTCCGGCAATCTGGCGCCGCTCAGTCCAAGGCCGAGGAGTGGGCCCAGGGCTTCATGCTGAAGATGGAATCCGGCTACACCGAAGGGCCGGTCGGCTTCGGTCTGGATGCCATCGGCCTGCTCGGCGTCAAACTCGACTCCGGCTCCGGTCGCGGTGGCACCGGCATCCTGCAAAGCGACCGCGACGCCCCCAACCGTGCCCAGGACGACTACGGCTCCGCCGGCGTGACGGCCAAGGCCAAACTGTCCGCCACCACCCTGCACGTCGGCACCCTGCAACCCATCCTGCCGGTGGTGATGCGCAACGACAGCCGCCTGCTGCCGCAGACCTATCGCGGCGCCTGGCTGCAGAGCAAGGAGATCGACGGCCTGACCCTGGACCTCGGCAAGCTCGACCGCGTCAACCAGCGCAACTCCTCGGATAACGAGGAAATGACCGCCTTCAACGGCGGCCGCCGCAACATCCAGTTCGGCAGCCAGACCAGCAGCGACGAATTCCTCTTCGCCGGCGCACGCTACGCCTGGTCGCCCGAGCTCAGCACCAGCTACTTCTACGGCGGGCTGGACGGCATCTACAAAGAGCACAACTTCGGCCTGGTCCACGTGCTGCCGCTCGGCGACAAGCAGAGCTTCAAGACCGACCTGCGCTACGTACACCAGACCGACGACGGCGGCAGCAACGTCGACGCCGATGCCTTCGGCGCCATGTTCACCTACAAGCTCGGCGGCCACGCCTTCGGCGCCGGCTACCAGCAGCTCAACGGCGACACCGGCTTCGCCTACATCGCCGGCAGCGACAACTCGCTGGTCAACCTGGTGCAGATCAACGACTTCGGCAACGAGGACGAACGCTCCTGGCAGGTCCGCTACGACTACGACTTCGCCGCCATGGGCATCCCCGGCCTGAGCCTGATGACCCGCTACCTCTCCGGCGACAACGTCGACCGCGGCCCCGGCGCCAGCGAAGGCAAGACCTGGGAACGCAATACCGACCTCGCCTACGTGTTCCAAAGCGGCCCGCTGAAGAACCTCGGCCTGCGCCTGCGCAACGCCACCACCCGCAGCAACTTCGGCAGCGACCTGGACGAGAACCGCTTTATCGTCAGCTACAGCCTGCCACTCTGGTAAGCACCACGCCGCAGCACCTCTCCTCGTTGGACTTCGCCGGGCCCCGCGCCCGGCTTTTTTCCGGGCATGAAAAAGGCGACCCTTGGGCCGCCTGTTTTCACGCTTCAGCCTCGCCTGCCGGCTCAGCTGTGCTTCGTATTACGCCGCAGAATCTCGTTCACCCGCTCGGCGGTATACACCCGCTTCGCCTCGTCGCTCGGCTTGTGCCGCACATCGAGCATCACACCCGCACTGATCGCCAACACACAAACGACCACCGAGACCGCCGTCAGAAAGGTATTCATCGCACGCCCTTACTACACAAAAGAAAACCTGCAGGCGGGGTCGCCCCGCCAAATGGCGCGATTCTGCGCCGCCTGCACGGCATGGTCAACGGCCTGCCATGCACCGGAATCCCTACCGTTGCGGCCTGTGCGCCGGGCAAACGCTCGACCTCAAGGCACCGCTATCTGCAGCCCGCCCAAGGCGAACCGCGCAAACACCGCCCAACCCACGGCGCTGATCAGACCCAACGCCAGATAACCCACCACGATCCCCAATGCGATCTGCTTCCACAGCCCGGCATGGGGATCACGGTTGTAAACAACCGGCTCCACGGAATGAACATCCCGCTCGGCACGAATCTCATCGAAACGCTCACGCATGGTTTACCTCGGTAAACGGAACAGCAAATAGGTGGAACGACAAAGGGCGGCTAGCCTTGGCCAGGCGCCTTTGGTTGTCTAGCGGAAGGCGACTAAGCGAGGGCGAGGCATCAGGTTCCCTGGGACACATGTCTGTGACCACGCGCTATGCGCACCTGTCGCCGGATCATCTGGAATCGGCACTGCGGCTCTCGCCGCTCGCACAACAGAAGCTAACCGCTCTAGATCAGAACAAGTGAAACTTAACGAACAGAAACGGGATGATGATCAAGAGCAAAGCCGTATTGTGCTGCCGCCTCGTCAGCCACACGAAAGCAACGAGTGACAACACGGTCGCCGGTAGCAAAAGGAGTTGATAGACATAGAAGGAGACGGCAAAACATTCGGTCTGGCTGTCTTCAGGTCCGGGAAAGAACAGGCATTCCGTACTTAGCAAAGCAAGGGCAGTCCACCCAAGCGCGCCTAGAACCATTGCAGCTCTGAACAGCCATAAGGCGATTTTCTTCATAGCATTCTTTTGCTAAAGCGAGCCGTGGACTGCGTGTAGTCACCGGCACAAACAAAAAAGGGGCTAGCTTTCGCTAACCCCTTGTTTTGTCTGGTGGCTACACCGGGACTTGAACCTGGGACATCAGCATTATGAATGCTGCGCTCTAACCAACTGAGCTATGTAGCCAAGTGGCGCGCATTATTCTCTGGTCGGTTTGGGCTGTCAACCCTGGCTCCGCAGATTTTTTATCCTTTTCAAACGGTTAGTTACGAACGGTCGGGCCGCGTAGGTGGGGGCGCCTAGCCCGGGCCGCGCTGGTCGGCAGCCCAGATCGGGATCCTACGGTCCTAGCGGAACGAAGGCCGCGTGGCCAGCAGCAGGCCGGCGAAGATCAGGGCGCCGCCGATCCAGTGGAAGGTGCGCAGGGCCTCGCCCAGCAGCACCCAGCCCAGCAGCGCGGTGAATACGGGCATCAGGTACATGACCATGGCCGCCCTGCCCGCGCCGACGATCTTCACACCATGGTTCCAGCCGACGTAGGCCACCAGCGAGGCGAACACGGCGGTGTAGCCGATGGCGGCAAGGTTGCTCGGCGTGAGGGCGAAGCCCCCTACCCGGCCCAGTTCCAGCAGGTAGAACGGCAGGATCAGTGGCAGACCGAGCAGCATCAGCACGCCCAGCAGCACCAGCGGCGGCACCAGCAGGTGCCTGGCCCAGCGGCGCAGCAGCAGCGTGTAGAGCGCCCACGCCAGCACGGCGAGCAGCATGATGAGGTCGCCGCGCTGGAACGACAGGCTGGCGAAGGTCTGCCAGCTGCCGCGACTGATCAGGTAGAGCAGCCCGCCCGCCGCCACGGCCATGCCGAACCAGGCGCGGCGCAGCGGCCATTCGCCGAGCAGGAAGCCCGCACCGATAAAGGTGGCCAGCGGCAGGCAGGTGTTCACCAGGGTGAGGTTGATCGCCTCGGTGCTTTGCGCGGCGGTATAGAGC
>Ga0137829_11190253_pt1 | contig 10587 bp, 11 predicted proteins | sample OV2TP2_FD_97737 | JGI IMG/M metagenome (GOLD analysis project Ga0137829, IMG submission 97737) | reverse complement strand
GTTTACCTTGACCTACTGTTCTTATATCAGAAACTTGCATATGAGAAGTTGTAAACATGGGTTTGGGATTTCCAGAACCAAATGGTTCAAATTTTTGTAAATCTATTATTAATTTTTTTTTTAACTTGCTAGTATCAATCTCTGCATCAATCTGTAGTACTCTCTCCACTTCCTGCAAATCTATCCTGTGAGATTCTAATCTTTTTTTCAAACTTTGTATGTATTTACTCTCCAGAGAAAATCCAGCTGCCCCAGGATGACCTCCTATATCAATTAAAATATCTGTATGTTTCCTGATCAGTTCTACAATATTAATTCCATCAACTGAACGGGCAGAACCTTTGGAGATAGTTTTACCAACTGATATGGCAACAGTGGGACGATGATACTCTTCAGTTATTCTGCCAGCAATTAACCCAATAATTCCTTGATTCCACTGCGAACTGGCTAAAACATGAATATTTTTTGCTACATCAATTAAATTTCTGGCTTGTTCTACTGCTTTGATAGTTATCTGTTGACGGGTAGCATTCGTATCTGCTAAAAGTTTAGCCAGTCTGTTGGCTTTAACTGGATCTTTGGTACAAAGTAATCTCAGTGAATCTATGGCATGTTCAAGTCGACCCATGGCATTTAATCTGGGACCAATGATATAACCTATCTCAAAGGAACTAATACCATCCAATCTAATGTCTGACTCATTAATCAATGCCAATAACCCCAAGTTTGTTGTTTGATTTAAGATTTTTAATCCTTCGAAAACAAAGGCTCTGCCTAAACCAACCAACGGGATCAAATCACAAACAGTGGCAATGGCCACAAATTGTAAAAGTTCCAAAGTTAAATCTTTTTTAATAATATCCTTGATCAAACACCAGGCCACTGCTGCCCCGCACATTTTGGTGGAATGAATAGTGGCAAACGCATCTGGCAGATTATCAGCAGGCAGATGATGATCAGTGATGATTAAATCAAGTCCTATGTTTTTAGCAAATTTAGCCTGTTCAAAAGCTACAATCCCACAATCAACAGTAATAACAACTGTTGCACCTGAGTCTCTGGCAAATTCCAAGCCTAATATTGATAGACCATATCCTTCTTTCTCCCGATGTGGAATATATGGCAAAACTTTTGTACCAAGCGAACTTAAAGCTTTATATAAAATTGCTGAGGCACAAATCCCATCTACATCATAATCTCCATAGATTACGATCAATTCGTTATTTTTAATAGCTTGATTGATTCTTTTGTGAGCTTTATCAATACCAGTAATCTGCAAATCTTTTTTATAATCTGATATTTTGGGGTTAAAAAATTTCTCCTTGTCTTTTTTTAAAATCCCCCGATTGATCAACAACTGTTCTATTAAATCGTCTGATTGTTTAGGCAATAAGTTCCATTTCATAGTAAAATATCATCATGCATTATACACTACCTAAAGATGTTGAAAACCTTTTAGAAAAATTTAAAACAGCAGGATTCCAAATTTATATTGTGGGAGGAGCTGTCCGTGACCTTTTAATGAACAAACAGGTCACAAATTGGGACTTCACCACTGATGCTAAACCAGAGGAAATTTTAAAAGTAATTCCTGAAGGATTTTATGATAACAGATTTGGGACTGTGGGACTGGCTGTAGATAGTGGAATATTTGAAATTACCACTATGAGAAAAGAGGGTATTTATAAAGATTTTCGTCACCCATCTGGCGTCTCCTGGACAAATAAGATAGAGGAGGATTTAGCAAGAAGAGATTTTACAGTCAACGCTATAGCTTTATCTGCAGATGAGAAAATTACTGATCCATTCAATGGCCAGAACGATATTAAAAATAAATTAATCAAGGCAGTGGGAAATCCCAGTCAGCGTTTTCAAGAAGATGCTTTAAGGTTAATGAGAGCCATCAGGATTGCTGCAGAATTAGAATTTGAGATTGATAAAAAAACCTTTGAAGCTATCAAACAAAATGCTAACTTGATTAAAGAAATTGCCTGGGAAAGGATACGTGATGAACTATTTAAAATCCTTGCATCAGGCAATCCTGATACGGGTATTATCAGATTGCGAGAGGTAAAGATTTCACAAATTATTTTACCTGAGCTGGAAAAATGTTTTGGCATTATCCAAAAAGGTCCAAGACATACCAGGGTATATGATATTGGTGAACATTCTCTTTTAACTTTAAAACACACACCTGCTGATGATCCATTAGTCAGACTAGCTGCTCTTTTGCATGACATTGGTAAAGCTGATACACAAGCTAGTGGTCCTGATGGCAATGTGACTTTTTATAATCATGATGTAGTGGGAGGAAATTTAGTTTTAAAAATTGGTAAAAAATTTAATCTTCCTAAGAAAAAAGTCGACAAGCTTTATAAACTGGTTCGATTCCATATGTTTACAGTTGACGAAAGACAAACAGATTCTGCTATCAGAAGATTTATCAGAAATGTGGGAATAGAAAATATTGAGGATATGATGGCTTTAAGAATTGGTGATAGATTAGGCGGGGGTACACAAACAGAAACTTCCTGGAGAATGGAAAAATTTGCTAGTAGGATTAAGCAGGTTTTACAAAAACCATTTTCTATTGCTGATCTAAAAGTGAATGGGACAGATGTGATGAAAGAGCTTAATATAAAACCTGGTCCAAAAGTAGGAGAAATTTTACAAAAACTTTTTGAAGAGGTTTTAGAAGATGCTGCTAAAAATAATCAGGGGTATTTGCTTGATAGAATTAAGTATCTAGTATAAAGCAGTACTAGTGTCCTAATTTTTCTTCCCACCAAACCAGTAAGGCTGTGGCATTAAAGATAGAAGAGTAAGTTCCTGAGATGACACCAACTAACAATGCTACTACAAACCATCTAATGGTTTCTCCACCAAACAGCAGTAAAGCTATCAAGACAAATACTACTGTCAAAGAAGTGCTCAAAGACCTGCCCAAAGTTTGAATCACAGATAGATTGGCTACATCCACAAATTTTCTACCAACCCCTTTGATGAGATTTTCCCTAATTCTGTCAAAAACTACTATGGTGTCATGGACAGAAAAACCAATCACGGTAAGAAGTGCTGTCACAAATAAAATATCTACTTCCACACTCCAAAACTTTCCTAAAATTGCAAATGCCCCTACCACCACTAAAATATCGTGTATTAAGGCAATGATTGCTGCTATCCCAAATCTAAAAGAAGATGCAGGCTTGGGTATTTTTCTAAAAGAAAAAGCAATATATAAAATAATTACCAGTGATGATATCAGTAAGGCAAAAATTGCTTTCTTGCTTAGTTCTACTCCTATAATAGGACCAACATTTTCTACTCTTCTCTCTTCTGCTTGACCAAACTTTTCAGACAGAATATTCTTTAAATTATCTATTTTATCTTGTTCAATAGGTTTGGCCCTAATAATGTATGAATTCTCAGTTGTGGGTGATATTTGGCTAACCTCTATTCCAACTGAGGCAATCTTTTCTCTTAAATCATTTATATCAACATTGCTTTCGAATTTATACTCAATTAATGCTCCTCCTGTAAAATCTATTCCTAATTTCAAACCAGCAATTGCCAAATAATATAACCCAGGTAATATAATCAGCAAAGAAAAAATAAAATACCAGACTTTTAACTTCATTAAATTCATTGGTGTCTTGCCTTTGTTATATCTTTTGTTAATTCTTTTTTTAAGTCCTCAGCTGTTTTTTTGATCTTATCTTCAATGCCATCAATTTTTTCATTTAAAAACTGCCAAATTTTGTCATGATTGTCATGGTTGACATGTTGTAAAAATATTTTCTTATCTTCTTCACTCAACTGCGATAAAATGGCATCTAAAATAGTATGGTGCAAAGAAGAATCAATTAACTGGGCAAGGTGCAGTTTCTCCTCCTTTGATAAATTCATTCTTTCCAATTCCACCATTATTGATTCTATTTCCACTAAATGAGCGTACCAAGATTTCATGCCTGATCCTTTACTTCCAGAAGGGAAGCAGTCCCACGGTTTACTTTAACAGACCCTAAAGGAATTTCATCCTTTGGATCATCGATAAAAAAATATAATACTGACCCTTTCCTTAGCCCTTCAGCCAATCCCAACAAATCCATTACTTCTGGTGAACCTCCTAAATGTTTTCCTGTCCACTCAGCCGGACCAGCATCGGCAATGACTGCTACCACTGCTTGACCGGTTTTAGGATTGACCACTAACATTTTCCTGAATTTAAAAAAATCTCTCAAACTATCGACATTTTCAGCATAACCAGGCACCAGAAATGTTTGAATTGCCAAATAATATCGCTCTCTTAGAATATCCGCTTCACTAAATTCTGCCTTTGAAGGAGCAAAATAACCCCAGGCTCCCAGGCTTGGCGCTATACCAGCTAAACCATATTTGGCCCAGTCCACACTATTTTGGGCATGAGCATATAAATTATCTCCCGGGTATCTATACAGATGCTGCTCCCCTCCGATCAGTCCATAATTTCTGTTTAATCTAATACCGTCAATTTCTGCATTAATTTTAAAACCAAAATTCAGGGTTAATATTTTAATAAGCTCCTCTTCTTCAGAAGGTTCTAAAGATCTAACTTCTTTGGGAATTACTTTGCTTAACTGCTCAGCTAACAATACGTTTTGATCAAAACCTTTCAATATATCATCCCGACTGTGAATAAAAGAAATCTTAGGGGCAGTTAGCTGATGAGGAGCAGTCAAAAGCAGTAATCCTCCCAATGATCCCAAGGCCAAATGTTTAAGAGAATCTTTGTGCTTAGTCCAAACTTTTTCTTGTATACTCCTGTGACGAGCAATCCATTTTTTTCTCAAATACTCAAATGCCTCATTTTTTGATGTAAATTTCATGATCGAATATATTTATCTTTCTATCACATATCTTAAGAATGTTTTTGTAACAACTACCGCTGTAAACATTGAGACCACCACCCCAATTGCCAAAGTGATAGCAAACCCCCTCACAACAGACTGCCCCATACTATACAGAATGGCAGCTGTAATCAGGGATGAGACATTTGACGCCCAAATTGAAACCCAGGCTCTCTTAAATCCTAGATCTAAGGCTAATGCTTTACTTTTTCCCCAACGGATTTCTTCTTTCATTCTTTCAAAAATTAAAATATTAGCATCTACTGCCATGCCAATTGACAAAATAAAACCAGCAATTCCTGCTAAAGTCAGTGTTATCGGAGGTAAGATAAAAAACCCTGTCTTAAAAATTGCCAGTGTCAGTAATGTATAAATAATTAAAGCTACATCAGCCACTATGCCCCATAAACCATAATAAATGGCTACATAAATAATAACTATTGTTAACCCAATTACACCTGCCATGAGACTCTTACTTACTGACTCTGCTCCCAAAGTTGGGCCAATAGATCTTTGTTCTAAAATTTTAATTGGTACAGGCAAAGCCCCAGCATTAAGTTGGATGGCTAAATTTTTAGCCTCCTCTGTGGTAAACTGGCCTGTGATGATAGCACTACCTCCAACAATCTCTTGCTGGACAACAGGAGGTGGCCAGCTTAAAGGTAGCTCATCTAAAAACATGGCCAGTCCTTTACCAACATTTCTGCGAGATATATCAGCAAATTTCTTGGCTCCATCTGGGGTAAATTCAATTGCTACCTGTGGACCTGCTCTTGTCCCACTAGTGCTGCCAAAGGTAACTTGAGCCTTTTTTAAATCTGCTCCAGTGAGCCCTGACGGTTTAAACTGATCAAAAAGTACTAAGGCTGATTGACTGGCTTCGGCTGAGGGAGTTCCGATCATTTCTCTAAATGTGAGCTGGGCAGTTTTGCCCACTAACTGGGCTGCTGAAGATGCATCTTTGAGTCCTGGTAATTCAATTAAGATTCGTCTTTGATCTGCTACCTTAGAAGATTGTACTACCGCCTCAGACACCCCGTATAAATTGACTCTTTTTTCTAAAATATTCTTAGCTGACTCCAGAGCGCTGTCTCTATTCTGTGGATCAATTTTGTCCATCTGGGTTTCTAAAACCAGCTGAGTTCCACCCTGTAAGTCTAATCCTAGTTTTAAAGGAAAACTCAAAGTCAATTTTTTGCCTAATATTTTTAGAGTAGGAATCCTGGGCAGATCTATTAATAGTGCAACAATTGTTAAAGCAATAATAAACCACAAAGCATACCGAGATCTCATATCAACTATTCAATATACCTTATACTATTACACCTTCCAAGAGCTCATCCTCATCACCAATTAACATTACCTTTGGCTGAAGTAAAACTCTTAAGATAAATGGATCTCTTCTCTTGACTCTAAATGTAAATTCTGCTTCATCCATGAATGAATAATTTATCTCTTGTTCTCTTTTAGCTTGTTCATCTGCAATAATTGATTGAAGTTCTGGTAAAACAATATTTCCCACCACCAGTACATTAACATCTTCTGGATTTGGTGAGCTACCTTTCAAAAACATGGTTGATATAAAGGCAAATTTGATTTTGCCAATTTTACCTTTGTTTTTGATAATACTTCCTCCCAATCCGCAAGTTTTACTAACAAGCGACAATAGCTCTCTATAGAATAGATAATCTTTTCTAAATCGATAAAGTCTTCTATTGGCTCGCCACTCAGAAACCATCATTCCATACTTTTCCATCCTGGCTAGCTCACGTCTGACTGCATTAATCTCCTCAGACACTCTTCTGACTATCTCACGAACATGAAAAAGCGACTCTTGCGGGGAAGCTAAAAAAAGCTGCAATATTTTTACCCGGACTCTTGATACAAACAGTTCTTCTAACATTGCCACCTCCTTTCAGGCAGGCAATTAATATGCCACTTTGGACCCCTCCGGGACAGTTTGGATCCAGATTTGTCCTTTGTTGAATTCAATCTCTTTATCTTTAGTATCAACAAATTTGGTTCTACTAGTTCTTGACTTCTTGATCCACCTGCCTTCTATCGCATTACCATCAATAAACAGTAGCGCTTTCCCGAAACCAGTAGTACCATAAAGTAAATGAACGTTACCCGGGTAGCCATCATTAGCATTTGATTCTCTTTGGAACTGAACCACAATATTTTTGGCTGCCAGCTGCTGCTTATTATTTAGATCTAGATGATCCTCCCCATTTTTTCTTTTGTAGGTATTGGATGTTGGGTCATAATTCCATTCCACTCTATAATTTGATTGACTTTCCCAGAAATTGACTGTGACCTTAATGGTGCTACCTCCACCCTGATCAGCTTTGAACTTCCAGGGGATAAAATCATCATCCCATCTAATCCCTGCAGAATCTGTGGCTGTCCAGCCTCTTTTGGCACCAACTTCCCACAGCTTTTTAGTGGTTGAGTACATGGTATGCTCTGTAGCTACAGGATGGCCTAATCTTTGATAATCTCTCCAAAAAACAGGAAAACCTATTGAGAATTGGTTTAAATCTTTCACTCCATATTTAATAATTTGACCCAAAGCATCTGCAGGTCCTGGAGTGTTTGCTCCTCCAACATGAGCATAAAGAGCATCATATTCATTCCAATCCAAGTAGTAGGTTCTGGCAGAGCGGACTGGACCAACTTGAACATCCTTTAAGTTACAGTAGTATAAAGCCATAAAGCGGGTAATACCCCCCTCAGCTATTGCCTCATAGATAATATCAGCTGAACTTAAACCGGATTGGGGCCTGGCCTCAGTGTGATTTTCAATCATCACTGCCAAAGGTCTTCTTTTCTCCCAAGATTCTTTGGCTTTTTTGGTATGCATACTACCATTGAGAGGACATGCTTCTGTTTTGGGCTCTGAGGAATCTTCATCTACTTCATTTGAGGGTGATGGTAGGGTTAACTGAGCAGTTTCTTTAGTACCAGGTGCCAAGATTCTGGTTTTACTAAATAGAGAATAGGAAAGACTGGTAGAACCGCCATAAAGCATAGTTGTCAGTATTATTAAACTTAAGATTTTTTGCAAGCTTGTTAATCCTTGAAATGTTTCAGTTATCTTATTTTTCATACATTGCCTTGTCTACTACCTGTTGCTCTTCCTCAGACAAATGATATTTGCTACCTTTACCTGACAATATTGGTTTGGCAAAAACCCTAGTACCAGATCTGGCATGTAAGCTGGTTAGCACTATACCATTACCCTGATCATCTAGCAAAGCTACACTAAAACTCTGATCCCCACCAGTATCATCATAAGGGTTATACCGCAAAAGTTCTACCTTAGATAAATTACCTTTAAACTTATCCAAGTTTTGTCTAACTTCCCCAACCTGCTCCAGTACTTCCTCAAACTTTTTTCTGATATCCCTTTCTCCTTTTTTAGGAAAAAGTGATTTTAGAAACTTACCCTGCTGCCAAATCAAAAAAGTTAAAAATGTCAGCCAAATTGCCAATAATCCCGCACCGTACGGTACGGGACTCATCCAATCCGAATACATAAGTTACTCTTTAACTATAACTACTGTCAAAAATTTTGTCAACAACTGGTGCTTGACAGGCTCAGTTGAACATGCTAGGCTCAATTGTGCGTATGGCTACAGATTTGGAGAAAAGATTAAGACTGCTTCGTCAGCAAGTCTATGGTAGAAATAATGTATCTAATAGAATTTCACAAGCTCAACAGGGAACTGATGAAATTGCTTACCTTTACCATGATCTTGTCAAAATTAGTCTTCTTGCCAGCATGGCCATAGGAATTCAACTTATTTTGTTTATACTAACAAAGAACCATATCTTAAATCTAAATTTCTTTTGAAGGGAGGTGACGTAACTTTATGCAAATGTATTGTGTCAAATGCCGCCAAAAAAGAGATGCTGAAAATGTACAAGAAGTGACCATGAAGAATGGTAAAAAGGCTTCAAAGGGTACTTGTCCAACTTGTGGTACCTCAATGTTTAGAATTGGTGGATAACTTTCTGGTGAACGTTCACCATCAACGAAAAATCCCCCGCTTATCGGGGGATTTTTCGTGCCTAGGAAGCTAGTAAGAACTTCGTTCTTGCGATAGTTCCCCCGCTTAGCGGGGTAGTAACTATCTAAAGCCAGATTTGCCTAGGAAGAGAATAAGCCAGATTCGGTTCGGTGGATTTTATCTGGATCAACCCACTTGATGATAATTTATCTAATGCTCCTGACTTCGACAAATGGACGAGCAGTCCTGTCGGTTCTAGGATTGCAGCTGGGAGGATTGCCACGTTTCACTCCCGCCGAGGCGGGATTCGTCACTGTTGCTCTAACTAGCAGTTACCTGTGCCGATTTTCATCGGCCACCTTGCTCTTAGCTGTCTGGACTTTCCTACCCGCCAGAGGCGGGTTAATCATCCTTCTTCCTAGGCTGCTATATTATACGATTAAATTTTCTTTTCTTCAAGTATCTCAGCAACTATAATTTGTCCAACCACAACAATAGGCACTGCTAAAAGAGCTCCTGCTAACCCTAACAATCTAGAACCTATGGCAATTGCCAAAATCACCACTAAAGGATTTAACCCAACTGCTCTTTGCATCACTTGTGGCACTATCAGATTATTTTCCAGTTGCTGAATTATAAAGTAAATAGCAACTACACCTAAACTCAGGATAGGAGAAATCGTCACGGCTATTAAAACAGTCGGTATGGCTGAAATAATTGGTCCAATTACCGGCACTACTTCTAAAACTCCTGCCACTACTGCCAAAGGCAAGGCATAGGGGATTCCTAAAATTAACAGTCCTATAAATGTTAATATACCAATCACTAGGCTTAAAAACAGCTGTCCCCTAAACCAACTACCTAATTTTTCTTCAATGTGCACAATCAACTTTTTAACTCTTTCTTCCCTGCCTATAAAAAGAGAGGCAGATCTTTCTTCTAAATTTTCCCTCTCCAACATCAGATAAAATGTTAGAACAAGCAGAAAAATAATTGTTAAAACATTATCAAAGATAGATAGGGTGATTGAAAAAGCATTTCTTGATAAATCACTAAGCTGTGACTGCAACACTGATTTATCAACTGCCACAATTTCTAACACTCGATCAAGGTGCGGAGGAAGTGTGGTAAACAGTCGTCTAGTTTCCTCCAGCAGCGGCGGTATTACAATGGCAAATAAACCTGATACAAAGGATATTATTATAACATAGGTAATAGCTATGCTCAGAGATTTAGGCACTCTAAATTTTGTTAAGAATTTGACTACAGGTGACAGGGCAGACATTAAAATTACTGCCACAAACAGTATTAGCAGTAAATCCCTGATCAAATAAATTAACAATAGCCCCAGTATAAATACTGTAATAAAAATAATTGTTCTATAAGAAATATCAATCTTTCTTGGCATGGCTCAATAATACCACTCACTAACCTGTTTTTCCACTTTGATAGGATAATCTTTCTCAGTAATGTCAAACCAGTTTATGTCTTTTTCTTTCTTAAACCAAGTTAGTTGACGTCTAATATACCCATGAATTTTTCCTGTAAGGATTCTGATAAGCTCTACCTCTGTTTTAATCTTCCCCTCAAGAAAATCAGCCAATACTCCATATTCCAATCCTAACTGTCTCATCCTTTTTAAACTAAGTCCCATCTTTTTTAATCTATTTGCTTCTTCAATCATACCT
>Ga0137829_11471636_pt1 | contig 10591 bp, 7 predicted proteins | sample OV2TP2_FD_97737 | JGI IMG/M metagenome (GOLD analysis project Ga0137829, IMG submission 97737) | reverse complement strand
AATCGTCACCGCCTTAAAATCACTTCAAATGCAGGCCAATCAAGAATTTCAAAGAACTTTATTTATTCTAAACGAGACGCTACTGATTTTTTATAATGATGAAGCGGTACTGCGCTACAGGCTGAATATTAAAAACGCAAAGACAGGGGCTGCGTCTGTTGTCAATAAGTAATTTTCAACTTTTTAAGATTAGGTTTATTGCAAACAGGCCTGTTGGTTTATTCTCTTTTTATTCTCTCCATCTGTTTCATAAAATTTTTGTGTAACCCGGTAACACGCCATACCTCCTGTTGATATAACACCGGAAACTAATTAAAAAACTTAAAAATTTTTTTTATGAAACAATTACTCACTAAAACCATGCTTGGCTTTTTTGCAGTGGCTATGATATTATTCTTTGCCTGTAAAAAAGAAGTTATCAACCCTCATGATGATGATTTTGGATTTAAAACAAGACCCGTTTATTCCACGCTTGCCCAGTTCAGGCAGGGTATTGCCACCGTGGCCAATATGTGCCAGATGCGCCAGTTGGTGGCTTACGAGGATACCACCAGCGAAGGCCTGCCCGATATCCGCGGCCGCAAAACATGGCTTGCACACAAGGCTTACGCTGTTCTTGAAAAACTTGACCAGAACCTGATAGAGCAGGCTGTGTACGATGTGTTTCATTTTGACGGCGAAACTTTTTCGCTCATCTCGTACCTGATGAAAGCCTACCTGGCCGGCAATATTTCGGCGCAAACACTTGCTGAAATTGCAGCTTACATACCGCTGCCGCCTATACCGGTTGCCAATTTCACCCCGCCGGTAGAAAACGTGCCGGTGGACACCCCCATGGAAAACTGCTGCGACAAAAGCAATCCCAAGCTGGATATTCTTGTCACCTGGGTGTATAAGCCTGCCTGCGGCAATTATGAAAAGAAGTATTCAGGTTATGCTGCCGGCAACACACTCACCGGAATGGATGGCGGAAAGATTTATAAGTTCACTCCCGTAGTTACCGGCGATCCCTGCCCGGGCGGTGTGCTTACCAGTTCGGTTACCGCACCTGCCGGTGCATCGTACGGTTATTCAAAAAGCGCCGATGGCAGCATCAACCTGCTTCCCGTTTCCGGCGGCACTTACACTGTTACGTTTACCTATTCCAACTGCGGCAAAACGGTTACAAAAACTTTTACGCTGACGGTAAAGTAAGTTGGTTAATTGAAATAAAGCAGCAGGGTCTTTATACAAAGGCCCTGTTTTTTATTTTGGTTATTTTGATAAGATAATTTTGAAACCGGCTTAAGTTCCCTGATGAGGCTTTTGTTGCCCCGAATGTTCGGGGCTCCGTTCATCCTCCGGAGCCTTGATTGGGCTTTTTCTTCAGCAAGCGAAGCAAGATTTTGCAGCGGCAACACGGCTTAAGCATCCCCCTCAAAAATTTGCACCACACAGGGTGTGAACTATCATGAATTTGCGATACAGCACAGGCAGCATTTGACTGCATGGTAGCTATCGGGTCAGCAGGTGCAAAAAGATGAACAGAAATACGGTACGATGTCCCGATAGCTATCGGGAGGAGCGTCGCAAGGGACGATCAATCAGGGCTCAAAAGCTCACTTCATAATTATTATCTTTGCCCACTTATGCCAGAAACCATTAAAAAAGAAGAACGCAGTCTCAATTTCATTGAAGAAATTATTGAGGAAGACCTGAAGGCAGGCCGCTGCCAGCACATCATCACCCGATTTCCGCCTGAGCCGAACGGCTATCTGCACATTGGCCATGCCAAAAGTATCTGCCTCAATTTTGGCCTGACAAAAAAATATGGCGGATATACTAATCTTCGTTTTGATGATACCAATCCTGAAACAGAAGAAACCGAATATGTAGAAAGCATCAAGGATGATGTACGATGGCTGGGGTTTCAGTGGAAGAATGAATTGTATGCTTCGGATTATTTTGAGCAGATTTATGAATATGCAGTACTACTGATTCGCAAGGGGCTGGCCTATGTGGATGACAGTACATCAGAAGAATTGGCGGAGCAAAAAGGAACACCGGCTGAGCCCGGCCGCCGCAATAAGTATGCAGGGCGCAGCGTGGAAGAGAACCTGGATTTGTTTGCCCGCATGCGGGCCGGCGAATTTGCCGACGGCAGCCGCACACTACGTGCAAAAATTGACATGTGCAGTCCCAACATGCTGATGCGTGACCCTGTGCTTTACCGCATCAAGCATGCCCACCATCACCGTACGGGTGACGAGTGGTGCATCTATCCCATGTACGATATGGCACATGGCCAGTGCGACTCCATTGAAGGTATCACGCATTCCATATGTACCCTGGAATTTGTACCACATCGTGAACTGTACGACTGGCTGATTGAGAACCTTGAAATTTTTCCTTCGCATCAATACGAGTTTGCCCGCCTGAACCTCAACTATACGGTGATGAGCAAAAGAAAGCTGCTGCAGCTGGTGAATGAAAATCATGTGACCGGTTGGGATGACCCGCGGATGCCGACCATCAGCGGCATGCGGCGGCGCGGCTATACACCCGAGGCCATACGTGAATTTTGCGACAGGGTAGGAGTGGCCAAACGGGAGAACATGATTGATATCGGCCTGCTGGAATTTTGTGTGCGGGAACATTTAAATAAAATTGCGCTGCGCAGGATGGTGGTGTTCGACCCGGTGAGGGTGGTGATTACAAATTATAGTCGTGTAGAGACGCATTACAATGCGTCTACCGGATTGCCAGATAAAGATGAGTCTCCAGTAAAGGAGGAAGAAAATGCATCCCGGAAAGAATGGGTAAAAAGCGAGAATAATCCGGAGGATGCAGGTGCAGGATGGAGGGAAATTCCTTTTAGCGGGGAGATTTTAATCGAGCGAAATGATTTTATGGAAAACCCGCCGAAAAAATATTTCCGGCTGGCGCCGGGCCAGATGGTGAGGCTGAAAAGCGCCTACATCATCCGATGCGATGAAGTAATAAAAGATGCTTCAGGAAAAATAACAGAACTACGCTGTACCTATTTCCCCGAAAGCAAAAGCGGCAGCGATACATCGGGCCTGCATGTGAAAGGCACACTGCATTGGGTGAATGCTGCCGATGCAGTGGAAGTGGAAGTGCGGGAATATGACCGCCTGTTTCGGGTGGAAAACCCGATGAGTGAAGAAGGCGATTTCAAAGAGTATATAAACCCCGGTTCATTGAAGCTGGTGAAGGGATATGCTGAACCGGCTGTTAAAAATGCAAAAGCGGAAGAGCGGTTCCAGTTTTTGAGAAAAGGATATTATTGCCTGGATAAGGATTCTTCTGCAGATATGCTCATCTTCAACCGGACTGTTACATTGAAAGACGACTGGGCAAAGCAGGCGAAGAGGAGTGCTGAGTTTTGAGTTTAGAGTCATGCGGTGTCATGAGCAATTCATTTACAGTTTTTCCACATTTGTTATTTTTTTTACTTTTTACTTTTAACTACAACTTATCTCAAAAGTAAATTCAACACAGAGAGTATGAGAAACTGAGCTACACAGAGATATTGTTTCAGTGGTAAACTCTCAGCGTAACTCCTAAACTCTGTGCCACTGTGTTGTAATTTTTGATTTTTGAGATATGTTCTGATTAATTCATTTTTGCCTCAACTCAGTTCCTTATATAGTTACAATCATACAGGTGTTTGATCTTTGTCAGGCGGGCTGGTAACCGTAAATAATACTTTTGGTTAAAAGTCTGTATGAGCTACGTGAATATACTGCAGGCCGGCACCGATCATACCATGTGGATGAAAGGGCTTGAATTTTATAAAGATGAACTGGACCTGATGCAGGCAAGGCTGGAAGAAGTGGCTGATAAAAACAGTTCAGAAGAGGCAGGCATAGGGGTGGAGCATTTTCAGAACCAGTTTATGATTCAGCAAAAAAACATCAGCGACCTGAAACATGAAGTGAAAGCTTATGTAAAAGCACTGACCCGTGATGCAAGTAATAATGCCGGCGAGGTAGATGAATTATTTATCCACCTGGCTCATCAGCTGCGTGAACGCTATGAACAACTGGAGCTCATCATGAATGCCCTGCGCCATGAGTTTAATGATTTTTTGAGCAGGTGGATGTAGAACGAAAAAACTTATTTATACTCTCCAAATACCCCCCTCAATTCACCGGCGATTTCGCCAAGGGTTACTTTGTTTTCCACCGCTTCAATTACTGAAGGAATTAAGTTTTCGCCGCTTACGGCCTTATCGTTGAGCTGTTGCAGTAACTGATCCACTTTGCCTTTGTCGCGGTTTTCTCTCAGCCTTTTCAGTTTTTCAATCTGTACATTGCGGATGCTGTCATCAATCCTCAGAATGGGAACAGGTGTTTCCTCTTCCACCTGGAATTTATTTACCCCGACGATTATTTTTTCACCCGTTTCAATTTTCCGCTGGTATTCGTATGCGCTGCGGGCAATTTCATCCTGGATAAATCCTTCTTCAATGGCATGCACGCTGCCGCCCATAGCGTCAATTTTTTCTATCAGTTTCCAGGCTGAATGTTCCACTTCAGTGGTCAGCGATTCAATAAAATAGCTGCCACCCAGCGGATCCGCCGTATCGGGTGCGCCGCTTTCAAACGCTACAACCTGCTGCGTACGCAAAGCAATGCGGGCTGCTTCTTCAGTTGGCAGGCTCAGCGCTTCGTCATATCCATTGGTGTGCAGCGACTGTGTGCCACCCAGCACCGCTGCCAGCGTTTGAATCGTTACTCTCGCAATATTATTCAGCGGCTGTTGTGCCGTCAGGGTGCTGCCGCCTGTTTGCGCATGAAAACGCAGCATCATTGCTTTCGGATCGGTGGCGCCAAGTTCTTTCATCATTTTTGCCCACATACGTCTGGCCGCTCTGAACTTGGCCACTTCTTCAAACAAATTATTGTGGGCATTGAAAAAGAAAGAAAGCCGTTTACCAAACACGTTGATGTCAAGTCCTTTTTCCATCGCTGCTTTTACGTAGGCTTTACCATTGCTGAGCGTAAAAGCAATTTCCTGCACAGCCGTGCTGCCTGCTTCGCGGATGTGGTAACCGGATATGGAAATGGTATTCCATTTTGGCAATTCATTACTGCACCATTCAAAAATATCGGTGATGATTCGCATGGAAGGTCCGGGCGGGTAAATGTAAGTGCCCCGGGCGGCATATTCTTTCAAAATATCATTCTGAACGGTGCCGGAAATTTTTTTCAGGTCGGCGCCCTGCTGTTTTGCCAATGCCACATAAAACGAAAGCAGGATAAAGGCTGTGGCATTGATGGTCATGGAGGTGGAAACATCTTCGAGCCTGATGCCATCAAACAGGGCCTGCATGTCTTCAATGGAATCAATGGCCACACCCACTTTGCCCACTTCACCTTCGGCCAGCGGGTGGTCGCTGTCGTAACCGATTTGGGTGGGCAAATCAAAAGCCACACTTAAACCGCTTACTCCGTGAGAAAGTAAATAATGATACCGCTTGTTGCTTTCTTCTGCCGTGCTGAAGCCTGCATACTGCCGCATGGTCCACAGCTTGCCGCGATACATATCGGCCTGTATGCCGCGGGTGAAGGGATAGACACCGCCATCTTCTAAAGGCGGGTAATGGGATGTGTCTTTTTCTGTGTAAATTTTCTTTATCTCAATCCCACTATCGGTATATTTTTTTTCCTTGTACATTTTCTATTTGAGTTAGCTTCTGATACTCCCCTTCAGGGGTCGGGGGCGTGGGGTTCTATTTCATCAGCTTTCTTGCTTCATAGTTCAGCGCTTCGAGCACAATATTGTGCAATGCTTTTTTATCATGGGTCATCAGTAATTCTATAATTTTTTTTCCGAGGTCAGTGCCTTTTGCTTCAGCGGGCAGTGTATGCGCCACCTGGTTTATGATAAGCATGTTCTGCTCTTTCAGGTTGCTTACAGCCTGCCAAGCCACAGGGCTTACGTACAGTTGCTGCGAGCTGTTGTAATCAAACTCCTGTTTGATGCTTTCGAGCATCAGCAATTGCATTTCTTTGGCCGAAAGCCCGGGTTGATTGGCACGGCTCACCAGGTTGGGCAGCGCAATGCGTTCTGTGAGTATCACCAGCCGTTCATAAGCCTGTAGTTGAAGGGGCCTGATATTAAAAGGGGTTTCACCCGCCCGTTTTTCTTTTTTGGTGTACCACATGAAAAAAGTAACCGAGGATATCAGCAGTGCAGCTACAGCAATTACAAGGCTTAAAGTAGTTTCTTCCATGATCGGTTGTCAGGTTTTAGCAAAAATACAGGCAAATGGCCTTCTTTCCCGGTTTAGAAAACCGCGTCCGGCTTTTGTTTTTATTTTTGCAGATAAATTAGAAAAGATGACCGTGTCAACAACTAACCCAATAACGCTTACTGAAGGAGCCATTATTGAAATAAAAAAATTGATGCAAAAGGAAAGCCATGACCCTTCACAATTGCTTCGCATTGGAGTAAAGGGAGGCGGTTGCTCCGGAATGAGCTACCTGATGGGTTTTGATTATCCTACCGAAAAAGACTTTGAGTTTGAAATAGCCGGCATCCGCTGCATCATGAACAAAGCACATGAAATGTACTTGCTCGGAATTGAAATTGACTGGCAGGATGGATTGAACAATCGGGGCTTTGTTTTCAAAAACCCAAATGCCAGCACCACTTGCGGTTGCGGCAGCAGCTTTGCTGTGTAAGACTTTATCCCCTGTCCTCACCGAGGCTGGGGAATTTTGATTGATTCATTTCTTTTTAATAATAAAGCCTCTGCAGAAAATACAGAGGCTTTCCAATTTATTTCAGATTTTCCTGCTATCAGCTTTTTGCTGTAGCTGGTTTCATTGCCGGTTTCCGGGCTGTGCCAGTTACCAGTTCTGCTTTACCCAGCGGTTTGTTCCTGGCAAGGTCTACCAGCACCGGTGCCGCCACGAAAATGGATGAGTAAGTACCGGTGATGACACCAATCAGCATGGCAAAAGCAAATCCTCTTGTTACTTCCCCGCCAAAGATGAACAGGATAAGAATGGTGAGGAATACCGTAAGCGATGTCATAATGGTGCGGCTCAGCGTATCGTTAATGGCCCGGTTGATGATGATTTCTTTCGGCTGCCCGATGAGAGTGCGGCTGTATTCACGAATCCGGTCGAACACAATCACTGTATCGTTCATGGAGAAACCGATAACGGTGAGCACAGCAGCAATAAAATGCTGGTCCAGTTCAAGCGGGAAGGGCACTACATTTTTCAGGAAAGAAAAAGCAGCCAGCGTTACCAGCACGTCGTGCAGCAGGGCTACGATGGTACCCAGGGAGTACCGCCAGTCGCGAAAACGAATGAAAATATAAAATGCAATGATGAATAAGGCAATGAAAGTCGCTTTTTTGGCGCCGGCTTTCAGGTCATCGGAAATAGTTGGCAGCACTTTTGAAGAGCCCAGTTTATGTTTACTGTCGAAGGTTTCGTAACTGACGGGCGGCAAATGATTTTTCAAGGCCTCAAAAAGTTTTACTTCTACCAGCGAATCCACCAGTTTTCCTTCCCGCGGGTCGTTGATGAGGTAGGCCGTAGTAATATCCAGCTGGCTGGAAGTGCCATACGTTTTTATAATGGGGCTTTCACCCAGTGCTGTTTCAAGGTCTTTACGGATGGCTTCCACATTCACCGGTTTAGCGGCATCAAACTTAATAATGAAGCTGCGGCCTCCTTTGAATTCCACGCCCTGGTTGAATCCATTGAAATAGGCACCGACACCCAGCGCCAGTACCACCAGTGAAATACCATAGGCAACTTTCCTGTACTCAATAAATTTGAAATTGGCATGCTGGAAAATTCTTTTGCTCAGGGCAGTAAAATAGGTCAGGTGTTTTTTCTTATCGGTAAACCAATCAGTAACCCAGCGGCTCACCAGTATGCCGCAAAACATAGAAAGCAACAGACCCAGAATCTGGGTGGTTGCAAATCCTTTTACCGGCCCAAGACCAAAATAGAAAAGAACAATAGCCGTAAGCAATGTAGTGATGTGCGCATCCAGCACCGGCGGAAGTGAACGACGGTAACCATCATTAATGGCAAGCTGGTAACCTTTGCCCCGTGTCAGTTCCTCTTTGATGCGTTCGTAAATAATTACATTAGTGTCAACCGCCATGCCGATGGTAAGTACAAGACCTGCAATACCCGGTGCAGTAAGCGTGGCGCCCAGTCCCGTAAGTACACCCACAGTAAACAGCAGGTTCAGGATAAGAGCAATGTTTGCAATCCACCCGCTTGTATTGTAGTAAATAAGCATCAGCAGGAAGATGACAATAAATGATATGATAAAAGCCATGCTGCCGCCTTTGATGGCTTCAGCCCCGAGAGTTGGACCAACCACCTGCTCCTGTACAATTTTTGCCGGAGCCGGCAGTTTTCCCACTTTAAGAATGTTCGCAAGGTCTTTGGCTTCTTCCACAGTAAAATTTCCCCTGATTTGTGAACGGCCTCCCTCAATTTTTTCATCAGCTACGGGTGCCGAATAAACAAGATTGTCAAGCACTATGGCAATGGGAATACGGTTTTGGGCACTCTTGGCAGTCAATGTTGCCCAGTCGCTGGCGCCTTTAGCATTCATGCTCATTTGCACTATCGGGTTGCCGGTAATGGGTTCATAATCCTGGCTGGCGTCGGTAATTACATCGCCTTCAATCGGGGGTTTATCAGAGCCATAGGTTTTGATGGCATACAGTGCCAAAAAATCATTTTTCTTTCTGGTTTGATCATTTGTTTCAGCAATACCATAATGAAACCTTACATCGGCCGGGAATTTGCTGAACACACCTTCCAGGTTCAAGTATTCTCTCAGCTGGGCCGTATCTTTTATGCTTACAAAACCAATAGGTGCTGGGTATATTATTTTCCCGGTTTGCGGGTCCTGCGATGGTTGTACAAACTGGATGTATTCTCCCAGCGATCTTTTGGTTTGCGTGGCAGGAACTGCAGCTGTCGTGTCTGGTTGGGTTTTGGTAGTATCAGCAGGAGCAGCTCCGGAAGTATCAGAGGCCGGTTTAGTGCCGGTCATAATATTACTGAACGCCTCATCGGCAGCAAGTATTTCATCCTGCAACTCGCCAATGTTATATACTTCCCAAAACTCAAGATTGGCTGTTGACTGTAAATATTTTCTAACCCTTTCTTCATCATCTATCCCGGCAAGTTCCACGGTGATGATTCCTTTTGCTTCATCAAGATTGATGTTGGGTTGGGCTACACCAAACTGGTCAATACGGCTGCGCAAAACCTGGAAAGTCCGGTTAATGGCTTCGCCGGCTTCGGCACGTATTACTTCAAGCACTTTATTATCGGAAGCATCAATTTTTATTTTATCAGCATTGGCGGCAGAAAAAATGGCTGCCAGTTTGCCTTCGCCTGCCAGCTTTCTGAATTCAGTATAGAAAAGCGAAATAAAATCAGCATCGCTGTTGGCCTTTTGTTTATTGGCTGTTTCCAGCGCCTGCAGCAATTGCGGGTTGCGGGAGTAATTGCTCATGGAGCGCAGCAGGCCGGTAAGTTCCACTTCCATGGTCACGTTCATACCACCCTGCAGGTCAAGACCGAGGTTCAACTCATTTTTTCGGGCATCTGCATAGGTAGTGCCCCACCAGGTCACTTTCACATCTTTGGTGCTGTCCTGGAGTTTGCGCATTCTTGCTTTAAATATTTCTTCCAGTGAATCAGGATAATCGGCAGGATCGGAATATTTTTTTGAATCGGGATAGCGGGCCTGCACATAAGCAATGGCATTTTTTTCCAGCTTGCTTTCATGTTTGCGCACAAACCAGGTGTACGACAGCAGCCAAACAGAAATAATAATCAGTACAATGGTGAAGAAAGCTACTAAACCTCTTAATTGCATACAGGTAAGAATTTTCTTTTAATGCCGCTTGTTCCTTTCTCATCAATTATTTGGCGAGCGGCCGGTTTTTTTTAAAAAGATCCGCCTTTGCTATCCAACTACGTAAAAGCTCCGCTGGACAAGATGCTATGGCGAACAGGGCGGCAAAGATAGGGTTTTCGGTCAGAAAATATGGATAAAAAATGAGGGGTAAGTGCCGTGGTTTTCAGTAATTAAAACTCTGTTTTACTTTGGATAAAATGGTCTAAGTTTAAGGCATGATCAGAAGCTCCGTTTTCTTTTTTTTCGTGCTGCTTTTTATGGCATCGTGCAAACCGGTGATACAAACCAGCCGCTCCGGAAGCGTTGACTTCAAAACTGATTCTGTTTTATCGGAAGGCGGTATTACACATCGCTACCTGTATGATGTTTTAAAACAATATCCGCAATATTTTGCTTCCGTTTTATCAAACCCTGAGCATAAAATACAGATTATTTATACCCGGATTGACCGCCGCAGCAATGGCCTTCCCCGCTTCACCGATTTTTATTTCAATGTAAATGACGCTGCCTATTTCTACCCGGCTTCCACCGTGAAGCTGCCGGTGGCGGCGCTTGCCTTGCAAAAGCTGAATGAGCTTAACATTCCGGGACTTGATAAAAATGCGATGATGATTACCGAGGCGGAATACAGCGGGCAGACAGAAGTGTTCAACGACCCCACTACCCC
>Ga0137829_11846890_pt1 | contig 10606 bp, 19 predicted proteins | sample OV2TP2_FD_97737 | JGI IMG/M metagenome (GOLD analysis project Ga0137829, IMG submission 97737) | reverse complement strand
GTATACGTCGTGAGATCGCGAATCTCTTGCAGCGAGAGCCCCAGCGTCTGCGCCTGCTTGATAAACTGCACACGGTCGAGCGCCGCCGCGGTGTACACGCGAAAACCGCCGGGCGTCCGTCGCGGTGGGGGCAACAGACCGATCCGCTCGTAGTAACGCAGCGCATCGGGCGTAAGGCCACTGCGCGCGGCGAGCTCGCCGATTTGATACGTCGTCGTTGTTTCCGGCGTGGTCATCCGACAAAACCTACCCGGCCTCGGGTTGCAGACTCTGCAGTGACAGCGCGACGCGCTTCACGGCCGCCGTGACATCGCCCAGACAACAGACTCCCCGGGGATTCCGGACCTCACAGGCGCATCGGCCGGCCTCGATGTGCCGGCGGACGCGCCCAACCGCATCCGAACGGCCGAGCCGTTCCATCTCGGTGCGAATGTCAGCCTCGTTCTCGCCGAAGCAATAACAGACCATGCGCCCGCCAAACGGCTCCTTCTGCCACACGCGGACTCGCACGTCCGCCCTGGTGTATTGAGTGCCGGCGGCGTCGAAATACACGACCTGGCAATGCGGGTCCGGACAAAAGCGATGCTCCACAGTCATCACCCGCCGGAGCGCGTGTTCGATCAACAGCGCCTTGACGGTCCGCAGCGCAACAGACTTCCCCGTTGTTCCACTTACCGGGCACGAGAGCGGAGCCCGTAGCTCCGATGCGGAAATCTGACAGCAGCTGGACATCGCACCTCCTTGGTCCAGTATGCAGCCTGGAGTCGACTCCAGAGTCAAGCCACGGGGCTGACGGCCGGCCGAGCCGGCTCTTTTCGCACCGATCGCCTCGGCCAATGTCCGAGGCGCGATGGGGATTTCGAAGCACGTCGGCAGTGCAACAGGCACGGCTAGGAACGCGATGAGTGCAATCGTGCCGACCCTCGACGCCGAGGACGCGAGGGCAGCAGGAACACAGCATGGGCGGCGCGCCCGGCAATACACGTTACAGCGGCAGGCGCTCGCCGCGGTTCAGTCGGTCTAGAAGCTCCTGGACAGTCATGACCGGCCGCCCCTTGAGTTCGGGGTGTATCTCCAGCCATTTCGCTATTTCCTCTTCAGAACTGAAGAGGTTGTTCACCCCTCAACCACCTCCCAAAAAGATTCTTGTCGTCGAGGGACGTAACTCCGTCACGCGTCCCTTTTCAAAGACGAGGTGGATACGCTCACCACTGTACTGGGAGGCATCGTCTACCGTGACCTTCTTGTCGCGCCATTTCGCGTTGACCAACGCGATAAAGTCCAGCGCTCAAAACGTATCCAGCGGATCTTGCCCCTCCACCTGCACCCGGTGGTACATGAAGTCGATCTTCATCGTACCTTCCCAATTGATGTAGGCGTCGCTGGTCATTCGGTAGCCCACGCCGCCCGCGCTTGAGTCGGGACGCATGAGGTCGAGCCGCTCAAGCATCCGCAGACTGTCCCTTAGAACGGTGGGGGGAACTCCCACCACATTGGACAGCTCGACCATCGTGGGCGCGGGCCGCTGCTCGCGCTGGGCACGACTCAGCAGCCGCGCGGTCACTTTCTCTTCGCGTGTGAGCGCCACAGGCACCCACCCGAAGCGTCGCACAACGCGATGAAGTTCAGGGTGCTCACGGATGTGCACAGCCAACGCGTAGCGATCCTCGGCCGTGTAGCGACTTCCGACGATCTTCATGCCGAGGTCAATGCTGGTGACCGCAGTGTCTTGGCCCCAATGCACGACCAAGTAGTCCAAGACTTTTTGTTGGCCCGCGGTAAGTCCTGTGACCCTGCTGCCGGCTTGTGTCGCCTGCGGGGCTTCGGCCGCGGCCGACACCGCCAGCAGGAACAAGACGATTGTCACGGTGAATGCTTTCTGCATGCCGCCTCCCGTCTACTGTTCTGAGAGCAACTTCTGAATGTCCGCTTCAATCTGTGCTGCCTTTTCCGGATACTGCCCGGTGTACTTCTTGTAGATGTGGCCACCGCGGTCGACGAGGAACGTCGTGGGGAAACCCAATACCCCGCCGAACTCTTCTGCCACTGCGCCGTTACCGATCACCAGCGGATAGTTGATCTCCAGTTTTGCTTCTTCGATGTCTCCCTGAATGTCGCTCGCCCAGCCGGATTGCACTGTGACGCCCAGCACAGTGAACCCCTTCGAGACATACCGACCGTGCAAGTCGTTCCAGGTCGGGATTTCCTCAAGGCAAGGCCTGCACCAAGTAGCCCAAAAATCTACGAGCGCCACGTTGTCGGAAAGGCTGCTGGAGGAAAACCGCTCGCCGTCCAGCCCTTCCAAGTCGAATGCCGGCATCGGCCGCAAGCCTGCCACAGCAGGGGATGGCTGCGGGCGGACAGGTCCTCGGTGCACGTTGAAATAGATCACCGGGACCGCGATGCCGAGCACAACAACAGCAACTAAGACTCGTCGCCGCGTGGTGGTCATCTTGAACACGTTCCGCTCCGTATCCGTCCAACCGTCAGATGGTGGATGAGCCGCATCAATCGCTGCACCCGGTTCCACGCGACGCACTCGTCACCCGGGAGCCTCCGGACCCCCAGGCAGACACGTTCCCTAGACATCTTCTAAAGCCGCTGTCCTGGCGAATCAAGCAAGTTTTCGTCGGTTCGGCTTTAGAAGCTGTCTTAGTTGCGGCCGCGGAGCGGCCGCCTAGTAACGAAGATTCGCCGTCCTGACTCACAGGCTTGTCAATCGGCGGTTTGAGGCGAAGCTTCGTTACTATCACTGCGCGCCCAATCAGCCTAGATTGCGGCGAGCCCGGCATGCCTTGGCCAACGCGACCAGCTTCTCTGCAGGCAGGTCGGCGACAAGCGCGTGCACCAGGCCGGCTTCCTCCCATGCGACGACGCGGTACCGAGCGCGCTCCTCTTGACGGAACGTTACGGCATCGCCGGATGAGCCAGCGCCCTCTTCGGGAAACAGAGCGTACGAGTAATACGAGACGGTGTGCGCGTCGACGCGATACCGCAGCAGACACGCTTGGCGGCCGTCCAGTCGGCACACCTCCGCACGCTCCAAGACGATGTCGTTCAATGGGGGCAGCTGGTCGGTCAACTGGGGCACCTGAACGGCGAACCTGACGCGGGTCTCCAGCCACTCTTGAGCGACACGCGCATCGGACGTTGTCAGCAATTCGTGGTGAAGCCCTCTCGCATGGTCCTGGATGCCCGTGTTCATCGCTCGTTGCCATGCATCGTCGTTGAAGCCGTCGTCGGTGGGCCAGAGGAGGAGCGCAGGACGGGAACACGCGCAGGAGGACCGCAACAATGACCACGAGCGTCGCAAGTCCAAGGGTGGTTTGCGTCGCCCGTTCACCGACGACGCGGCAGCCACTTGTGGCGCATCGCCGCCGGTGCGTCAGATACACGGCGCACGCTCCCGCGAGACCCGCCACGCCCAGCGGCAGCGTGATCCCCTCGTAGCGCATCATCGTCACCATCAGTCCTGCGCCCGCAATGCCTGTCGCAATAACGAGGAGCGGCAGCAGGCAGCAACTGGCCGCCAGCGCTGCCGATACCAGCGCCGTGGCGGCCGAAAAACGACCTTCCCCTTGTGCCGGCTTCCACATCACGGATGGTCCGTGCTCTTCGGAACGACATCGGGATCACCGGCGTCTTCGACGACCCGCGCCTGGAAACCGATTTCCTGAACTGCCCGAACCATGTTCTCAACATCCACAAGGTCTGGCTGGAACCTCACGATCGCTCGCGCTTCGTCGAAGGACACCTCCGCAGCTGCGACTCCATGGAGGTTCGCCAGAGCCTGGCGCACGGCCAGGGCGCAGCCGCCTCACGTCATGCCATCGATGTGAAGCACCACGCGGTCAGTCCCCGGGATCTCCTGCTCGACCGGCCGAGTCGACCCGCAGCCACCGCTGAGCCAGCCCACGGCGATGAGCAGCCCAAGCGCCGTCGCAAACTCTCGTCTCAACATCTGTGCTCCTTCACGTTGAGGACTCGCGCCGAGCGATGCCGATTGGTCGGGCCGTAACGAATGTCGATCCAAGGCGCCGACGATCGTTCCCTCAGCGTCAAACCGAGCGACTGAGCCTGCCGAATGAACCGCAGGCGATCGAGCGTGGCCTCCTCGTACAGGCGGTAGCCGCCACCAGAACGCTGCGGTGGTGGCAACAGGCCGAGCCGCTCGTAGTACCGGAGTGCGTCGGGTGTCAGACCGCTCCGAACGGCCAGCTCACCAATCTGGTACGTCCTCCGCTGAGATGGGGACCTCATGGCCTACCGAAACCGCTTGCCGCGGCCTCCGATGAGACGAGCTGGACACTCGACATAACTCGGTCCACCGCCGCCTTGACGTCCCCGAGACAGCACGCTCCGCGAGGATTTCGAACCTCGCACGCACACCGCCCTGCGGCAATGTGGTCTCGAACCCGTTCAACGGCCCGCGACCGTCCCAGCGATTCGATCTCGGCGCGGATGTCGGCTTCGTTCTCGCCGAAGCAGTAACAGATGCCTCGCCTGCCGAAGGGCTCCTTCTGCCAGATGGGCACCCGGAGGTCCACCTTCATGTACGCGGCCCCCTCGGCGTCGAAGTACACGATGTCACAGTCGGCATCCGAGCAAAACCAGTGGGCTGAATTGTTCAGCCGCCTGAGCGCGGACTCTGTGAGGAGTGCCTTCACCGTCTCTAGCTCGACCGCCTTGCCTCTGGTGCCGCTGCCTGGACAGAGGTTCACAGTTGGTTCTTTGGACGTTGGAACTCGACAGCAATCCGCCACTGCACCTCCTGGAAAAGAGGATGCACCCTTGAGTCAGCTCCAGAGTCAAGTACTTTTTTGGCGAGGGAAAAATGTGGCCAGAAACAGTGTCTCTGCCCCCTAATCAGGCTGGCTCGCCCGCCGACGCGCCTCCCCCCCCGACAACCGGCACAGCCTACAGCCGTCGGGGTTTGGCGCCGGGCTCTGTGGAACTCGACGAATCCGGCCGGCGACGCCTGGTCACGCCCTGGGAGCTGGATCCCCAGTGACACGGAACCTGAGCGATCCCGCCACGGAGCCGTCAGCGACGGTCCCGCGCGGCGCCACTCTCAACCGGAAGGCGGGCCGTGCCCAGCACGGCTCACCCGTCCGCTATTCGACCCGAACAAGAACAGGTCCGAGAACAAAGGCGGTAACAAAACCGACGAAGTACACGGCCGCAGAGATCCACAGGATCGTTCGGGTGATCCGGTCCGCCACGCCACACGCAACGGGGTCATCGGGTGGACAGGCGGCCCGACCCGCGCGAAGTGTCCGAGCTAGTGAATACACGTAAAGGAAATTGAGCGCGAGCAGGATTCCGGAGACGGCGAACACCCAGCCCTTATGCCGTGACGGCATGACGAGCCACGGCGCCGCTGAGACAATGGAGGCGACCGTCGCGCCAGCGCCGAGCAACACGAGTAGTGACGGTAGCGCGCAGCAGATCAGTGTGCTGAACGAGGCGAAGAGCGACAGGTACCCGAACGCGCGGGTCTCTGGAGCGGTCGTCGTCATCGTCAAGCCTGTTGGAACCTCTTCACTTGAATCAACAGGGTCCCCCTTTTGTTTCTCGGCATGGGGACCACGCCGTCGACAACGACCGTCTTCCCGGCCTGGTTTCTCAGTTGCTGCCGGATGTCGTCAGCCTGAGGCGTACCGGCGACCTCGTACGTCTCGTTCGTGCCCACGATCCTGAGCTGCAGTGTTTCGCCTTTGACGAGCACGTCGGCTCGCGCACTCACGCCCGCCTGCTGGGGCGTAAACCCGTTCCGTTCCACGGCCTGACGGATTTGCGCCATGGTGACCGCATTGCCGGGCCTCATTTGAATCCTTGCGCGTCCTTCGTTGAGGCTCACCTCGACGGACTCAACTCCCGCGAGCTTCTCTAGTGTCACGCGCACGGCGTGAGCGCAGATCGCTCAATCCATGCCGTAAATGGATAGATCGACCTGACGATATTCGGCGCGCGCCTCGCCCGTGCCGAGGACACCAACCGCAAGGAACGCCACCAACACTCGCGGGATCATAGTTACGCTCCAATCAAAAGAAGTAGCTGAAGTTGACCGCGTATCGAAGGGTTTCGCGTTTCACGCTGGCCACCACATTGCGGTACACGGGAACCTGCACGCCACCCTCGATCGCGTAGTTCTTGTAAATCCCCAACGCGGTCGGGCCAAGGAAGATCTGATGCCCGCCGGTTCCCACGTGCTCAGTGCCTGCGCGCCACAGATTTCCCGATTTCTCGCCGGTCATCTCCACGAACACCCGCCAGTCCCAGTGCGGGTACTCCTTCCGCAGGGGCGGGGGCCGGTAGCCCCAGACCGCGCTATAGGAGAAGATGTCAGAGCGTTGATCACCCTTCGCTTCCGTGAAGCGGGTGTAGGCGATGCCGCCCCACGCATAGTGACTGCGCGACGCGATGCCGCTGGCTACTGCGGTGTACACACCAGGGGCACGCTGGAGATCGCGCGCCATGCCGGCCGGCTTCTGAGGGCCGGGCACGATGAGGCCGCCGTACGCGGTGCTCTCGACTCGTGTTCCCACGCCCGTCCCCCGTCGATGAAACCGCCACGCAAAAATGCCTTCGACGTCGCCGTTGCCGGGCATCATCGCGGTACCGCGGGCCGGCGGAAACGGCGCGGCGGCAAAGACCAATGGAGCGGACACTGAGAGCTGCAGATCTTCGGTGAAGCCGTAGCTCAGCATCGCTCGGGTCATCGCGCCATTATCCTGTTCACCCGTTCGGCCCATGAGCCCGACGTCCAGGCTCCAGCCTCCGGCAGCATTCGTCGGTGTCGTCATGCCGAAGACCGGGCCGTGTCCTGAGGCGTACGCCCCGCGACCAGATAGGCTTATCGCCGAAACCAGCACCATGACGGCCAAGACATCGGCAAGCCCGGCGCTGCTGACACCCGCAACCGACAAAGCGGCAGGCACGGTGCAGCAAGGGCGCGTGAGGAAACCGGCGACCGCGCCCATGGCACCGCTGCCCACCACGTCGAGGGCCGCGCCCCGACCGGTCACCGCTGTGCCACCTTTCTGCGCGCGCGACGCCGGGGATTCAAATGCAGATCGACTTCTGCAGTGTCGTCCTGGTCCGCGTCCGCGATGATCTGACACAGCCCGCGACACGTCGGTGTCTGTTTGCCGTCCCACTTCGCTAGCTCCGTTGCGAGCCGGTCACGGAACCTCTGAAGCTGACGAATCCGTTCCTCGACCGCAGCCAGATGGCGGTGCGCAAGCGATAACACGTGGGAGCAGGGCGTCTTCCCCGACTGCGAAAGCCGGAGAATTTCGCCGATTTCGTCGAGCGAAAAGCCGAGTCCCTGCGCCTTCCTGATGAAGCGCAATTCGTCGACTGTCGTGTCCGAGTAACGCCGGTACCCCGTCGAAGAACGCACCGGCGGCCGCAGCAGGCCGATGTCTTCGTAGTAGCGGATGGTTGAGGACGACACCCCCGCCTGCCTTGCGACTTCGCCAATCAACAGTCCAGCCATAAATCCTTTAAACACCTTCAATTCGACTTGAAGGTCAAACCAATTCTTTTCCGCTCGACTTTGAGGTCTGGCTAAAGCCTTACGCTCGATTGTGTAGCGGATCGGCCGTTACACCACTTCGAAAGAATGATCAACGATGAAGACGAAACTCTTCGGACTGGCGGCGCACGTAGCACTTCGTCGTCGACCTGCAACCGACTCCTTCGTTACACCGCCGCCGGTCGCAGGACCCCAGCCGCTCCGTCACCGGTGCCAGTACATGATGATGGCGACTCCCACCAAGCAGACAAGCGCGCCGATGAGATCCGCGTGATCCTTCGGCGCCTTACGCTTCTCAGCCGCCGACGTCTCCTGGGAGACGACGATGCCGCCTCCGAGTTGCGCGACGGCGATGACGTACGCGTCGGCCGACTGATAGGGGCTCTTAGGATCTCAGAGATCAGGATAGCGCGCCTCGATCGACGTGCCGGCTCGCTGGATGTCGGGCGTTAACGGAACAAACAGGTTTGCGTGTCCTTTCGTCCAGGTCTGCAGACCTGGGGTTCCCACTGAATCGATCTCCTCCTTGACGAGTGCTACGGCCGCGCATTCGCCGGCCCCAATCAGTTGTTCAATCTTCTCCGCCAACGACCGAAGGACGTCGAGGGGGTAGTACCTCGCCTGCCAGTCCATGAAGAAGCTTGTGTCGAGCGAGTACATGAAGGGCGCAGCCGCTTTAGTCGCCGTCGTCTATTCCGGACACGCCAGCAGCGCCACTTCTGAGCTCAGCGCGCAGCTTGTCGATGTGGTCGAACCTGAGGTTCAGATATCGGCTGGCGTCAACGGCTGTAATGCGGTTCGCGTCTAGAGCTTCAAGCACAAGCTGGACGAACGGTCGTCCAGCCCGTCCCAGCGTCTTGTCAACGGGGGACGCGATTCCACCCTTCCGTGGCTTGAGAGTGGACACGTAGTCGTTCCATTCAGCCCTCCAGCGCAGATAGCCGTCCCAACTTAAGGCCGCCGCGGCACGCAAGCGCGTCGCCATCGCAAGCGGCGTGACCCTGAACCTGGCGGCAAGCGTACGGACCTGGCCCACATCCCAAGCATCGCGGCGAATCGTCATTCTTTGCAGGAAATCGCGGAGCGCGGCCTCGGGGACAATTGCCTCACTTGCGGCCTCTTCAGCGAAGCGCTCGACCTCCTGCCATTGATCGTCACTGCGCGCCTCGCGCAAGGCGACGGTTTCTTCGTTTCCGAGCGCGAGCGCCACGTGCACGAGTTCGTGGATGAGAGAGTAGATCCGAGCTCCCGGTGCGGTTTCTTTGCTGTTGATGCCGACGGCCGGTAATGGGAAGTTAAGTAGCGAAATGCCGCGCGTTTGTTCCAGTGGCACCTTGGGGAACTGGAAAACCAGGACGCCTGCCTCTTCGACCGCGAACCGCCATTCTCGCCACGCCTGCCACTCGTCGCGCCAAGCGAGCTGCTCGTCGATGGGAATACCAAGCGCGTCGCGAAGATGTTTGCCTACGGCGACGGGCCCGTCGGACATGTGGGCGGGTGACCGGAACTCAGTCAGGGCGAACCCCAGCTCCTCATTCAACTCAAGGGCGACCTCTCGGCGCTGCACCATGACGCGGACCGCCAGGCGGAACTCGGGCGACTCGACGCCGGGCCGCACGCCGGGCAGCCGACGATACTCTGCAGCTAAGGGCGGGATCGAGGGAGGCTGAGGAAGGAAGAACACGCCGAACGGCCGCTGGTAGTACTTCGCAAGTTCCTGCGTTTGACGGACAGTGGGCTTGCGTTCACCGCGCTCCCAGGCCTCCAGGCGTTCGAGCTTCACCCCCAAACGCTTTGCGACCAGCTCCGGCGCGTAGCCGCTCTGCTCCCGAGCCCACACAAGAAGGGTCGGGTTCACTTCCGCTGGGATGGCGGCTGACATCTCTGCAAGTCTAGACCAATCGGTGCGTCAGGCTGGTTCGTGAGCGCCGGCCGTCTAAGCCCTGTCAGGATCTTGTGAAAACTCGTAAGGACCTTGTAAGGAATCGGGCAGGCGGGTGCACAGAGCCGTCGCGCACCGTTCGGCAATTCGCGACAAAAGCTAGTCTACGTCTAGTCCAGTTTACGTGTAGGCCGCCAATGTCCTCTCAGGCGCGGGCGCGCAAGCCCTGAGGGAAAATCCGCGAAGTTCGCCTCGGTTTTGTGGGCTGCGCCGATCGCGGCGAGTTCTCGCGCGCCACGTCCACGGCGGAGTCCATGCCGTGAATCTTGAATTCCAATTGGGCTGTGTCAGGGGCTGTGTCAGGGGCCTTCGGCAGACGGCCGGGGGTCGGGCGTTCCGTTGACCGGGGGAAGGCCCTAATCCGGCCTATCGTCTTGCGCAACGGAACGCCGCCGTGGCACGTGGAAGGGCTGCGCGCGCAACACCTTGGCGAGGGAGCAGCACTGGTCCAGCGGCTGCTCGCGACTCACGGTCCTATCGAAGCGTAGGTAGAAGGCGATGGAAGGCGACCTGACCCTTACGGTGGAAACGTCGGATGACGTTCCCTCCCGAAAACATTAGCGATTCCGGTCGGCGATGCCCGGCGACTCTCGGTGCCGAACCGAGGTACAGCGACCGAATTCCCGAGTAAAGACCATTGCCCGCGAATCGGAACGCATTTTCGCCAGTTGACAAGTCTCCTTCAGCTTCGTCGACCGGTCGAGGTTCGCACCGGCCGCAGGGCTTAGCGGCTTATGCCGCTAGGTCGTCGACGACGCGCTGGTAGAGACGATCGAGCTGGCAGCGCTTGGTGTGCGCCAGCTTCCCGTCGTCCGGGAAGGGACGCAGCAGGCCCGCGGTCAGAGGCGCGTAGATGCGTTCGAAGAGCTTGAGAAACAACAGCGAGATCGTGTAGCCGCACGGCGACAGGCGGTAGCGTCGGGAGTGCGGCAGTTTGGTGACGAGGCCTTTGGCCCGTAATTTCGAGAGATCATAGCGCAGCGCGGCCAGCGTGTATGTCGTGTCGGAGATACCGAGCGCCGTGAGGGTCTTCGGCGCGGACATACTGCTTGGCAAACCCATGGCCGTGGTGGGTACGGATGACGGGGTTGGGTAGATCGAGATCCTCGATTACGGTTTGGAGT
>Ga0137829_11903964_pt1 | contig 10614 bp, 13 predicted proteins | sample OV2TP2_FD_97737 | JGI IMG/M metagenome (GOLD analysis project Ga0137829, IMG submission 97737) | reverse complement strand
GAATAGTTGAGGTGTCAAACAAATACCGCTCATTCCCGTTGAGCATCTAGCTTTCGCTCTTCCAGCAAGGCTTGATAGATACCTTTAGGTCCACTACCTATGAACTCCTCTATCTTTCTTGAGTAGTATGTATATCGGACTGAACTATTCTCCGGTAACGAAAGCACACTCTGAATAAGCTGCCCTGCATCGCGAATATATTTTAAGGCGAAACTGTTCGCCCATTGAGTCAACGTCCTGGCATTATCCAGGGCAGCCTCGATAGGTACATCAATATCATGTGTCAGAAGCAGGAAAACAGGCAAGAGGCACATCCTGGTGTCTACTTCACTTTCAAGCACCTCAGTGACCAACTCTTCCAATGAATCTTCATAGTCCTCTCGGACAATCGCCCCAAGGGCAACCAACGCCATGAGGTCATTGGATTGCAGAGAAAATGCCTTAAGCGCCCCTTGAAAGGTATCGGCCTCAGGACCCAGAAGACTTAGCTCATCCAGGCTAAAAGCATCCCCAAGGCGTTTCAAAGCGCTCACCATAATCTCTACAACTTCCGGATGACTTTCTATGAGTGTCTCCAATTGTTGGGCCGCTTGTTGGTGTAGCTCAATTGCAGAAGGCCTGAGCATTGTATATTCTGTCTGAAGGTCTTTTGCCGTCAAGAGGGGCCTGGCAACCTTTGACTTATAATCCTCTATAAATTCGGAGAGCGGTTGCAGGTCCTCCTCAGGTATATTGGGAAATGACTCCCGAAAGGCTTCTATCATGGACGGGGTAATCCCAGGTGGCATCAGAAGAACGCTCGTCATAGTCAGTCGCTCCACAGTTCTCTTGGCAACCACACCACCTAAATCTTAGCTAGTATCACTCCCAGGAGGCTTATAACGGCGGCGTGCAAGGCGACGGCAGTCCCGAAGAGCAGCCTGACCTCGCTCTTGTCGGCCTTATTACGAAGCTCGGCCAGGATAACTTGTTGACCTTGAACCAAATCCCCTAGCCGCTCATTCATCTGTTCTATTACCCCTTCAACTCGGGCAACTCTCTCCTCAAGCGCCATCTATATCACCACCTCAAATTTCTCTGGCTACACCTTTTCCACCTCTTCCATGAGGGCGGAGAGCATCTCCTCGGCGGCCACCACCCGGACCTTCTGGCCCTTGCGGAAGATAATGGCGCGGCCCGCACCGGCCGCTATGCCCACATCGGCGTCCTTGGCTTCGCCCGGGCCATTGACCTCGCAGCCCATCACGGCCACCTTAACGTTCTTGTTCACCTTCTTCAGCATCTCATCCACGGTGTTGGCCAGCTTTATCACATCCACATCGGCCCGCCCACAGCTTGGGCAGGCCACTAGAGTGGTCCCCTTCTGGCGCATGTTCAGGGACTTGAGAATTTCGTACCCGGCCATCACCTCCTCCACAGGGTCGCTGCTGAGGGAGACCCGGATGGTGTCCCCGATGCCTTCGTACAGGAGCATGCCCAGGCCCACAGCGCTTCTTATGGAACCCGATTTCATGGTGCCAGCCTCGGTGATGCCCAGGTGGAGGGGATAGGGCACCATATCCGCGATGCGTTGGTAGGCTCCCACGGTGGTGGGGACGTCGAAGGCCTTGAGAGAGATTTTGATGAGGTCGAAGTCCAGGGACTCCAGGATGCCTATCTCCCAGAGGGCTGTGGCTACCATGTGGTCAACTATGCTGTACTCCCCCTCGACGGCTTCCCCGGCCTTGGGCAGCTTGTTTACCATGTCCAGGTGCCTGGAGAACCCTCCGCTCTTCCCGATGCCGCCAACGGGTGGGAGGCTGCCGAAGTTGACGCCTATGCGGATGGGTATCTCGCGCTCCTTGGCTGCCTGCACCACCAGCTTCACCTTCTCTGCGTCGCGTATGTTGCCGGGGTTGAGCCTCAGCATGTCAACCCCGCCGTATATGCACTCCAGGGCAAGCTGGTAGTGGAAGTGGATGTCCGCCACCAAGGGGATGTTTATCTGCTTTTTGATCTCAGGGATGGCTTTGGCCGCCTCCATGTCAGGGACCGCCGACCTGATGATGTCGCATCCTGCCTCCTCAAGCTCCCTTATCTGCCGCACTGTGGCTGCCACATCCCTGGTGTCGGTCTTGGTCATGGACTGGACGGTTACCGGCGCATCCCCCCCTACCTTGACTCCGCCTACGTATATGGGTTTGGTGACACGGCGATTGATCATATTCAGTGCTCCTTTAGGTCTAGCAGCATGTAGCTAGGCTACTGCCAACGACGTTCCCTCCAGATTCCACTTTGCTCCAAATAGGCAAAAAGGTGGCGAAAGTGTTCTCCCGTCCTGGCACACTTGGGATGGACAGGAGCTCCACACCGGCACAAGAATTTTGTGCCACGCCCACATATAGCACAGATACTTGAGATATCCTGGCGCTCTGAAAGTTGCCTTGCCACGTTTCTGGACATTCCTCCCAACATCAGCTCTCCCCCTTTCGTGACACTTTTTTCTCTGCTTACCCTGAGCCATGCTCTTGGGTGGCTGTCAGCGCCACCTCGAACTGCACGTGGCCTCCCAGTACCTCCGAAGCCTCCAGCACTTCAATGCCAATTAATTTGCCATCAGCGCTCAAATCTGCGTGGACCCCGGGGACGAGGGTTAAGGTTTTTGCAGCCTGTTCCTCAGGGCTGGAGAAGTAGATATATAGCAGGTCTCGAAAAGGGTCATACTCGATCTTCATTGTCCCTCACTCTCTGGGGAAGCCCTCACCGTATCTGGCCTTCACTGTCAGTAACATTGTAGCCTCGTCAATGAGCTTGTAATATACGGTTACCTCTTTCTCTTCAAAGAACTGCCCTTCCCATTCTGCCTGGTATGGAAACACGAAGGTCTTGCCCATCGTGCCAGGCTTCGCATCATAAGCTGCCCATCCCTGGCACAGTGTTAACTCGATCTCCTGGCGTGTGACGCCTCGCTGAAGCATACGCCTTATCAGGTGGAAATGCAGGTCTGCTCCAGTTAGCTGGAACTGACACATGTCTTTTTACCGCAGCAGGCTGCCATCCTCTACTATCCTCACGATATCTCTGTAGCTTATGGCCACTATCCCAGCGATGAGGACTACGAACCCCACCAGGTGGACAAGGCCCTCTTTCTCCGGAGGGATACGCTTGCCCCGGCGCACCCACTCCAGGATGACGAACATAAGCCTTCCTCCGTCCAGGGCGGGGATGGGCAGGATGTTGAAGATTGCCAGGCTTATGCTGAAGAGGGCGGCCAGGGGTATTAGAGCTGCCAGGCCCGCCTCACGGGCCACCTCGCCGGTGGCCTGTGCGATGCCGATGGGACCTGCCACCTCTGGGGTTTTGTTGTGTGCTATCCAGCTGGTGACCTCGTTTTTCATGAGCACCAGCACGTCGCCTATCTTGTTAAAGGCGTGAGGCACCGCCTCCCACAGAGGCTCTGACCGGGTCACTGACCTGGTGTTGACCGTGCCTATAACGACACCTGTGGGGCCCTGCCCTTCAGGCGGGTTCCAACGGGGCACGACACGTACCGAGCTTACCTCCGGGCCTGCTTTGACCTGCCACTCCATCTCAGATCCCAGATTTAGCATGATGGTCTCGGCGAGGTCGCTGTTGGTCTCTATCTTTCGCCCGTTGGCTCTCACGATGATGTCTCCAGGCTCGATGCCAGCAAGGGCGGCTGGAGAGTTGGGGACCACCTCATTCACCACCACGTCCCCCACAACCATCTTCTGGGGCACCATGAAAAGGATGGTGAAAATCAGGACAGGCAGCACCACATTCATAAACGGTCCCGCTACCAGCACGATGAAGCGGGTGCCCACCCCTTTGCTGGCGAGGCTGCGGGGCTGGCTGGGGTCGTTCTCCCCCTCTAGCTTGACGAAACCACCCAGAGGTAGCAGGTTGAGGGTGTAGACGGTCTCTCCCTTACGGAACCCCAGCAGCTTCGGAGGAAAGCCAAAGCCAAACTCGTTTACCCGTATCCTGAAAGCCTTGGCGGTGGCGAAGTGGCCGAACTCATGCACGAGCACCACTACCGCCAGTACCGCCAGGAACTCAAGTATGGTTATCAAGACTTGCACGACAACTCAACCCTTGCGTCAGGCTCCACGACCAACCGAGGCCAGGCCGGGCAGCGCCCCTGCTACCTCTCTGGCTTGCTCCCTGGCCCAATGGTCGGCTGCCAGAATCTCATCCAGGCTCTTACCCGAGGAGGGGCTGTGGTCTTCCAGTACCCTCTCTACCGTCCTGTGGATGTCCATGAACCCTATCCGTCTCTGGAGGAAAAGCTCGACGGCAACCTCATCGGCTGCGCTGAGCACGGCCGGGTATGTGCCTCCCTTTTTCCCCGCCTCCACGGCCAGGTTGAAGCACGGGTAACGCTGGGACTCCAGAGGCTGGAAGGTGAGGGAATGGGCTATGCCCGTGTCCAGTCGAGGTATTTGCTGGTTCTCAAGCCGGGTCGGGTAGAAGAGGGAGTACTGTATAGGCAAGCGCATGTCCGGCGGGCCGAGCTGGGCCTTTACTGAGCCATCGGTCAACTCCACCATAGAGTGGATAATACTCTGAGGATGAACCACTACTTCTATTCTATCCCACGGCACATCGAAAAGCCAGTGAGCCTCAATGACCTCGAATGCCTTGTTCATCAGCGTGGCGGAGTCCACCGTTATCTTCTTGCCCATCTTCCATGTTGGATGCTTCAGGGCCTCCTCTGGCGTGACCTTCTCCAGGTACTCTATGGGAGTGGTGCGGAAGGGCCCACCGGAAGCGGTTAAGATGATGCGCCGGACCTGGCCGTTCTCTCCCTGAAGGCACTGCCAGATAGCGCTGGGCTCGCTATCCACGGGCAGAAGGACGCCCCCATCAGGGCCAGCGAGGGACTTCACCAGCTCGCCAGCCATAATGATGACTTCCTTGTTGGCCAGGGCCACTGCCTTTTTGCTCTCCAAGGCGCGCAGGGTTGGTACCAACCCTGCGCTACCAATAGTGGCCGCCATTATCAGCTCGACGTCGGGCTGGCAAACCATCTCCTCCATAGGCGCGAAGGCCACACCTTTGGGGAGAAGCCGCCTATCTTCCTCTGAGGCGCAGCAGGCAAGGCGAGGCCGGAACTCCTCTATCTGGGCGGTGAGGAGCTCAAGATTGAGACCCGCAGCAAGACCTACCACACGAAATTCATCGGGGAACGCCCGGACTATGTCAAGGGTTTGGCGCCCTATAGACCCCGTTGATCCTAATATTACTAGTCCCTTCATAGTTTCAACACCTCATAAGTCCCTCTCCATGTGAGGAGAGGGAAGGGTGAGGGCCTCTTATAACCTATCCGCTAACTACCCCACCCTGAAGGGTGGGGCATATGCTGCGCCCTTCAGGGTGCAGTATGGAGGGGTTATCGGATAGGCTGTTAGCCGGATGGTTTCAACACCAGTGCAACAAGATAATACACCACCGGAAAGGTGAAAACAATCGAGTCGAGCCTGTCCAGAATACCTCCGTGGCCCGGAAGGATACTTCCTGCATCCTTAGCCCCCGTGGCTCGCTTGAGGCGCGACTCGGCCAGGTCTCCCCACTGCGCCATGACTCCTATCACCGTACCTATCAAGGCCCGCTGCCACAAGGGTACTGACAATTGTAATATAGCGCCCAGGGCCAGAGCAGCGCCCACAGCCCACAGGAACCCTCCAATCGCTCCCTCCCAGGTCTTGTTGGGGCTTATGGAGGGAGCCATTTTGTGCCTACCTATCGCTCGACCAGTAAAGAAGGCCCCTGTATCGGTGGCGAAGGTCACCAACAAGGCAAAAAGGACCCAGTCCCTGCTGGAATCGGCACCTCCATCCATCTCCCGCAGCATCAAGGCATGGGCCAGAAGGAACCCAACGTATATCGGCCCCCCTACGGCGTAAGCCCAGACGGCGAAGACACCCGCTCTATTACGGTTGAGGACAAGCCAGATGAGCGCCGCCATGATGCCGATACCCAGTAAGACGTGTGAAGTGTAGTCGTACCACTGGTCAGCGAGCTGGCCGCTGACGATGAACAAGACCGTCCAGAGGGCCCCCAAAGGCAGGAGGAGAGGGACCCTTGGGCCGAGCGCCATCCGATAGAACTCCCTCAGCCCCAGAAGAGCTACCACCGCCACCAGGATAGTCAACCAGGGGAAGCCTACCCAGATTGCGCCAATGAGGATGGGCGTACCTACTAGAGCGGTAAGTGTTCGCCGGACCAATTTCCAGCCTTCCCCTTGCTGCGCTCCTGGACAGAGGTGTGTGAGGCTCAGAGGATATCTGAAAACCATGCTGCACCCTTCAGGGTGGGGTGCTTCTCAGACATCCTCTCAGACTGGAGAGTCCTCTGGCCGGAGGGTCCCGAAGCGTCTCTCACGGTGGCTGAAGGACTCCATAGCCATAGCTATATCCGCCTTCCCCAAGTCAGGCCATAGAGTAGGTGTGGTATAATACTCACTGTAGGCGGACTGCCACAGGAGGAAGTTGCTGAGGCGTAGCTCTCCACCTGTACGGATTATGAGGTCTGGGTCTGGCAGATGAGCGGTGTAGAGGTATTGGCCGAAGAGGGCTTCATCTAGCTGCTCGGGAGGAGTCCCATCCTGCATTATTCGTTTTACGGCTTGCAGGATTTCATCGCGGCCACCGTAGTCGAAAGCCACGCTGAGGGTGACACTCTTGTTATTCTTGGTTAGCTCCTGGGCATCAGCTACCGCTTCTTGAAGCTCCGGAGAGAGGCGGTCTGTCCTGCCCAGGTGAAGTATACGCACATCCCTTTCGTGGAGGGCCAGAGTCTCCCTGTGGATAGCCTCCCGCAGGATAGCCATTAAGCCCTCCACCTCTTGGCGTGGGCGATTCCAGTTCTCGGTAGAGAAGGCGTAGATAGTGACATACTTCACCCCGTATTCTGTCAGGTACTCAAGCACGGGGTGGATGTTGCTAACACCTGCTCTATGGCCTTCCAGTCGGGCCTGCCCCCGTTGCTGTGCCCATCGGCCGTTGCCATCCATGATGATGGCCACATGTTGGGGGGGTTGCAAGTTACCCTTCGGCCCGCTCAGGAAAGGCCCTCTCTCTGCTTTCGGCTCAGGTTCACCCTTGCTCGGTTTAGCAAGCTCACGATGCAGTTGCATTTGTAATCCAGAATCAGCACCCTAGACCTGCATTATCTCCGCTTCTTTTGATACAGAGACCTGGTCCATTTGGGCGGTATAAGAGTCAGTGGTCTTTTGAAGCAAGTCCTGGGACCTGCGGTTGTCGTCCTGAGAGATGACCTTATTGCGTTCCATGCCACGCAGCTGTTCCAGCGCATCCCTGCGCACGTTACGTACTGCTAGCTTTCCGTCCTCCACCCTTCTCTTTAGCACTCGCACGAGTTCTCTGCGCCGCTCCTGAGTCAGTGCCGGAATGGGGATCCTGATAATGGTCCCATCATTAGAGGGGTTGAAGCCCATTTCTGATTTGAGGAGGCTCTTCTCTATGTCCCGTAGGGCTTGTCTATCCCAGGGCTGAATCGTGAGGAGCCTGGCCTCTGGAGCCGAGATGGTAGCGAGCTGGTTCAGGGGAGTGGGGACACCGTAGTAGTCCACAGTCAAGTTGTCCAGCACGGAGGGAGTCGCCCGCCCTGTGCGCAGAGAGCCAAGCTCCCTTTTCAAGGCTTCCAACGCTTTGCCCATTCTGGAATCGGCATCTGTTAGCACGTCTTGGGAACTTGTAAAGTCATCCTCTTGACCTGGCATATCTACACCTCCCCGGAGATAAGTGTACCCACCGGCTCTCCTGAGAGTATGCGTCGGACGCTGCCTGGCTGGAAAAGGTCGAAGACGATGATGGGCAGCTTGTTGTCCATGCACAGGGAGAGAGCGGTGGCATCCATCACCTCAAGACGCAGGTTAAGGGCATCCAGGTAGCCCAGGCACTCGAAGCGCTTGGCCCCAGGGTTTTTGTTAGGGTCGGAATCGTAGACTGCATCCACCTTGTTCTTCGCCATCAGGAGCACGTCCGCCCCGATCTCTATGGCGCGTAGCGCGGCAGCGGTGTCTGTAGTCATGTAGGGGTTGCCGGTCCCTGCAGCGAAGAGCACCACCCTTCCCTTCTCCAGATGTCGGATGGCCCTTCGCCTTATGTAGGGCTCCGCCACCGCCTGTATCTGAATCGCTGTTTGGGTGCGGATAACCAGGCCTGCCTTCTCAAGAGCATCCTGCAAGGCCAGGGCGTTTATCACCGTTGCCAGCATTCCCGCATAGTCAGCAGTGGCGCGGTCCATTCCCCACGATTCCGCATCATGTCCACGCCATATATTTCCACCCCCGACCACAACCCCCAAGTCCACTCCCAGAGCGGTGGCCTCTTTGATCTGATTGGCCGCGTATCTTACAGCGCTGGGGTCAATGCCATATTTAGCTTCTCCCCGGAGAGACTCCCCGCTCAGCTTCAGGAGCGCCCTCTTATAAACAGATTTGGTCATGGCTTTTTTACCCTTATCATAGCTGGTCTCTTGATGTGCTAGTTCCTTTAGAGGACTCCCCTCGATGTGTAGGGTGAAAAAACCATCTATTCTCCCAGGGCAAACCTAGCGAATCGCCTGATTCTAACGTTTTCTCCCACTTTGGCTATAGCTTCCTGTACTACATCGCGTACTGTGCGAGAAGGGTCTTTTATGTAGGACTGCTCAAGGAGGCACACCTCCTCGATGGGGCGTGACTCGTCCTCCTTTACCTCACTCCGGTCTATATAGGAAGTTGATGGCATAGCCGCCACCTGCATAGCGAGGGCATGGGTTAGTTCCTTCAACTCGGAAGTTCGGGCTACAAAGTCGGTCTCACAGTTCACCTCTACCAGAGCGCCCAATCTGCCTCCGGCATGGATGTAGGCCTCCACCAGCCCCTCCCTGGTCTCCCTTCCTGCCTTTGCAGCGGCGCTGGCGAGTCCCTTAGCCCTGAGAAGTTCCACTGCGCGGTCTGCATCACCAGCCGCCTCTTCGAGGGCGCGCTTACAGTCCATAATTCCTGCCCCGGTCTTCTGACGGAGGAGTTTTATCATATCCACTGTTATTTCCAAAGTCACGCTCCTGCTGCTCCTGGGTGTTGACCGGAAGAGCCTCTCAAAAGGTATGTGAGAAGCACCCTACCATGAAAGGCGGGGCCCATGCCCTTGTCTGAGCTCGTGCCCTTCAGGGTGCAGTTTATTTTCACGCACGCTCTTAGTCGTGTCCTCTCCGCTGGGTTATAAGGTCCTCATCATAGGTATCATCTAAGTCTTCCGTGCTGCTGCTCCGGACTGCCTCAGACAACTCCTCTTCCACATCTACAACGGCTCCCGAGTCAACTATCGGGGAGGCTTCTGAGGCTCTTGCCAGGAGAGCTTTTGCCAGTTCTTCGTCGTCCTCTACAAAATCCTTACCGTCCCGCTCCTCCGGGAGGGAGTCGCTGCTAATTGATAGGCCGTCAGTAGTTAAGACGGGCTCTTCCTGGCCTTCTGCCAGCGCTTCCTGCGCCTTCAGGAGGGCTTCCCTCCGCCGCAGCCCTTCATTGATAGCATCGGCCATGCGGCTTGCCATGAGCCGGATAGACCTTATAGCGTCGTCGTTGCCGGGGATAGGGAAGGTTACCAGTTCTGGATCGCAGTTGCTGTCCACCACAGCCGCCACGGCGATGCCCATCCGACGCGCCTCGGCCACACATATATCTTCCTTCTCTAGATCTATTATGAAGAGAGCGGCCGGCAAGGCTTTCATGTTCCGTATCCCCTCGAAATACTTGTGAAGGCGGTCCAGCTCCTCATCCATTTTCAGGGTTTCCCTTTTAGTGCGCCCCTGGAAGCCACCCCTCTCTTTTCTGTCCTCTAGCTGGGTCATGTAGTCTATGCGGGAACGTATGGTCTGGAAATTAGTGAGAGTCCCACCCAGCCAGCGTTGGTTCACGTAGGGCATCTTACAGCGCCTGGCCTCGTTTTCTACAGCTTCCTGGGCCTGTTTCTTCGTCCCTACAAAAAGAACGTCGCCTCCATCGGCGACTATCTGTGTTATACTTCTGGAGGCCTGTTCTAGCAATACAAGAGTCTGTTGCAGATCTATGATATGAATGCCATTACGGTGAGTGAAGATGTACCGCTTCATGTGAGGGTTCCATCGTCGGGTCTGATGCCCAAAGTGGACCCCTGCCTCTAAGAGGGTTTTCATCGTTATGGGTTCTCTTGGGGGAGTTTTACTCTCTGCCGTCTGTACCATAAGACCTACCTTTCTCTTCCTGCGACTTTACCCTGACTTATGGCTCGCCTTCTATGGTGATACCTGGACTTGTCTCTAAGGGCTCATATGTACCTAGACAGGCGATTCAAGGCTGTAAGCCGCCTTAATACACTATGTAAGCTATGAAAATCCTGAGAATGAGTATAACACAGCACTTACCTACAGGCAACTGCTTCCTTGCTCCATAATCCGTGGGTGAGCCGTAGGCCACCGGCTGCATTGAGACAGGTGCCATCGGTTGTAGCAGCTTTCGTCAGCAATGTCCAAAGGTTTATAATGAACTCACCATCCTACTAAACTAATACCAAGGTGAAACCCGCAGAGTTTGTATAGGTGTCCATGTAGTTCTCATCTTGGCTT
>Ga0137829_11032911_pt1 | contig 10618 bp, 10 predicted proteins | sample OV2TP2_FD_97737 | JGI IMG/M metagenome (GOLD analysis project Ga0137829, IMG submission 97737) | reverse complement strand
TGTACACCGTGCCGTCAGGAGCGAAGGCGATGCGGGAGCCGCCCGCCGGCGTCGGGTTGCCGACGTACAGGTCCTGGACGTTCGTGAACCTGCCCGCCTCGTAGCGGGCGCGGGCGAGCGTCATGGCGGTCTGCTTCTCGTCGAGCGGCTTGGCGTACCCGAAGTAGATCCACCTGTTCTCGGCGAACTTCGGATGCATGGCGAGGTCGAGGAGCCGCCGCATTTCCGGGAGGCCGCCGACCGGCGTCGGGTCGAGCACACCGTTCCGGATGGCGCGCACCTCGCCGTCGTATCGGAGGCTCACCAGCATTTCACCGTCGGGAAGGATCAAAAGGCTCCAGGGCCACCTGAGACCTCGTGCCACGATCGAGACGCGAATCTTCTGCTGCGAGGTCTCGTAGACGTCGGGCAGCACGGGCAGGGGAAGCCCGCCTCTGCCCGCCGGCGCCGTTCTGAACTGAGCGGGCACGCCGGAGGTCTGGCCGACAGGCGCCGAGGTCTGCGCGGTGGTCGCCGCCACGGCCAGCACGGCGCCGCCCGCGCCGACTGCCAGTGCGGACACCGCACGGGTAATTGCAGATGCACGCTTCCTCATCGAGTCCCTTTCCTGTGCGACGTCCCCGCGCAACCGTCGCTGCATGTTAGCGGAAACACAGACCGGGGCAAACAGGTGCGGGCGTCCGTCGCTGGCTGTCACGCGAAAGCCGGCGTGGGATCTTCGCGATTGCTTTTGGACGCGATTGCGGTAGGCTAGGCGCTTCCACCGCAAGGAGAGCGCCCATGGGCCAGGTTTCCATGACGGTCAACGGCAAGCTTCGCAAGTCCTCTGTTGACCCCCGAGTACTGCTCGTTCACTTCCTGCGCGATCAGCTCCGACTGACAGGCACGCACGTTGGTTGCGACACCAGCCAGTGCGGCGCCTGCACGGTCCTGCTGGACGGCCGGAGCGCCAAGTCGTGCACCATTTTTGCCGTGCAGGCCGACGGATCGAGCGTGACGACCATCGAAGGTCTGGCGCCCGAGGGCCGCCTGCATCCTCTGCAGGAAGGGTTCTGGGAGGAACACGGACTGCAGTGCGGCTACTGCACGCCCGGCATGATCATGGCGGCCGTCACCCTGCTCAAGGACACCCCACAGCCCTCCGAGCGCGAAATCCGCGAGGGCATCTCGGGCAATTTCTGCCGCTGCACCGGCTACCAGCATATCGTCAACGCTATTCAGCACGCCGCCGGGAGGTGAGCCGTGGCCACTGCTCCTGTTCTGCCGAAGCTCGTCGGCCAGCGCATCAAGCGACGCGAAGACCCGCGCCTCATTCAGGGCCGCGCCACCTACGTGGACGACATTGCCCTGGTCGGCATGCAGTACATCGCCTACAAGCGGAGTGACGTCGCACACGCGCGGATCAAGAGCATCGAGACCGGCGCGGCGAAGGCCATCGACGGCGTCGAAGCGGTGTTCACCGGCGCCGACATCGCACAGTTCCTGGGACCCATGCCGATCGGCACCCCGTTTCCTTCACCCGACCATCGCGCGGTGGCCGTGGACACGGTCCGGTACGCCGGCGAACCGGTCGCCGTCGTCGTGGCGTGCGACCGCTACGTGGCGCGCGACGCCGCCGATGCCATCGTCGTGGACTACGACGTCCTGCCGGCAGTCGTGGATCCTGAGCTGGCGATGACCGGCACGCCGGCCGTGATCCATCCGGCGTTCCCCAACAACCTCGCAGTCCCGCTGGTACCGAGCGGCACGGGCGTCGGCGCGGCCGGCGCCGTGGACGACTCCGCCATCGATGCGGCGTTCGCGAAGGCCGACCTCGTCGTCTCGCAGCGGATGGTCAACCAGCGGCTGGCGCCCAGCGCGATGGAGCCACGGGGCGTCGTGGCCCACTACGAGCCCGGCAAGGGGACGATGACCATCTGGTCGGCGACGCAGAACCCGCACATCCTGCGAACCTTCATCGCCGCGATGACGGGGCTGGGGCAGGACCAGGTGCGCGCCATCGCGCCGGAGGTGGGCGGCGGCTTCGGCTGCAAGATCAACATCTACGGCGAGGAGTATGTGGCCGCCGCGGTATCCAAGCAGCTCGGCATTCCCGTGAAGTGGACCGAGGACCGCGCCGAAGCCTTCGTCGCGACGACGCACGGCCGGGACATCATCGGTTACGTCGATCTGGCCGCGACACGCGATGGCAAGGTGCTCGGACTGAAGCTGAAGCTCGTCGCCGACATCGGCGCGTATAACATGCTACTCACCGCCGCCATCCCGACGCTCACGATGCTGATGGCGAATGCCACCTACGACATTCCCGCGGTTCGGACGACGCTGACCGAAGTGTTCACCAACAAGACGCCGACCGATGCCTATCGGGGGGCGGGGCGTCCCGAAGCCACCTACTTCGTCGAGCGTGCGATGGACATGCTCGCGCATGAGCTGAAGATGGATCCCGCCGAGCTCAGGCGGAAGAACTTCATCCAGCCGAAGCAGTTCCCGTTCACCACGCAGGTCGGCGCCGTGTACGACTCCGGCGATTACGAGAAGGCGCTCGACCGCGCGCTGGAGAAGGCCCGGTGGGACGCGCTCAAGGCCGAGCGCGACGCCGCACGCGCGAAGGGGCGGCTGGTGGGCCTCGGCCTGTCGATGTACGTCGAAGTCTGCGGGCTCGGCCCCTCGGCTGCCCTGCCGACCGGCGGCTGGGAACACTCGCAGGTGACGATCGAGCGCGACGGCCGCATCAGCGCCACCACCGGGGCATCGCCGCACGGTCAGGGGAACGAGACGACCTTCGCGCAAATGCTCGCCGATCAGTTCGGCGTGCCGCTCGAGCATGTGACCATCCTTCATGGCGACACCGGCGTGGTCAAGCAGGGCATCGGCACCTTCGGCAGCCGGTCGCAGGCCGTGGGCGGCATGGCCCTCCACCTGGCGGGCGCCAAAGTGAAGGCCAAGATGGCGAAGTTCGCGGCGGCCCTCCTCGAAGCCCACGAGGACGACCTCGTCTTCCAGAACGGGACGATCTCGGTCAAGGGATCGCCCTCGTCAGCCAAACCGTTCGCGGCCGTCGCCGCGTACGCGTACCGCCCGGTCCCGCTGCCGGCAGGTCTCGATCCCGGACTGAGCGAGGAGGCGTTCTTCGAGCCGACCAACAACACGTATCCCTTCGGCTGTCATATCTCGATGATCGAGATCGACAGGCAGACGGGCGAGCCGACGCTTCTCAAGCTCGTCGCCGTGGACGATGCGGGACACCTGATCAACCCGCTCATTGTCGAAGGCCAGATTCACGGCGGCCTGGCGCAGGGCATCGGGCAGGCCATGATCGAAGAGGTCGTCTACAACGAGGACGGACAGCTGCTGACCGGGTCGTTCATGGACTACGCCCTCCCCCGGGCGATCGACTTCCCGCGGTTCGAATTGGACTCGACCGTCACACCCACGCCCGTCAACCCGATCGGCGCGAAGGGCGTCGGCGAAGCCGGCACGCTCGGCTCCACGCCGTGTATCGTCAACGCGGCGGTCGATGCGCTGAGCGAGTTCGGCGTCACGCACGTGGACATGATGCTGCGGCCCGAGAAGCTGTGGCGCATCATTCAACAAGGACCGAAAGGCCAGGGAGGCCGGGCATGATCCCCACCCAGTTCGACTACGTCCGAGCAACGTCGCTCGACGATGCGGTGGCGAAGCTTGGCGCGGCCGGCGGCAAAGGAAAGCTCATCGCCGGCGGCCACAGCCTGGTGCCGCTCATGAAGCTGCGGCTCAGCGAGCCCGGGGTGCTCATCGACATCGCGCGAATTCCGGGCCTGTCCGGCATCCAGGAAAAGGGCGCGGCAATCGAGATCGGCGCCAACACGACGCACCACGACGTCGCCACGTCGGCGGTTCTCCGCAGGGTCTGTCCTGTGGTGGCCGAGGCTGCGGCCGAAATCGGCGACCCACAGGTTCGCAACCGGGGAACGCTTGGCGGCAGCCTCGCCCACGCCGATCCTGCGGCCGACTACCCCGCGGTGATGCTGGCGCTCGACGCCTCGATTCGGGTCGCCGGTCCTGGTGGCGCCAGGACCATCACGGCGAGCGACTTCTTCCAGGGCATGTTCACGGTGGACCTGAAGGCTGACGAGATCATCGTCGGCGTGCAATTCGCCCCCGCGAAGTCCGCCGCCTACGCCAAGCTCCGCCAACGCGCCTCGCACTTCGCCATTGTCGGCGTCGCGGCGGCTCTCGACGTGAAGGGCGGGACGATTCAATCGGCGCGCATCGGGCTCACTGGCGCCAGCTCGCACGCGGTCCGGCTGCGGGAGGTGGAAGCGGCGCTCAAGGGGAAACCGGTATCAGCCGCCGCCATCGAGGCGGCGGCGAAGCTCGGCACGAGCGTGAAGGACATGAACTCGGACATCCACGCGAGCGCCGACTACCGCCGCGCGATGATCGCGGTGTTCACCGCGCGCGCGCTCACGCAGGCGGCTGCGCGCGCGTAGGGAGCGGAGGGACGGTCACGCGACGTGGTCTGCGAGCTTTCCCTGAAGGCAGCTGAAGAATCGATCGAGCATCATCTGCGCCACGCCGCCGATGAGCCGCTGCCCGAGGCGCGCCAGCGGTCCTCCGGTCTGCGCCGTGCCCGTCACCTCAACGACGGTCCGATCCCCTTCCGGCCGCAACGCGATCGACGAGCTCCCTTTCACGAAGCCCGGCCGGCCCTGCCCCTCCACGACCAGACGATATGAGGCGTGAGGAACGACGTCCTGGATCAGGACCGTGCCGGCATACGTGCCCGTGATCGACGCCAGACCGACGGTGAGTTTGACGTCGTAGCGGCCCTCACCGGCGGGCTCGAACCGATCGCAGCCCGGAATGCACGCGGACAGGGCGGCGGGATCCATCAGCAGCGCCCAGACGGCCTCAGGTGATGCGTCGAAAGTGTAGGAGCCGGACAGTTCCATAGGCGACCCGACGCCATCTCAACTGCGGACTGCGCTCAAGTGTACGGCCAAGTCTGTCAGGTTGTTCAGCGTTCGCACGGGCATGAAGTCATCGACAAACGGCAGGGCCGCCTGAAGCCCTCGCGTCAGGGGCTCATAGCCCGTCGTCCCGATGAGCGGATTCAGCCAGATCAACCGTCGAGCGCTCCGCTGCAGTCGCGCGATCTCGGCGGCGAGCTCGGCTGGATCCCCGCAATCCCAGCCGTCCGAGACGATGAGGACCATGGGCGCGCCGTAGAGCACGCGCCGTCCCCATCGCTGGTGGAACTCGCGCATCGAGCTTCCGATGCGCGTCCCGCCGGACCAGTCGTGAACCGTGCGCACAACAGCGCTCATCACCTCGTCGGGCCTCGCGGTGCCGAGTTCGCGGGTGATGCGGGTGACCGTCGTCGAGAACAGAAAGGTCTCGACGGTGTGTCGCCGCGACAGGGCGTAGGCGAAGTGAAGGAGCGCGCGCACGTAGCGCTCCATGGATCCGCTCACGTCGCACAGCAGCACGAGCCGGACGGGCTTCATCCTCTTCGTGCGCCGCGGCAAGCTGACGATGTCGCCGCCGGTCGGGACGCTCCTGGCGATGGCGCGTTTGAGATCGATGCGCGGCCCGTTGCCGGCCACCCAGCGCCGGGTCCGCCGCTCGCCGGGATCCCATGGCAGGCGCGCCAGCAGGTCCCGGGCCTGAGCCCACTCGTCCGCGGTGAGCGCCGCGAGATCCCTGCTCGCAAGGCCGGCCTGGCGGCTCCATGTCTTCAGGCCACGAGCGGGGTCTTCGGTCTGCCCCCGATCATCGTCGGCACCTTCGGGGGCATCCTCTGGCAGAAGCATGTCAGACGCGACGAGATCCTGCGCTTCGGCCGACCTCCCTGACAGGCGATCGAACCCATCCTGATCCACTGGGGCCGCGCGCGCACGGCGTCTACTCCAGAACACCTCAAACGCCCGATCGAACAGAGGAATCTCGTCATGGCGCCGAAGGAGCAGCGTGCGGCAGGCGTAATACACGTCCTCACGCGACCCGAGGTCTACCAACCCCAGCGCCGTGACCAGTTCGGGGACTCTCGCCGGCTGGACCCGGATGCCGGCGTGGCGCAGGACGCGGCTGAAGCCGATCAGGTTCTCGAGGAGGCCGGACACGGCCTCAGGTCTGCGACGGGACGTGCGCCAGGGCGCGGCCCAGCAGCTCGACCGCGCGCTGCCCTCGGAGCGCATCCACGTCCTCTTTCGCCTTGAGGACGACGCCGAGCGTTTCGGCCAGGGCCTCCTCGTCGAGCGTGCCCCGGTCGAGCGCGACGAGCGCGGCCACCCAGTCGATCGTCTCGGACACACCCGGCTTCTTGTACAACTCCTGCCGGCGCAGTTCCTGCACGACAGCGGCGACCTGCTCGCTCAAGCGAGCCGAGGCGCCCGGCACGCGTTCGCGCACGATGGCGAGCTCTTTCCCGAATGATGGATACTCGATCCACTGATACAGGCACCGCCGTTTGAGTGCGTCGTGCACTTCGCGCGTCCGGTTGGAGGTCAGGATGACGAGCGGCGGCTCGGAGGCGCGAATGGTCCCGAATTCTGGAATCGTCACCTGGAAGTCCGCGAGCAGCTCCAGCAGAAAGCCTTCGAATTCCTCGTCCGCGCGATCCACCTCGTCGATGAGGAGCACGGCCGGGCGCGTGCGGGCCGGATCGATGGCCTGCAGCAGCGGGCGCCTGATGAGAAACGCGTCGCTGTAGAGCTCCCCTCGGGCGCGCGGCCGATCGACCGCGTGCGCGGCCTCGAGCAGGCGCAGCTCCAGGAGCTGCCGCGGGTAGTCCCACTCGTACAGCGCGTGCGTGACGTCGAGTCCTTCGTAGCACTGCAGACGGATGAGATCGGTCCCGAGCGCCGTCGCGACCGCGGCGGCCAACGCGGTCTTGCCGACACCTGCCTCGCCCTCGAGAAAGAGCGGGCGCTTCAGACGGAGCGAGAGAAATAGTGCAACCGCCAGGCCGCGGTCGGCCACGTAGTGGTGGGCGGCGAGGCGCCGCTGCAGGTCGGAGACCGATTCGGGGGCGATTGCGACAGCCACGTGGGTGTGAGTGTAGCGCAGCCATGCGGCGGATTCGCGTCCAGTTCGCCGGTGCTTCGTTAGACACCTGCAGCGCATTCCGCCGACGCGGTAAGGCGGCTCGTCCTGACCGGCTGGTATACTGGGCCTCGTGGAAGCCGAAGTCCGCGAGCGGTTCGAGCGCATCGAAGCGATTCTCGAATCGATCGCCAGACGGCAGGATCGCGCCGACAGGCGGCAGGATCGGTTCGATGAGCAGCTCCAGGCCAGCGCCGCGCGGCAAGATCGGGCTGATAGGGCGACCGCTGCGCACCAGGATCGGTTCGACAAGCAGCTCCAGGCCGCTGCTGCCCGGCAGGACAAGTTCGACAGGCAGCTTCAAGCCACGGCGAAGCTGGTCGCCGAAGGCATCAAGATTATCCGCACGTTGGCGCGAGATACGCGCGAGCTCAAGCGGTCGCAGAAGGCCTTTCTCGACTCGCTCCGCCACGGTGGGAACGGCCGTGGATCCGGGCGCTGACCGCTCGACCCAGTCAACGATCTCGTCGGTCTCAATCCTGGTGGTGGGATCGAATACTTCTTCAGTCGGCGATCGGCCTTCAAGGCCGAAGGACGCTACCACGCGATAGACGATTTTGGCAGTGTCGATCCGTCAGGCGTGGCGTTCACCGCGGGCCTGAAGACCTATTTCTGACGACGCGACGCCTGAGGACGTCGCACCGGGCGCTTGGGTGGAGAATTCTTACAGCGAGCGAAAGTTGGCGGGGTCGACGGGACTCGAACCCGCGGCCTCCGGCGTGACAGGCCGGCGTTCTAACCAACTGAACTACGACCCCAAGAAGCGCGTGTCCCTGGGCGGTACAGGACTCGAACCTGTGACAGCCGGCGTGTAAAGCCGGTGCTCTACCACTGAGCTAACCGCCCGCACATCCGATCATGAAGCCCAAAAACTCATTATATGTTGCCTTCAAGACGAGCAGCAACACGACGAGGAGCAGTCCGACAACCGCGCGGTGCTCGCGGTTGGCCATCACCTGCGCGAGGCTGAAGCGCCGCGTGACCAGGTCGGGATTCGAGTCGACGTCGCCTCGTCGATACCGCCCGTACCGATCGCCGAAGCGCTCCTGCAGAAACGCCACCTCCCGCGCGACCGCGGCCGTCATCGTGGCCAGCAGGTAGACCCCGATCGCGATCGCGCCGATGAGGGACGCCGAGGCGATCGCCAGGCCGGCCCCCATGAGTGCGGATCCGACATACAGCGGGTGCGCCAGCCACCTGTAGGGGCCCGACGCGGTGACCTCGCGCGACTTGTGGAGATGGCCGGCGGCCCAGACGCGCAACGCTTCGCCGGCCGCGGCCACCAGCGCGCCGGCAACGAGCGTCGCGCGCGTCGGTTGCGCGACGAGCAGCACGAGACCGCCGAACAGAAACCCGAGCGGAACGCGAAGCCGCGCCAGAAGGGCCGTCACGCGCCCTGCTCCGCCTCAGCAGGTCGGATCTGCGCGGCCGCGCCATGCAGCCGCCGCTCGACGGCCGCGAGGACCTCGTCCACCTCGATCTCCTCGAGACACATTCGTCCCCGCCGGCATTCGCGCAGGTGGTGGCACTGACACATTGACGCCCGGGACACGGTTTCGTCCTCGGCCAGCCACGGCCCGTTGCGCTCCGGCCGCGTTGGCCCGTAGATGCCGACCAGCGGTGTTCCGACCGCAGCCCCGATATGCGCCGGACCGGTGTCGCCTGACACCATCACGGCCGCGCCGCGCGCCAGCGCCACGACATCCACAATCGTCGTCTCTGGCGCGATGATCGCCGCACCCGCGGCGCCACGCACCACGGTCTCGGCAAGCTGACGCTCACCTCGCCCCCACAAGATGACCGACGCCAGGCCCTGTCGCTCCTTCAGGGCTCGGGCGAGCGCAGCCAGTTTGGCAGCAGGCCACCGCTTGTTCGACCACGCCGCGCAGGGATTGAGCAGCGCGTAGCGCCCTCCGGACTGCTCGAGCACGAGCCGAGCGGCCGGGGACGAGGGTGCGTCGAGCGAAAACTCCGGGGGAGCTGCCGGGACATCGAGCCGGGCCAGCAGGCCGAGATTGATGTCCACGACGTGGCGTGTCTCCGACGGGGCATAGATGCCAGCCCCGCCCGGATCGTGGACTTCCGAGTAGAAGAGGCGGGCGAGGGGCTCGCGCAGATAGCGTGACGCAAACCCGATCACGCGCGCCGCCCCCGAGCTTCGCGCGATCAACGCCGACTTGATGAGGCCCTGCAGGTCGAGCGCCGCGTCGTAGTGCGCGGCGCGAAGCTCCCGCACGGCCGAGAGGAGCGACGCCCCCGAGCCGTTGCCCCAATCGGCGATCGCCAGGCGCCTGTCGATTGCGGGCACAAGATCGAGAATCTCCCGATGCCTGCTGCTGACGAGCCAGTCGATCCTGGAGGCAGGAAACGCCCGGCGGAGCGCCGCGGCCACCGGGATGGCGTGCACGATATCGCCGAGCGCCCCGAGACGGACGATGAGAAAGCGAGTCACCTTCGCGTTCCGGAGACATCCGCGATGCGGGCAATCAGGTCGCTCGTCGCGTGCCGTTTCGGGCCACCCACGATGACGGTGCGCCCGCCGTAGGAGATGACCACAGCGCGCTCCGGCACAGAATCCTGGGTATGGTCCGTGCCCTTGCAGTGGACGTCCGGTTTGAGCAGCAGCAGCAGGCGGCCGACGTCGGGGCCGCCGAAGATCACCACATAGGCCACACCGCGAATGGCAGAGACGATCTCCGCCCGGTCGGAGGCGCCGAGTACCGGACGACCCTCGCCCTTCAACGCCCGCACAGACGCGTCATCGTTGACCGCCACCACCAGCCGATCGGCTTGCTCGGCCGAGGCCCGCAGGTAGCGGACATGCCCGGCGTGCAGCAGGTCGAAGCATCCGTTCGCCAACGCGATCGTACGGCCCTCGGCCCGGTCGCGGCCGACCTCCTCGACCAGCTCAGGTTCGGTGAGGACTCTGCCCATGCCCAGCCCAGACTTCACGTCCCCGCTCGCATCCGGATCCGGCCCTGAGCGACTCCTTCCTGGGACCAGCTCTCACGGGAGGCGTCGTGATCGGCTTCCACCGCGTCGATGAGCTCCTGCTCCGTCAGCACAGTGGATCCGTCCTTGCCCTCTGCCAGACCGGTCGCGTAGTTGGCCAGGCGAGCGGCCTCGTAGAAGGAGGCGCCGGCCGCCAGCGCGAGACTGAACGTCGCGACAGCGGCGCCGCCCTCGCGCCCCGTGCCTTCGACCTGCCCGGTCTCAGGACCGGGCACGAAACCGGGTAGATGGATGGTGCGTTGTCGCGTCTGAAACAGCGCCATCCCGCGTCTACCTCGCCTCACGAGCAGGGCCTGCATCCGGGTCCGGTGAAGCAGCGCTCGCCCGGCCCGCTCCAGGACCCGTGGATCGCCAGCGCCCCTGCCCGGTGCATCGATCCCGGAGTCGACGGCCGTGCCCGCGGTCAGGCCGCGATAGCCGCGAAGACCGCGCCGGCTGTCAACGATCACCGGGACCTTCCGTCTGCGGTGCCTCTTCGAAATTTTGCGCTGCAGGACATCGGCCAGGGCGGGCGTCATGA
>Ga0137829_12402617_pt1 | contig 10620 bp, 12 predicted proteins | sample OV2TP2_FD_97737 | JGI IMG/M metagenome (GOLD analysis project Ga0137829, IMG submission 97737) | reverse complement strand
GTCCAGGTGGTCCCGTGACTACTTCGTCGCCAACATGGACGAGCTTGCGGAGAGGGAAAAGGCCGATCTGGAGCCCGAGCTGGACCTGCCACCAGGAGGGGATTTTCTCCGCAATGAGTCGGCCAGTGTAGAGAAGCTGTTCTGGGGCCCCACCTCCGTGAAGGTAGATGCCCAGGGCAGGGTCTTCGTTGTAGATAGCTGCCGGTTCCGCATTCAGGTCTATCTCAAAGGTGCTTGAGAGCCCCTGACAAAACTATCCTCAACCCTCGCCTTCAAGCTGAGGTACACCCTTCCTCCGAAGGGTACACCAGAGGGGTTTCGTTAGAGGCCCTTGGCGGGTAGAAGGAGGCGTAGCATGGCAAGTGAAAACATTGAAAGGTACAGAGAGGCTAAGAAGGCTGTAGAAAAGCAGCGGGCAACACGCGCCTTCGTCATCCATCTGGTAGCCTATATCATCGGTAACATGATATTAGGCCTCTGGAACGCCGGGACGTTCTATCTCAGAGATAACGACAATCTATGGTTCTGGATCCCGATCCTGTTCTGGGGGATTGGGGTCATGATCCACTATCTGTATGGGGTGGCCCTCTTCGACAACTGGTGGGACCGCGACGAGAGGTTAGTAGAAGAGCGCCTCAAGAAATAGGACCAACTCATTCCAAAAGCCAGTTTCTACCCCCGCCTTCAGACTGCGGTGTCCTAGAGAATCTGGGGAAGGCCTCACAGATGTGGCCCTATCTTCTACTCCTGGTGGCTCCAACGCTCCTGGCAAAATCACGCAACTCGTCGGCCAGCTCGCGGGTGTCTACTGCCCCATGCCGCTGGAGCAGGGCTCTGACCTGTGGGTTGGCAACTACCTTCCTCCGGAAAATGTCTTGTAGTGACATGGGCAAAGAGTCCACTGCCTCTTCAGAATCGGGCCTCACCCCCTGGAGATCGGAGGCGTTTGGCTGAGTCCCCGGCGATTGAGTGGATACCCCTTCCCGCCGCCTGGCTCCAGCAGCCCCCTCTGCCATAGGTCCCCCCGATGGAACTCCAATCCTCACCCGGCTTACAGGGCCGCCCCCTGGTAGATGGACGCCCTGGGGCTCAGGCACGCTAGCCTCCCTTGCTGGAGGGGCCGCCCTCCTGCCAAAGACTTCCTGGGCCAGGTCCGGGGCCAGCCGGTTCACTTCTATGGAAGCCTCAGGAGATGCCCGTGGCACGGTTGCCTCACGGAGTAGATCGCTCTGGGTAGGCGCTCCGGGATCTGTTCTGGGCGAAGCTTGAGCATTAAATATCTCATGCACAGAGGCTGACTGGTCCTCCTGGGGAGGGGGAGCCGCCTGGAGCCTGGCAGCCTCTTTCCTGGCACGCCTCTTTTCGAGCCACTGGATTATAGGCTTGGTGAAAGTGGCCTCACCCATGGCATTACCTCCTACCCATTAAATTAAATGGAGAAAAGCGCCGAAGTAAGGAGCGGCACAATCCCTAGAATTGCTCCAGAGACTATGCACATCATGCTTAGAAAGGAGACGATTTTGAGATTGCTACCGCCAGCGGCGAACTTGGGGGCCAGCGAATTGGCGACGGTAAGTATGATTATCACCAATATGATCATGTAAGAAACGAGGGCCATATCTTGGGTCCCGAATATATCCAGGCCTGCCCCCAACTCCCTGGCCGTTGGTACGGAGACTCCCGGTGGCAGCTGGAAGTTTTCCGGGATGGGGAGCTTATGGTCAGCTGTTTGCAGGACTGAACCCGACGCTTCGGCTAGCTTGGAGCTAAAGTTGGTGATGATTCCCAGGACAAAGAGAAGGATGAAGCTCATGGTGGCGTGCATGGGGACGGAAAGAAAGGAGAAGGTAGAAGCGGTGAGCCTCCGTTTGGCCCGGAGTTGGACCACCCTCTGGGCATATTCGGAGCAAATCATGCCCACCCGGTCTGGGGTCCCGCCAAGCTCTGATCCGTCAACCAGCATATGAGTAGAGCGGTTCACTAGCTCGCTTCCCGTCTCCTCCCTGAATTTCTCCCAGCACTCGCGGGTAGGCAGCCTGGCGCCAAGGCGGACGCGTAGACGGCTGATGTACGGCTCAAGAGAGCCCAGCGACCTGGTATCAATCCTTCTCAAGGATTCTGTTAGGGTGACTCCCGCAGCGCCCGCCACATTGCCTACGCTCCTCAGGAAGATAGGGAATTCTGAGTCCAGCTTGGTCATGTTAGCATCATCCTTCCAGGCGTAGAATCCTGCTGGCAGAAGGGAAGCTCCAATAAGCAAGAAGCCGACAGAGAAGCCCACCAGCAAGTCAAGCTGAGGGCCAAGCAAGAGGGCCAGTATCACTCCCATCGGGGCCAGGGTCAGCAGCAGGAACCGGGCCATTCTTCTTTCTCTGGTAGTGCCCTGGCGAGTGTCGTAAGTCATCTGCTCTACTGGGGCCACCTTATAGATGACGTATACCCCAATGGAAGTTATGAAGAGCAAAGTTAAAGCCATGATAACTATAAAGTTCTGACTGAGAGAGCCCATCATAGTGGATACCAGAGATACCACCATGATAAGAGTCACTGAAACCATGATGGCCGCATAGGCGTCGGTCCACTTTCTGAGATTTTCTACACTTCTCTCGTACTCATTGGCGTACCGCTCCCCTTCTATCCGGGCCTCTTCAGCTATAAAATCCCGTTCAGACTCGCCAGAAGATATAGAAGCGGCGAAACGCAGTAAGAGGCTCTTGACATTTGAAGCTTTCGCCTTCTCAGATACGATTTGAAAGGCTTGTGTGTACTCAAGCCCCAGGCGCTTGGCTAGAGTATAGATGTAATCAAAGAAGACGGCCGTTTTCAGACGCTGACGGGAGCAATTCTCTAACACCTGGTCCCTGGGCAGTCCCCCCAGGGACAACACCCACATGTAGGTAAGGTTTGACAGAAGGTCAAAGCCTATGACGATGTTATCGGAAGAGACCTTCTCGATACGCCTGGGAGAGGACGTTGTGGAGCTCATAGAAGTTGTTGATATTCCTCTCGTGAAGTTTCCTGAGGATATGCGTCCGATCCTCGATCTCATTATATATCAGGCGGCTGTTATGGGGTGGTATGCCTCTCCTCATACCTACAACGTGCTCAAGGAGGTTAGTGTTCATATAGCCCGGGTACTCGAAGGTATCCGTGGCAGGGTTCCAGCGGAACACCTCTATGTAACCGAAGGTGTCAGAGCTGGGTTCGTAGCCAACGATCTCGTTTATGCTCAGCACTCTCCGCGCGGGGCGGCCGTCGGGCAGGCGGACCGCACTCAGAATAATGATGAGGTTCAGGTTATCCACATAGGTCTTGGGGATGTTGATGGGGTTACCTGTGAGACGCTGGATGAGCTTCTCCACTGAGGCAGCGTGAAAAGTGGCCATACAAGCATGGCCCGTCTGCATGGCCTGGAAGGCGACTGAGCCCTCTTCGCCTCGGATCTCGCCTATGATGATCTCGTTGGGCCGTTGGCGCAAGGCCGCCCTGAGCAGGTCGTACATAGTGATGGAGGAGCTGCTGTTGGCCTTCCCACGCACTACCTCCCTGATCCAGTTGGGGTGAGGCACCTGGAGCTCCGGCGTATCTTCGATACTCACTATTTTGGCGTTGGGGTTGATGAATGTGGTAAGAGCATTGAGCATGGTGGTCTTACCGGAGGCCGTCTCGCCAGAAACGAAGGCGTTCATTCCCTCTCCCAACATCAGGGAAAGATATGCCGCCATTTCATAGGACAAGGTCCCCGCCTCTATGAGGTCCAGAATGCTCATGGGGGTGGTGCTGAACTTGCGGATGGTGAAGTTGCTTCCCCTCTTGGAGACGTCATCTCCGTAGACTATATTTACCCGGGAGCCGTCAGGCAGGACGGTGTCAACTATGGGCTCTCGCACAGTTACCGGTCGGCCTATCTTCTCGGAGAGCTTGATTATGAAGCGGTCCAACTCCTCACGGGTGGTAAAGGAGATGCCAGCTTTAAGGCCCCCAAAAATCTTGTGCTCAATGAAAAGCGGCCCGATCCCACTGCAACTGATGTCCTCGATGTAAGGGTCGCCAATAAGGGGCTCTAGAAAGCCCATGCCTTCTTTGTCCCGCATCATGAGGTATCTCAGCCCCTGTAGCTCCTTTTCGGTCACTTTTACAGGGCCACTCTGACGGCGACCTCCTTTAACAGAGCAGATCCTATCAAGACATCGTAACAGGACCTCAGTCCTCTCCTGGTTGTCACTGGCCTTTTTGAGCTCATCCACATAGTTTATCAGGCGCTTATCTACCTCTTCCATGAGGCCAGAGAGTGCGGGGTCCAAGGAAGGCTCTATGCTCATATAAAAATCCCGGCTGTCCGCTAGATCAGGGTACAGATGAGTGAATACACCTTTGCCCACGGGATAGATGAGGTTGCGGTATTTGATATCCCTCATGTTCCGGCTCAGCCGGGGAAAGTAGTCAGGTATACCGATTTCTCCAACTGGGAGAGCGCGCAGGTATTCCCATAGATGGTCCTGGGCCATGGACTGCTCCTGAAGCTGAGGGGGAAGGTGATGAAACAGGGGAGAGTCAAAATCCTTTCCTTGCTCGGATTTAACCTTCCCATTACCGACCTTATCCTGCGCTACCTTGAACTTGAATACCGATGTCCTGGCTGTAGCGGCGTTGGGTGACCCATTGTCGTTCCCATTCCCATAGGGAAAAGTATTGGGTTCGGGCCCATCTTTGGGCTCCGGGACATCCTTATTATCCCGGGTCCACGCCCTCTTAAGGGGCCCTAATTTCATACTCGTTCCCCTTTATGACCCGTACCTCTGAGTGAAGCCTGAAACGCGATGGGATAGAGACATTGCTATGCTCTTGCCCTGGATATTGGAACAATCCTGAGGCCAAAGCCCGGCTCTACCTCGAAGGCTGAGATATTGCCCGTGTTCATATCTGCTCCCCTGATTTTAGCCACTTCCATGAGTTTCAAGAGTTGGGCTCCCGACCTTTCTACCTGGAGCCTCAGGTAGCCGTCGCATACTGACCTGACCCGTGTGAGGATACTCTCATCAAAGGCATGGGAGTGTATGGTGCAGATGATTACCTTTCCTCCATCGCAAAGGGACTTGCATCCAGCAAAGAAGTCCTGTATCTGGTCGCCTCCGGCCTGGGAGACGAATGTGGTAAGGGCGTCCACCAGTATGACCCTGCAAGCCTTCTGCCTTCTTATATGATTAGAGAGCTCCTGGAAAAGTAGATCGGGCTCGATGGAGTCTGGAGATATGGAGACAGGATATATGGCCAGGTGGTCCAGCAAGAAGTAATCCCTCACGTCCATCCCCAGGCTGTCCATCTGGCGGAGGAAGCTTTGAACCGTCTGCTCGGTAGTATACAGAGCCGCATCCTCTCCAGATGCGAGAGCACCCCACAGGAACTGCTGGGCCAGGGTGCTTTTCCCTGATGCCGCCGGCCCTTCGATGAGCATGAGAGTCCCGTAGGGGATGCCACCCCCGATCCTTCTGTCTATTTCCGTACTACCTGTGGAAATGACCCCCCCTGCCTGGCCCCATTGTACTGCGCTTGTCATTGCCTCGGTCCTCCGCTCAGATTGGCTGGCTGACTCGTTCGCTTCGGTCGGGACAGGCTTCTCCTGCTGAGCTATTATGACTCTGAATGGAGTTAACACTGCTATTATACTTCATCCCAGGCGATCCTGCCATAGGGGTGTGAGCAGGGTGTGATGGCAGGGTCTTTCAGCTCTTGCCTGGTGGTAGGTATTTCCCGCTCGCCCTGAGAGCTTGTCGAAGGGTGGGTTCATGGTTCGACAAGCTCACCATGAGCAGTAGTGATCTGGTTATCCTTGAGAGAACTAAAAGGCCCTGCATAAGTGGTATGGTCTTTGACGCCGAGGGGGATGGCTGCTAAGATGAGAGCAGTCAATGGCTTCAGCAGGGGTGAAAAAGTAGATGCGGTTGATACTGGTAAGGCATGGAGAGACAGCCTGGAACAAAGAGGGCAGGTTCCAGGGGCAGAGCCTCGTGGGGCTGAACCAACGGGGGGCCGCGCAGGCGCGACGGGTAGCTAAAGCTCTCCTTCCCACGAAGCCTACAGCCCTATATTCCAGCCCCCTGACCAGGACTCTCATGACCGCCCAAGAGATCTCTCAAGAGCTATCCATCCCTGTCGTGCCGATGGAGGGGATTAAAGAGATCAACCTGGGCGAGCTGGAAGGGATCACCGGCCAGGGGATGCGGACCCAGTACCCCCAGGTCTATGCTGCCTGGAGAGAGGACCCCTCCGACGTGGTCTTTCCAGGCGGCGAGTCCTTAAGGCAGCTTCAGGAAAGGGCCTGGAGCGCCATCAAGGGCATCGAGCAAACTCACCCCGAGGACGTAGTAGTTGCGGTATCCCACAACTTCGCCATCCGAGCCATCCTGTGCCGTTTCCTGGGTCTGCCCCTCTCCCGGTTCCATCTGCTGAGGATTGACCTGGGGTCCATAAGCGTTCTCCAGGCTAACTCCCGGCTTCGGCAGGTGCTTACTCTCAACGACAGGTGCCACCTTTCTCAAGATGAGCTACAGGAGGCTTAAAGCTGCACAGCTCTTGGAACGGTGCATTAATGCTATTCAGGAGACAATGCTGGACCGGGCAGTCTTAAAGCAAAGCGTTGCCGAGTTCATAGGCACCTTTGGGCTGGTCTTCGCCGGAGCAGGGGCTATAGTAGTAGATGCGGCCTCAGGTGGCCGGGTTACTAACCTGGGTATCGGCGCAACCTTTGGCCTGGTGGTAGCCGCTATGATTTATGCCCTGGGACGTATATCAGGCGCACACATCAACCCCGCCGTCACCATCGGATTCTGGATGGCCCGCCATTTCCCGATGAATCGCGTGCTATTCTATGTGTTGCCACAGCTGGGTGGCGCTGTGGCGGCGGCGCTGGTGCTCAGGGGACTGTTCGGAGATGTAGCCCACCTGGGGGCGACCACCCCTTCGGGAGACGCCTGGCAAGCACTGGGCCTTGAGTTTCTTCTCACCTTTTTTTTGATGCTGGTTATCGTGTCTGTGGCCACGGATACGAGAGTCATAGGCCAGGCTGCCATCGCCGTCGGCGCCACCGTAGGGCTGGAGGCCACTTTCGCGGGGCCTATATCCGGCGCCTCTATGAACCCGGCGCGCTCCTTTGGCCCTGCACTGGTTAGCTGGCACTGGAGCGCCCACTGGGTATACTGGGTAGCTCCTATTCTAGGGAGTATTTCGGGAGCCTTGACCTATCAGCTTATAAGGCAGGAGCCAACATAGTCCAGTGGTACAGCAGGCGCTCACTTGACAATATCTCCTCTAGCGAGAATAAATGGATGGAGTCAGTAGAAGCAAAGGTCAAAGCGGCCCTGGAGCGCGCCGGGTACACCTGTCGTGAGGGTAGCCGATGGACCGGGGACAGCGTCCTCCTGGTGGTGGCTGTATCAGGAGGGCCCGACTCTATGGCCTTGCTACACGCTCTGGCGAGTCTGAGGGAGAGAGCGGGCCTACAGCTCCACGTAGCCCACCTGGACCATAACTTCAGAGAGGAGGCAGAGGAGGACGCCCGGTTCGTCGCCACGGTGTCCAGTCAACTCGGGATTCCTGTGACGGTGGAGAGGGTTGACCCTGTGGCATATCAGAAAGAGATGAGGGTTTCATCCTTCGAGGAGGCAGCCAGGGAGGTGCGCTATGGCTTTCTGGCGGGAGTGGCTACGAACAGGGCAGCGACCTCTGTAGCCCTCGGCCACACCGCCGACGACCTGGCCGAGACGGTGCTTATGCACATCATCCGGGGCAGCGGTATCCACGGGCTACGGGGTATGGCAGAGCTTTCCACATGGCGAAGTCTTAAAGGAGACCAGCAAGCTGTCCTTTTTCGGCCCCTCCTTGGGGTAACAAAGGAAGAGACCGTAGACTACTGCCGGAAGCGCGGGATCGCCTTCCGGGAAGACCCTTCAAACCGCCTCCTGCGCTTCACCCGCAACCGGGTACGCCACCAGCTCCTGCCCGCCCTCGAGAGCTACAACCCCAGAATAAGGGAGACCCTGGTACGCCTGGCCCGCTCCGCCTCATTGGAGGTGGACTATCTGGAGAGCGAGGTCGCCAGGGTCTGGCCCGCCATCGCCAGGCAGGAGGGCGCTTCAATTGTGCTGGATGCACAACAGCTGGCATCCCTTCACCCGTTCATGCGGCGCATGGTGCTGCGTCGGGCCTACGAGCAGCTTACGGGAGATACCCGGAGGCTGGAGGAGGTCCACCTGAAGTCTATGGCCGACTTCACCGTCGCGCCACCGGGAAGGGTGCTGACCTTGCCCAGGGGCTTGCGACTCTACAGCGAGTACGGCCAGCTTATCCTGGGCCAGGAGATGGGTGATCTGTGCCCCTTCCCACCTCTTGAGGGAGAGCACCCTATCCTTCTGCCCTCGTCTGCCGACGAAAGTGTCTCTCAGCTTCCCGGCTGGAAGGTTATCGCTCGCCCCGTGTCGCCATCCGTGGACGCCTCGGAAGACCCATTCACGGCCTGCTTTGACCGGGAGGCCATAGGAGACAGGCTTTGGGTACGCGCCCGGCTGCCCGGAGACCGCTTCCAGCCCCTGGGGATGGGGGCCGAAAAGAAGCTACAGGACTTCCTCGTGGATGAGAAGGTGCCCCGTGCCTGGCGCGACAGAATTCCTCTGGTAGTCTCGGAGCGGGGCATCATCTGGGTGGTGGGCTACCGCATGGCAGAATGGGCTAGAGTGAAGCGGGGTGGACAGACTGGCCGCCCGGCGCTGTGGGTCAGGTTTGAGCAGAGAAAGTAGTCATAAATTAAATCGAACTTGGTCTTGGTTTACTTGATAATGTGGACTATAATGATACCATAGAAGGCCCATATAGAGTCGCAGAGCGCGACTGTTTAGGTGATAGCTTTGTTTAGGAAGAGGGCTGATACGAATGCAGCGAAAGAACGCTGAGACTGGACGTGACCAGGTAAGCATGAGGGAGCTGAAGGCCAGGGCCAGCGAGATCATCCGCAGGCTTGAGCAGACACCTGACCATGAGATTATCATTACCCGCCACGGCAAGCCCTGCGCCAAGTTGGTCTCCCTGGCAGGGAAGGCAGAGGGGATTCCCTGGTCGGAGCGGATCAGCCTGCGCAACACCTGGTCTCACTTACACTTAGAGCCCTCGGAAGAGGACTTCGCCGAGGCCAAACGGATATGGGAGCCCAAGGCCGCCGAGGTTAAACGAATATTGGAACCAGAGAGTGATATATGATCCTGCATTGCCGGTCTATGTAGTTGATACCCATGCCCTGCTATGGTATCGGAGAGAGGCCAGCCGCCTAAGCCCAGCGGCGAATGCTGTCTTCCGGCTGGCCGCTGTGGGAGAGGCTCGTATCATAGTCCCGGCAATAGTGGTGGCAGAACTCTTTTACCTCACCCCGAAGCTGGGTAACCCTATATTGCCCTCTGTTTTATTGGCCGACATAGCCCGTAGTCGAGCGTTCGTTTTTTCAGACTTGGGCCAGGCGCAACTGGAGAGGATGGAGACCATCGTTGGAGTATCGGAGATACACGACCGCCTGATTGTGGCAGAGGCCCTGGTCCACCAGGCCCCTATCATTAGCAGAGATGAGGTGTTGCGCCGGAGCGGGGCAGTAGAGGTTATCTGGTAACCTTTAGCTTGTACCTATCGTGCTTCAGCGGCAGCCTTGATGCGCCCCAATGTCTGGCGTACGCCCTCTTCCATCTGGGCAAGCCTGCGCTGAGAACCTCCAAAGAGGCGTATCAAGCCTCGTGTGTACCACAGCACCTGGAAAGACTCCTGGAGGATAGTTCCGCCCTCGGCTGGCTCCAGCTCGTACCGCCACATGGTCTGCACCTGCCCGCCAGGAATCGTCTCGAAGGCGAAGGCCCGACCTGGCTCGACTGCCGTCACCCTGCACGGGACCGCCCATCTCCTCCAGCCACGGCGGTTGTGCCCCTTGAACCGCGCGCCTACGGCTGGGGCCGCCACCCCACCCAGCCACTCGCACCGGTAGCACTCGGGGCTCCACTCCCCCATCCTGGTCACGTCAGATATTAACTGGTATATCTTGACAGGTGGAGCGAGGACCAGGGTCTCTACTTTCCCGTGCAAGTCGGCCTTGACCATCCCTCCAAGCATCGTGACCATCAGTCGAAACATCAGACTCATGATTCTTCAGACTCCTCCATATTCAGCGGTTCATAGATGGCTCAGGTACCTCTACAACTACCGAAGGGGCAACATCCTCTCTGGGCAAGGGCTCACCCGCCAGGGCACAGGACTCAAGATATGCTTGAATAGCTTCCCTGGAGTTCTCAATGGCTTCTTCTCGTGTGTTACCCCAGGTGAAGCATCCCGGGAGAGCAGGTACAGTGACCGAAAAACGCCCATCAGGTTCTTTTGTGAGTACAATGGTATACTTTAGCATAGGCTTTTACCTCTCAAGCAAGCATAAGGCATAGCTACAGCCCCAGCAGCCGTGAGGGGTTGTCCTTCACCATCATGCCCACCTCTACCTCCTCCAACCCCGCCTGAAGCAGGGTGGCGATGCCCATGCGCAGGCCCTCCGGAGGCATGGGGTGGTAGGCTTGCCCGAAATCGGTGCTGATGATGCAGTGC
>Ga0137829_11795927_pt1 | contig 10651 bp, 10 predicted proteins | sample OV2TP2_FD_97737 | JGI IMG/M metagenome (GOLD analysis project Ga0137829, IMG submission 97737) | reverse complement strand
TATACAAACGCAAAAATCATTATAGCAACAATTCTTGATATTTCTTTAAACCCAACCGCTTCACCAGATAAAGACTCCGTAATACCCAACGCTATAGCTAAAACGCCGAGCCCCATAAGAAGAAGATAAAATAATTGCAGAATAGCAACTGTTTTTTCAATAGCTTTTCTTGAAAAACGCATAATTCAGCTATATCACACAAATAAAAATAGCATTATGTTAGAACCTGCAATCGTGTTTATTTAGCAACGGTCTACGCATAGCCTGAACGCCCAAACTGAAATTCTGTGCCCCTGGAGGGATTCGAACCCCCATCACTAGTTCCGAAGACTAGTACTCTATCCGTTGAGCTACAAGGGCTCAAGCAGGCGTTTCACCACGAGAACAAACTTGCTTCATCCTACATTCTAACCGAATTTTAAGCAAAAAAAAGCCCGGGGCGCCGTATTCTGTATGTTCCAGAATTTCACGCTCCGGGGAAAAGAACTTATGATCCACAGGTCAATTTTGTTACGGATTGCATCGCCGTTACCGGCAATACTTTCCGCAACTTCATGGGATGGTTATAGACAACCTTCTTCCCTGACACCTGCCACTTTTTGCCGACGCTTTCCACTTCTAGCGTTCCGAACACCACCTCGAACACCGCCATTTCAGTCCCGCATGGATTCCTGTCAAAGACCAGCGTGGCTCCAACAGGTCCTTGCAAAAACCGAAACTCCTCGCAGCCATGACCCCGAAGAGATTCTGTGGCAAGAATGCCGCTGAACTCACCCATAACTCCTTGGTTGAAGTTACAGGTGTAATTGCGCCTTTTTTCCGGTTTTGGTACCAGCGGCTCAAGTTTTTTTGGAATGCGTTCTAACAAACTTTTCACCGCCGGCGTCTCCTGTACTACAGCCACCGCAGTAGCCACATATACCACCAACATCATAAATACCAACCATCCCAACTTCGGCGTATCCTTAACTACACCGACCGGCGTCTGACGAGTTGCAGACAAGAAATACCGTGCCGCCGAAGGGACGCTCCAATACAGCGCTGACACAAGGACGAACACCAACAGAAACGCGTACCACTCTAATCCAATCACTCTCCCCGGCAGCGACTTTTCCGGTGAGATGCGGATTGTGGTACGAACAAATCCGCTGTCCGGGGTAATGCCTTCAAAATCCAACATCACCCATCCGGAGACGTCGGCAGGTATAGTAGCCGTGCCAGAATAATAGTACCCACCCACCTGCTCGCCGGTATCAATCCCGGCAAGTTTCCGCACGCCTTCCTGTTTTGGCTTTATAGGAACCCCAATAGGACGGGCGTTTCTGGAAAAATAAACCAGAAGCCGAACCTGTCCGCGCGGTGCACGCCAACCGCCATGCGGGTCAGGAATCCAATCCGCGGGGTCTCCCATCGGCGGATAGAATTTATTGCCTACCCCCACACGTCCGAACGTGGAGATGTGAAGAAGTGTTTCCTCCTTGCTTTTCTCCACATATACGGTCTGTGTGGGAACAGAATAGATTTTTCCCGCCTCTGCCACTCGAAACACGACCTTATGGCTGTCCATAAAATAGTGTTCCAGAACTCCTACAACCACCACCGCCATACCCCACAACACCATAAACCCGAAGTACCGCCGCCAAAACGCCGCCGTAACACCCCCCATCATATAGAAAGCAAACGCGGTTACCGCCACCAGGATCATGGCGCCGCTTTGGTTGATCCACATCCAGTGTGATAAATCACCGAACATGAATGTGTCAACCACCGCAAGCGGGAAAAAGAACGCGGCAAACGAAACAATCCATAGTAACCCGATCACCGCGTTCCAAATAGACTTAAAGAAATTCCCGATTCCATTAGCCACCCCCTGCAAAAACGCTGTTCCCGCAAAATAGAGAATAAGAAACAACGGCGACCACGGGATGAGCGTTTCAACAAGCAGCTGTATTTGGTCATCAAGCGTGCCAGGAATCCAGCCGAGTCCCGACAATACAATCAATACCACAACTCCAAGTACAATGAAGCGGCTTTCTATGTTCATCTGTTACCCCCTCTTTGTTTTTTGCGGCGCGGACGATTTTGCGCATTGCCGCCTCCGCGTTGATTGGAATTCTCGCCGTTCTGTTCCTGTTTTGCAACTGGTTTGTCCCCAAGCAGACGGCCGATGCCGCGGAACATACTCCTAATGACCGCGAACACGCCGAGCAAAAATCCCCACAAGGAAATAGTCGCCGGTATAATGTAGGGTTTTGCCGCTGTGGCAATCTTTTTTGTGCCCTCTTTGACATCCTCCGCCACCGCGCGCTCCCAATTTTTCTTCTCGCACTTGTTGCACGGGAAGTTATTAAGGAACGCAACCGCATGCTTTACGGTAGGGAAACGCCACGGCTCTGCATCATCCTGCAAAATTTCATCGCGAATCAAGTCCGCGGTTACTCCGCTTTTGTAAAAATACTTTTCACATTCAGCGGCCGCCGCCTCTGGCGACTTGAACCATCTCAACTTAATCCCCTTAGCCGTCTGGAAAATAAGCGGGATTCGAAGCCCCGCAAACAGGTTATCCATTTCCCAAACAGCGCCACACCCGCCGCATCTCACATGAAACCACTCCATCTGCACCATGAGCTGGAGCTTACCGCAATCAGAATGCGGACACTGGTTTGCCGTAAGCGGCATTTGCTTTTTGCAAAATACGCAAAGCCGCTCAAAACCAAACGTACGCGTTTTGCAGGTACTGCACGAACGCGCATTATCCGGCAAATCGCTTTTTCCGCACCAGGAACATTTTTTCATTTTGAATCTCCCTTACAGTGATAGGTTGTCCTCGTCTTCTTGCGAGGGTTGCGGTGTTTCCATTGAGGAGCCGCCGTTTCCGGAAGATAACAGGTAAACCAGCGAAAGCGCCAGAAGGCCAAGCGAAAGAATAAGCATATTCTCCGCCCAGCACGTTCGATCTTTCAACAGGGACTCCGCTTTATTAAGAATGTAAGCCGATTTATAAAGATCGGCCTCACGGGGTCCTAGTTGCTTTCCGCCGATTTCTAAGACGACTTCCGGCGGAGACTTCTTTCGCTCCGCTGGTTTTTCCTCTTTTGCACTTTCTTTTTCTTGTGCGCTTTGTTTCTCTTCCTCAGGCGCAAGTTTCTCGCCAGCCCACTTCGCAAATTTGTTCCATGCGGGCACATCGGATTCTACATCTTTCAAAATAGACCCGACTTTGTCTGCCAACACAGAACCAACGCTCCCGGCAACTTCACTTGTGGCGTCTTTTGCTTTTCCGGCAACCTCAACAGCTACCGAAATACCTTTAGATACCGCGTCGCTTGCGGTATCCGTTTGCTGTGCCGCTTTAACACGTATATCGCCGGTGTCCTCAAGCATCAGCCATGTTTCCTCTCTATAGGATTCTGGCGATACAATGGAAAGATATCCCAGTCGCGTGCCAGTTACAATAACAATCGTAAGCATGATGCAAAATATAATTGGGTTTGTTGCGGGAGATGAAGCGTATTGCGTTACCGAATAAACAACCAAGAAGCTCAAACCCAACACAATCCACCAACCAAAGGAAAATGTTGAAACGCATCCGAACCACCACAGAGCCACGCCCGTTACCAAATAAATGGTGAAACCCATGAGTGCTCCTCCTTTGTTTGTCGGCGGTAGAATGTTCTGCATCTCGCCGTTTTTCTGCCATAGGACTATAAATCCGGCGAATATGTTTAATGGCATTATATCAACCAAAAGATCCAGAAAACCAAACCCTGCCGAGGCGGCAAAGAGTAGATCCAGCAACTGGATAAGTCCGGTCGATCCCCAGAGAGCCGCCGTAGAGCATGCAACCGCAATGTTAAAGATAAAATGCGCGGCGTGGCTTATCCCGGGGAGCGCAAGAAATAACGGTGTCATAGCAAGACGGACACTGATATCTGTGGCATCCAAAAAACCTCCTATAATCATCAGCGTACCCCATGGCCACTTGTCAAACCCCAACCACACATGGAATGAGTCCGCCATGGCGGCAATTCCATCCAGAACTCCTTTGTTTTTCACAACCACAATTCACCTCCGATTTCTATACATATGTAAAAGATCGAGAGCCAATTTGGCTATATTATACATGCAAAATAATAAAAAGTCAAGTACTATGCGGCTGACGGTTGTGGTACCATAATGCCATGCCAACGACCGTAAAAATTGAACCTCACTACAAAGTTACTATCCCAAAAGATACGCGGGATGCTTTTGATCTGCGTGTTGGCGAAGAAGTAGAAATCATTTTGCGCCGTATGAACAAGACATATACCCCAACCGCCCGCGAGCGCCGCGCAATTGAGAAAGGGCGAGAAGAAATACGTCGTGGAGAGTATTTAACATTAGACCAGTTTTTCCAACACCTTGATGTGGAACGTCATCCTCCGAAAGCGCGCGCAAAAAACAGTACAGCGCGCCCCACGGGACGAACAAAAACGTCTGCGCGCCGCTCTTAAAGCAATGGAGCAAGACCCATTCACGGGCGACGTTCTTTCTCTCACCAATGAACGCGCTACCTTTCGCCGACGACTTGGTAGCTGGCGCATTTTCTTTGACGTTTATCGAGATACCAACCTTATAGAAGTTACCGATATAACACGCCGCACCACGACTACCTACCGTAAACGGTAGTTATTTCTCTTTCCGCCGCAACCCATGAAATGCCTCGTGCACTTCGCGGAGTTGTTTATCCGTAAGATGCGTATACACCTGCGTGGTTGCCACGTTGGCATGCCCCAACATCATTTGCACCGAGCGGATATCGGCGCCATTTACCAGTAAATCCGTGGCAAACAAGTGCCGCAAGGTATGCGGCGTTACTTTCTTTGCAATGCCGGCTTTAATGGCATACCGCTGTAGCATCCGCTGAATGGAGCGGGATGTAAGGCGTGTCGGTTCTTTCGTTATTTTGCCGCGCGGCACGCTTACAAACAGGGCAGGCGAGATATCCCCTCGTTTGTCTAGATACTCTCGTAACGCCGTTTTTGCGCCTTCGGAGACGAACACCACGCGGATTTTGCCGCCTTTACCACGCACGGAAAACTCGTTTTTTGAGAGGTTAATGCTGTCGCGATCCAGCGCGCAGAGTTCCGATACGCGCAGGCCCGTGGAAAACAACAACTCCAACAGCGCGTGGTCGCGCAAGGGCAGCAATGGGTTTTTATTGGTATCCGCGGGAGCATGCAGCAGGCGTTCCAAGTCATCAGTATCAATCATATCAATATCCCGCGCGGAAGTTTTGGCGAGCTCGATCGCTTCGGGGGGCAGAGAAGGAATTTTGCGTTTTACTAGGTATTTTAAAAACCCGCGCAGCGCTATCAGGTGATAATTTTGGGTATTCCTATCTAACTGTTCGCGATTCAGGCGCAGGCGGTACTTCCGCACCATCTCGTCCGTTATATCTGCGGGATCCCACGCGCCGGCATAGACAATAAATCGCCCCAAATACCGCCGATAGTTGTCTATCGTTTTAGCGGCGCGCCCCCGCTCAATTTCCAGGTATTCAAGATAATCGTTGATGAGTTTCATAGGTAATCCTACGAAATTACGAAAGAGTACGAAAACACGAAATCTCTTTTCAACATTCATAGAGCAACTTTCGTATAGTTCGTACTTTCGTAGGAAAGTACTAATATTATACGACACTTGTAAAAGATAAGAAACCATGCTATTATAAGCCCATGCTTACCACGAAAGAAAAAACCTCGGTGATCGAAAAATTCCGAGTTCATGATACGGACACCGGATCTCCGGACGTCCAAATTGCCGTTCTTTCGGAAGAAATTGGGCGGCTTGCCGACCACTTAAAAAAGCATCCGAAGGATAACCATTCCCGCCGCGGGCTTTTGAAGATGGTTGCCCAACGCAAGCGCCTTCTTTCCTATCTTTCGCGGGAAGACGAAGAACGCTACGGGAAGGTTATTAAGAAACTGGGGTTGAAGAAATAAGTGAAAATGTTGCAATTCTGTTTAAAGCTTAGCTTTGAACATGTGAACTAACATGGCTATTTTAAAAGATACAGAATCAGCTTCCGTGCGGTATCCCGCGCAGCGCGTTGCCGTTTTCATTGACGTGCAAAACATGTACCACTCCGCGCGCAGCCTGTATAACGCGCGGGTGAATTTTAGGGAAGTGCTCAATGAATCAATCTCCGGGCGCAACCTTATCCGCGCATTCGCGTATGTGGTGCGAACGAAAACCGGCGAAGAAAAAACTTTTTTTGAAGCGCTTCAGAAACAGGGTATTGAAATTCGCGTGCGGGACCTGCAGGAATTCTACGGGGGCGCTAAAAAAGCGGACTGGGATGTCGGCATTGTGATAGACGCCATACGGACCTCGGAAATTGTGGATGCGCTGGTTATTGTAAGCGGCGATGGCGATTTTATCCCCTTGGCGGAACATTTAAAAAGCCATGGCCGGCGGGTAGAAGTAATGGCATTCGGGCAATCCACGTCCGCGCGCCTCAAGGAAGCGGCTGATGAGTTTATAGACATGTCCGAGCATCCGCAAAAGTTTCTTATCGCGATTAAAGGCCAAAGGAGGCAATAACATTACTAATATAATAGCGAAATCCTAGATTCGAAATCCTAAATCCTGCACAAATTTGGAATTTAAAGTTTTGAATTTATTTAGAATTTAGAGTTTGGGATTTAGGGTTTCCGTGCTTTACACGGATTTATGGAGACAAAACAATTTTCTTTTGAGTTTGCGGGGCGCCCGCTGGTGGCGGAGTTCTCCCCCTTGGCCGAGCAGGCAAACGGCTCGGCGTTGGTGCGCTATGGCAATACCGTAGTGTTCGCCGCGGCCACCATGTCCAAAGAGCCGCGGGAAGGCGGATCATTTTTTCCGCTGGTGGTTGATTACGAAGAAAAGTTTTACGCGGCAGGCCGCATTTTGGGCAGCAGGTTTATGCGGCGGGAAGGCCGGCCATCGGAAGAGGCAATCTTGATCTCCCGCGTAATAGACCGCGCCATCCGGCCGCTGTTTGACCACCGGATGCGCCATGACGTGCAGGTTGTGGTAATGGCGCTTGCCATTGACGATGATAACGATCCGGACGTCCCAGCTGTTCTTGCCGCGTCCCTTGCCATAGGAACCTCTAACATACCATGGAGCGGCCCCATTGCGGCCGTACGCGCCATTCAAAAAGGCGAAACCGTTCGGTTGAACCCCACGTACGAAGAGCGCAAGGATGCCGCATTTGACACGTTTTTCACCGGCGGCATGCCCGGCCATCTCAACATGATAGAAGCAGAGGGAAGAGAGGTAAGCGAAGAGAATTTGCTAAGTGCCTTTGCGGAAGGATTGAAAGAAATTGGAGCCGCGCTGGAATTCCAGAACAACATTATCCGGGAGATCGGCAGGGAAAAAACGATAATTTCGTATCCGGAACGCACCAAAGAACTGGAGAATAATTTTAAGCGGTACCTGCCGGAATTGGAAGACGCTGTGTATGACCCGCAGAAACAAACGCGCGTTCGCGACACCGAAGCCCTAAAAAAGGAATGGCTCTTGCATGTCGCCGAAGCATTTCCCGAAACGCCGCGCGCGCTCGCCGATGAGATGTTTGAAAACGCCGTTAATGACATTGTGCACAAAAATATTCTGGATGCGGGAACCGGAAAAGAAAAACGTCCCGACGGCCGCAAGCCGAATGAACTGCGGGCGCTGTTTACGAAAGCGCGCATTATGGAGCGGCATCATGGCTCCGCACTTTTCTTCCGCGGCCAAACGCATATTCTCTCCGTCGCCACCCTCGGAGCCCCCGGCGACGTTTTACTGATAGAAGGAATGGAAATACGCGAAAAGCGGCATTTTATGCATCACTATAACTTTCCGCCGTTTTCGGTGGGAGACGTCCGGCCCATGCGCGGTCCCGGCCGGCGGGAAATCGGACATGGCGCGCTTGCGGAAAAAGCTCTCCGAGCCGTAATACCGGCAAAAGACGATTTTCCCTACACCATCCGCCTGGTATCGGAGACACTCTCGTCTAATGGATCTTCGTCCATGGGCTCCGTATGCGCTTCCAGCATGGCAATGATGGACGCCGGCATCCCCATCCGCGCGGCCGTTGCGGGCGCATCCATGGGGCTCATGATGTACGCGGATCATAAAACCGGCGCTATTACGAAATACAAAGTGCTTACCGATATTCAGGGCGTGGAAGATCATCTGGGCGACATGGATTTTAAAGTTGCCGGTACCCGCGCGGGCGTTACCGCGATTCAGATGGATGTCAAAGTTGACGGCGTAACGCTGGATATTATCCGTGATACGTTCGCGCAGGCAAAAGAAGCGCGCATTGAGATTTTGGATGCCATGGATACAACCATCCGCGAGCCCCGGACAGAACTTTCGCCCTATGCTCCCCGCATTATCATGCTTACCATCAACCCAGAAAAAATCCGTGATGTCATCGGTCCGGGCGGCAAAGTGATAAACGAAATTATCGCGCTTACCGAGACGCAGATTGATATTGAACAAGATGGACGGATATTCATTACCGGCATAAAAGAAGAAAACGCCCTCAAAGCCCGCGAACTTATAGAAGAGATAACCCGCGAATACGAGCCGGGGCAACGCTTTACCGGAAAAGTGACGCGCATATTCAACTTCGGCGCCATGGTAGAATTCGCGCCACGGCAGGAGGGGTTGGTCCATATCTCCGAACTGGCACCTTTTCGCGTGGAACATGTTACCGATGTAGTGGATACCGGGGACGTGGTGCCGGTGGAAATCATCAGCATGGACGAATTGGGGCGCATAAACTTGTCCATTAAGCGTGTGGCGACACTGGAGCCCAAAAAGCCCTCCCAGGGGGCGCAGCATCACAAGGCAAGCCACGAACAACGATCGCGGACCCAACACGATCGAAGACATCAGTAATAGCTGGTAATCAACATAAGCTTTGGGTATGCTTGAATTATGAATTGTGAATTGTGAATCATGGTAAAGTTTTTTCTTTTTCCATAATTCGTAATTCCAGTCCCATAATTCATTTCCACGATGAATGAAAACGTAAAAACACCATCCAAAGAACCGAACGGGTCAACGCAAGGCGCTATCAACAGTGCGCTCGGACAACTCCCATCCCGCGAGCCGCGCAAAGATAAAGATTCGGATTTACCGAAAATCCACACCATGAAACAAGACGCGGCGCATTATCTCAAAGATCGGAATATATCTTTCCTAGACCTCGTTGCGAAGGAACACGAATATGCGAAAGAACGCGCCCAAGACTTTACCTATCGTGAGCGCGTTACGGAAAAAGCATGGTTTCGGGGCGTGTTGGCTATTGTTTCTCTGGTGTTCATCGCCATAATTGCATATGCCGCGTATGTACTACTCCTTACGCGCAATACATTGCCCTCTACGGAATCCGCGCCCGCACGTGCATTTATAGCAGTAGAAGAGCGAGGTGTCATCACCATCCGCGATGCGGACCGCGCGGGGCTGCTTACAAAACTGGAAGCCGCCCGCCGAGACCGCTTGCCATCGCGATCCATAAAACACCTGGTGGTGCAAATTGAATCTTTCGGAGGCGCTGCGCGTTTTGCCACCGCACGGGATTTTTTCGGAATCCTGGACTTTAAGCTCCCTAATGGCTTTGCGGAAAATCTGAAAAACAAGTTTGATATAGTAATATACTACCGACCGGACGGAGCGGAAATCGGACTCCTCTTGGAGCCGGAAAATCAGGAACGCGCGTTTGCGCAGATGCTTGCATGGGAAGACACCATTATTCTTGATTTTCAAAATCTCTACTTTGATCATGACGTCACACAGCCATTTCACCTGTTTTCCGATAAAATCGTCCGCAATGTGGACACGCGCTCTATCGGCCTTCAGGAAAACCGCACTTTCTCCTACGCTTTTTTTGCGAACCGGCTGCTTGTTATATCAACATCTAATGAATTCATGGACGTGCTGATTGGAAGGCTATTAGCAGCGCCGCCGAGGTAATCGTGGAACGTAGAACGTGTAGCGTGTATTGAAAAATTTGTTGTTTTTTCTTTTTCTCGCGTTCTGTGTTCTACGCTTTACGTTCTACGAAATAATGTATACAATTCTATTTATCCAAAAATAATTAACACATACTATGGACACCGTAAAATTCAAATTAAAACTTGAAGAAGAACGCCAAAAACTGGAGGCGGAGCTTTCGCGCATCGGCCAGCGTAACCCCTCAAACCCGGATGACTGGGAACCCACATTTACATCTTCAAATCCACAAACATCCTCGTCGGATGAAATGGCAGATAAATTTGAACAGATGGAGCAGACCTTAGCACTCCAAAATGCATACGAAGACCGCCTAAAAACCGTAAACGCCGCGCTGGCGCGCATAGATAACGGCACCTACGGCAAATGTCCCACATGCGGCAAGGACATGTCCCTTGAACGCATGGAAGCCGACCCCGCCGCCACCTGCGCTTGCGGTCAAGGATAGTAGATGTGCAAAGTCCGACATTGCACATTGCACTCTATACATGTTTCCACAAAAACTCATTAAACCACTCTGGGCTGGAAGCCCAGAGAATTGTAGAAGCATGGAATGCTAACCTTCGACTTTAAAGTCTCCGTAACGATCATCTTTGTGTATATGATCTTCAAT
>Ga0137829_10047847_pt1 | contig 10660 bp, 10 predicted proteins | sample OV2TP2_FD_97737 | JGI IMG/M metagenome (GOLD analysis project Ga0137829, IMG submission 97737) | reverse complement strand
CCACTTTGCCGTAGGCTTCCGTGGCGGTCGCCAGCCCCCCGCGCAGCGGTTCCCGTCCCCACCGCGCCGCCATGAAAGCGAGATCAATGGCATCGCGGCCCAGCGCGGACTCGTCGCCCCAGCGGTCGGCATTGGCGAGGAACTTTTCCGCACAGCACGATCCTTCATCAAGCGCCGGGACCGGCAGGCCGTCCACGGCGCCGCCCGAAAGGCCGATGCGTCCTTCCAGGATGATCTCGAGCTTGAGCTTCTCCCCGCCCACGTCGAGGAACGTGCGGATGCCGTAACGGTCGGCGATGACCTCGCGCGCGAGCTTGAGGCCGCGCTTCGCGATCCGGCCGAGCGACCGCTCGCCCACGGTCGCGCGCAGCGCCCGGTAACCCACCCGGTCTGCGCACAGGAAATCGATATCCGCCGATTCCCGGTATTCGTCGAGCGCGAGCACGATGCGCGTGCCGCCGCCGAAGTAGCATTGCGTGCGCCCGAGAAATCCCGCGTCCAGCCCGCGGAGCGCGGCGAGCACCGTCCGGTGCCGGGGGCGCGCGGGCTCAGACATTGAGCACCCCGTTGCCGTAGCGCGCCGCCAGCCGCTCGATCAGTGCGCGCTCGACCGGCTTCATGCGGCGCTGGTCCACCAGGCGCCAGTTGCGCTCGTAGAGACGGAACGCTTCCTCTGCGCCGAGATAGCGGTCGCGGCGGTTCCAGCACAGCGCCGCGAGGTTCTCGTATGCGGCGATCTCGACCAGCGCATCGTCGAGCAGGCCGCGCAGCCGGCTCGCAAATTCGGGGCGCGCCATGGCGGCCCGCATACGCTCCGCGTCGCGCGCCGCGAGCTTCAGAGGCACGGCCATCATCCCCGCGGCCCGCTCGCGCTCGCGCTGCGCGCGCTTGGCGAGCCGCAACTGCTCGCGGCGCGACAAGGGGCTGGTCTTCGGCCGCCCCCGGCGCCTAGTCTGGTCCGGTTTCATCGCCGCAAGCTTAGTCTTATTATGATGACTAGTCAACATAACAACACTCACTCGATCACCCGGTCCGCCCGCACCAGGATCGACTGCGGGATCTTGATGCCGAGCACCTTGGCTGCCTTTTGATTGACGATCAGCTCGAACCGGGTCGCCTGCTCGACCGGGATGTCCCCGGGCCTTGCGCCCTTGAGGATCTTGTCCACGAAGTACGCCGCGCGGCGGAATATCGCCGGAAAATTCACCCCGTACCCGATCAGGCCCCCGGCCTCGGCAAACTCCCTGTTTCCGGACGCGGCGAGCCGCTGCTTTGCCGCAAGGACCGCGATACGTGCGACGTTCGCGATAAGCACCGGGTCCTCGAAGACCACTGCCGCATTGATACGGGCCTTGGCCACCGACGAAATTGTGGCTTCGAACTCGTCCGGGCCACGGACCTCGAACCGCTGCAATCCCACCTTGATCGCCTTGGCCACGATCTCGGTCTCTTTGAGGTGCGTCGCGATCAAAGGGTTGTTCGGATTCAGGATGACGGCCGCCTGAGTAATCTGCGGCATGACTTCCTTGAGCAGGTCGAGCCGCTTCGCATTGAGCTCCGGGCTGGAGTAGGTGGACCCGGTTATGTTTCCGCCCGGCCGCGCGAAGCTGGCGACGATGCCGGTGGCGACGGGGTCCGCCACTATCGCCATGACGATGGGAATGGTGGTCGTTGCTTGTTTGGCCGCACGGGTCCCCGGCGTCCCATGGGTCACGATCACGTCGACCTTGGAACGAATCAACTCGGCCACCAGCTCCGGCAGCCGCTCGTACCTGCCTTCGGCCCAGCGGTACTCGACGACCAGGTTCTTGCCCTCAACGTAGCCGAAGTCGCGCAGGCCCGAGCGGAATCCCTCCACCTGGCTCGCATAGCCGGACGCAGAGATGGCGCCCAGGAACCCGATGCGCCGGACCTTGCCCTGCTGCTGGGCGAGTGTTTCCGTCAGCGCGGCCAGGGAGCCCAGTCCGAGGGCGAGCAGGAACGTCCGGCGGGAGACCACTCGATCTGCCTTCACGCGAATCAGCTTAAGAGCAGGAAGGCGGTGCGGCTGTTAAGCCCTCCACCGACGGAATGTGAAATATTCACATTTTCGGAAGCGTTCAGCGATCAGCTTTCAGCCTGGGGCATGCATGTTTTGGCTGATGGCTGATAGGACGAGTCTCAGTGATCGCTGCACAGTATTTTGTCGCTAACGTGACCGAGTCTCAGCGATCGCTGCACAGTCATAGTTCACCTTGGAAGGGTTTATCGGCTCGATGGTAGGGTATTGTGGCCAGCAACGGTTGTTCGCTGGGCGAACGTCGCCTCAGACCAAAGCAGCGGATGCAATGATGATCGAAATCCACTTCGCAGCGCACCAGGCGATGCGGCCAGTTCGGGCTCACGGCAAAGCGCTGGCCGAGCAGGTGCACATGGCCGGTTTCATCTGTGCGGCGAATGAAGATCATCAGTCCCCGCAGCGGCGCGTGCAGGTTGAGCTTGAAGCGCTTGGGCATCGGCCGACGCCGTGGCGCTGCCTCGGCAAGCGTCTGGGTGCGCAGGCGGCGCGCAGCGACGTATTCGTCCGAACGCCTTTGCAGCTCGCGCACACTGCGCACGCGGTGCCGCCGCCAGACCTTGGCCTGCCACAAGCCGTTGAAGCTTTCGATGGTATTTTGCATGCCATGCTCCAGCGGTGGCACGAACACCGGGATCACCCCCAGCTGCAAGCACAGACGGCTGATGCGGCCCACGGCGTTGGCGAACTGGTGCGCGCCCTGAAACACCGTATCGTTATCGAATTGGGCATAGCCTGGCAGTCCATCGCGCTTCCAGCGCCGCCGCAGGCACGGGGCAGTGCGCTTGGCACTCCTTTGCTTAAGCACCCAGGCATCGCTGAGCGTACCACGCAGGCTTTTGGCTGTGAGCAGGTCGACCAAGGGACCGTCAGCGATCTTCAGATCTTCAATGAAGTCAAAGCAGTCGAGCTCGGCGCGCCCTGCGGCCACCTCCGGCAGATACCAACCTTGAGGCGGGGCAGGACGGCGAATGCGGCGCACCGCATCTTGGAGCCCACGACGCGAAAGCACCCGATTGATGGTCGCCAGCGAAGGCCGTGCTCGGCCCATCTGGGCCTGCAGCGCAGTCTGGATCGCCCGCGCTCCATACTCGCCCAGCACACTCTCTTCCCGAAGACTCGTGCGAAGCTCCACAATGCGCTGCTCGATATGAGCCGCCGTGCGGTTCCAGCCGCGAGCGCAACCGGGCTTGCGATCAGAGAAGTCCACGCGGTCCAAGCGACACCCTTCGGCGCGGTGAACCCAAAGCTTCACCGCATTCACGCTCAAGCGATACTGGTCCGCTACCATATGCATAGACTTGCCCGAGCGCACCAAACGTACCATCTCGCGGCGCCTTTGTGCACGGGATTTTTAACCATGGCTATGCCCCATAAAAAGCCAAAACTTTACTTCAACTGTGCAGCGATCGCTGAGACACGGCTGTGCAGTGATCGGTGAGACTTACCCGCTGAATGCTGATAGCTGAAATGGGTTGCCGCGGCTTGAAAAACAAGTTATCCTTATAGATCAAAGGCATGTAGCACAGTTATGACAAAAAACTCTAATCCATCCCGAGGCGCGCGTGGGCCGAGCTGAAAAAGTCCGCCTCGGCGAAATACTGGTACAGCAGAAGCTGCTCTCCGAGGAGCAGTTGAAGGGCGCGCTCGACGAGCAGAAGAAAAGCGGCCGCCGGCTCGGCCGCGTACTGATCGAGAAGGGGTTCCTCACCGAGGAACAGATCTCGGAGGCGCTGGCGCGCCAGCTCAACGTCCCTTACATCAACCTCAAGTCCTACAACAGGCGCGAGGACATCAGGCGCGAGGTCGCGCTCAAGCTTCCGGAGACGCAGGCACGGCGCTTTCGCGCGCTGGTGCTGGATGATGCCGGCGCGACCTGCAAGGTCGGCATGGCCGATCCCACCGATCTCACGGCCTACGACGAGATCGCGAGGATCCTCAAGCGCGACATCGAGATCGCGGTGGTGACCGAAACCGGGCTGCTGCGCATGATAGACCGCGTCTACCGGCGCACCGAGCAGATCACGGGGCTGGCGCAGGAGCTCGGGGCCGAGCTCGGGGAAACCGCCGCGGTGGACTTCGGCACGCTGGCGCTCACGCCGGGGCTCGAGGAAGCCCCGGTGGTGAAGCTGCTGCAGACGGTGTTCGAGGACGCGGTGCAGGCGCGCGCTTCCGACATCCACATCGAGCCGCAGGAAAAGAAATTGCAGATCCGCTTCCGCATTGACGGCGTGCTGCACCTGCAGACGGAATCCGACACCAAGATCGCCACGGCGGTGGTGCTGCGGCTGAAGCTCATGTCAGGGCTCGACATTTCCGAGAAGCGGCTGCCGCAGGACGGACGCTTCCACGTCAAGGTGCGCAACGTCCAGATTGACGTGCGGATTTCGACCATGCCCACCCAGTTCGGCGAGTCGGTGGTGATGCGGCTCTTGAACCAGGCGACCGGCATGGTGGGGCTCGAAAACATCGGTATGCCAGCCGACATGCTGGAGAATCTGCGCGAGGTCATCCACCGCCCGAGTGGCATGGTGCTGGTGACGGGGCCGACCGGCAGCGGCAAGACGACGACACTCTATGCCGCGCTTAGCGAGCTCAACACCACCGAGCGCAAGATCATCACCGTCGAAGACCCGGTGGAATACCGCCTGCCGGGGATCAACCAGGTGCAGGTCAACGAAAAAATCGAGCTCACCTTCGCCCGCGTGCTGCGATCGGGCTTGCGGCAGGACCCGGACGTCATCCTGGTGGGCGAGATGCGCGACCAGGAGACGGTCGAGACCGGTTTGCGTGCGGCGATGACCGGCCACATGGTGTTCTCGACACTGCACACCAACGACGCGGTGACCACGCCGATCCGGTTGCTCAACATGGGCGCGCCGCGCTACATGGTGGCGCTGTCGTTGCAACTGGTAATCGCACAGCGGCTGGTGCGCGTCATCTGCGAGAGCTGCGCGACCGACTACAAGCTGCTGCCGCACGAGCACGAATGGCTGCGCTACGAGCTTGGCGACAAAGTGGACCAACACCGCTACCTGCACGGCAAAGGCTGCTCGCACTGCAACGGCACCGGCTACATGGGACGTACCGGCGTCTACGAGATACTCGAGATGACCAACCCGGTGGTCGAGGCGGCGAACCAAGAAGACGTGCAGCATTTCGTGCGCGCGGCGCGCGAGCAGATGGGCGGCAATACGCTGCGCCGCCACGCGGCGCAGCTGGTTGCGGCAGGAAAGACCACTGTGGAGGAAGCCATGCGTATCAGCCATCAGTTTGAGGACTAGCCGTGAGCGATCAGCGATCAGCGTTCAGCTATTGGCTCCTGGTCAGTGCGGCCGTGCCACGGAGGCCTTGGCTGACAGCTGATGGCTGGCGGCTGTGAGCTGACGATGCCTTTCTTCGCCTACAAAGGACGCGACGACCGCGGGCAGCTGGTGCAGGGCGTGCTGGAAGGTGCCGACAGCGGCACGGTCGCGGGGCAGTTGTTCACCATTGGCGTCACGCCGCTCGAGATCACGCCTTCCAGCGCACCGCGGCAGTCCGGCCCCGGCCTGTTACAGCGCCTGGGAGAGCAAACGGTTACCCATCTCGACGTGCTGATGTTCAGCCGCCAGATGTACACGCTGCTCAAGGCCGGCGTGCCGATCATGGGCGCGTTGAAGGGGCTGCAGGAATCGACTGACAACCAGACCTTCAGGCGCGTAATCCAGGAAATCCGCGAGAGTCTCGACAGCGGACGGGAGCTATCCGCCTCGCTCGCACGCCATCCCAAGGTGTTCGATTCGTTTTTTGTCAACATGGTGCGGGTCGGCGAACACACCGGCAAGCTCGAGGAAGTGTTCCTACGCCTGTTTCACCACATGGAGTTCGAGAAGTTCATGCGTGAGCAGGTGAAGTCCGCAGTCCGCTACCCATCATTTGTCGTCGCGACCATGGCGATCGCGATAGTGATCATCAATCTGTTCGTGGTCCCGGCCTTTGCAAAGGTTTATGCGGGCTTCAAGACGGAGCTGCCGGCATTGACCAAGGCACTCATCGCGTTCTCCGACTTCATGGTAACTTACTGGCCGGCGCTGCTGGCGGTGTTGCTGGTGCTGGTGTTCGGCTTCCGCTTCTATGTCAATACGGTGCAGGGGCAGCTGGCGTGGGACCAATTCAAGCTCAGGATCCCGATCGCGGGCAAGATCGTGCTCAAGGCGACGCTGGCGCGCTTTGCGCGCAGTTTTGCGCTGGCGATCGAGAGCGGGGTGCCGGCGGTGCAGGCGCTCACCGTGGTGGCGCACACGGTGGACAATGAGCACGTGGCGCGCAAGATCGCGGCAATGCGCGACGGCTTGGAGCGCGGCGAATCGGTGCTACGCACCGCGGTGGCAACGGGTATCTTCACGCCCATCGTGCTGCAGATGGTGGCGGTCGGCGAGGAGTCGGGCGCGCTGGATGACCTGATGAAGGAAATCGCCGACATGTACCAGCGCGAAGTCGAGTACGACCTCAAGAACCTTGCTTCGCAGATCGAGCCGATACTGATCGTGGCGCTCGGCGTGCTGGTGCTGATCCTGGCGCTCGGCGTATTCCTGCCGATCTGGGATCTCGGCACCGCGGCGCTCGGCAAAAAATGAGTTCCGGGTTTCGGGTTGGGAACCGAAAAGCGTGATCTCGGGAAATGTAATTCGAAACTCGTAACTCGCAACTCGAAACCGCGCGCGCGTTCACGCTGTAGCGGAGACTTCGACGCTCGAAGTCGAAGACCCGACACGTTGGCTGGAGCGAAAGCCGCCGAACTACGCGGGTTCCTATCGCGAGCCGGCGGAGCCGGGCCACTGGTACTTCGACGAGAGGCGGCGGCAGCTGGTTTATGTCGTCAACAGCGGGCAACGGCTCGAGATCGAGGGCGCGCCGGGCGCAAAGGAACTGCGGTTTCGTCCGCTGCTGCTGATCCACCGCCATGAGGCCGGCGGCAAGCGGGTTCAGTCGGTGAGTGGAGTGACTTTGGTCCCGGTTCACGCCTACCGGTGGTCGGGGGCAGGGGCCGAGCGTATACTGGGCGCGCGTTTTGTATGAGGATCAAAGACATGCGAATGTTGTTTCGTGAACAGGGTCACGTTTCGCGCCGCACCGCGGATGGTGGCTTCACCTTGATCGAGTTGATCGTGGTGATCATCATTTTGGGCATACTGGCCGCGGTAGCGCTGCCGCGATTCGCGAATCTGCAGACGCAGGCGCGCATCGCGAAACTGCAAGGCGCCCTTGGCGCGATGCAAGGCGCCTCGGCTTTAGCGCATGCCGCGTGCCTGACGTCCACTCCGCAATGCGGCGGCACTCAATCGATGGAAGGCGTGAACATCACGATGATCAATGCCTATCCGACGGCCAACGCTGCGGGCATCGTCGCGGCCGCGGGCTTGAACGTCGGCCCGACTTCGCCAGATGGCTACGATGTTGCGGGCGGTGGTCCCGCCGCGGGCAACGTGCTGACCGTGATGGCGCTCGGAAACAATCCGCCGACCTGCAGCTTTACGTATACTGCCCCGGGGACGGGACAGGCGCCGGTGTTCGGCGTGCTCACTACGACAGGCTGCTGAATTGAAGAGACTTTTAACCCGGGTTGTGCCTTTTCTCACGGTGCAAGGAGTAGGCAAAATGATAAATTTTCATGACGACGCGAAAGGAGTACGCAATATGGCCATAGATCAAAGGGGTTTCACCCTGGTCGAGCTGATCGTGGTGATCGTGATTCTCGGCATTCTCGCCGCGACCGCTCTGCCGCGGTTCATCAGCGTGCAGACCGACGCCCGGATCGCCGCGGTGCAGGGAATCGCGGGCGGGCTGCGCTCGGCGGTGTCAGTGGCTCAGGCGCGCTGGCAGGTGCAAGGCGGCAGCGGCGTGACCTCGGTGACCATGGCCGATGGGACGGCCGTCACCGTCGCAGGCACTACCGGTATCCCAACCAACGTTGCTGGCGGAATCGGGGCCATAATGCGTTGCGAGTCCGCGACGGCATGCCAGGGCGTGACCATAGACCTTGCCGTGACTCCGAGCACCTGGAGGCCGTCCGGCGGATCGGCTACCTGCCAGGCCACCTACGCCCCGGCCACGGGCGACGTGGCGACAACCACGGGTGGATGTTAGAACTCCGCGATCGCATTTAGGGCGGGCGTGGGCGCCTGCCCGTAGTTTGAACAGGGGGTGAAAGGCGGTTCGCTTTACCCCCTGTTTTTTTGGCCGAGCGGGTCGGGACATTTCGAGCTCGCATATGCTGTTGTCCTCCATGTGCCAACGACAAGAAAACGGCTTCACCATGGTCGAACTGGTGGTCGTCATTAGTGTCGTGGGGCTTCTGGCCGCCATCATCACGCCGCGCCTGATCGGCACGGACGCCTTCGCCTCGCGCGGTTTCTACGATGAGGCGCAGGCGGTGGTGCGCTTCGCGCACAAGACGGCGATCGCGTGGCGGCGGCCGATCTTCGTGTGCGTCACGGCGACCGGCGTCAGTGCCGGCGGAGCCGCCGGCTGCGGCTCGCCCCTCGTCAATCCCGCCACCGGCAGCGCGCTCACGGCGACAGCCCCGGGCGGAGTGACGCTGTCGCCGGTCAGCTTCAGCTTCGACAGCGCGGGCCGCCCCAATCCGAACAGCATGATCACGATCGTGGTGACCAGCGCGATAGCCGGAGACCCCGCGCGGCAGATCGTGGTCGAGGCCGAAACCGGATATGTCCATCGGTAACGCTCGGCGTGAAGGCGGATTTTCGCTCGTCGAGCAAATCGTATTCATCGTCGTGGTGGGCGTCGCGGTGGCGGGCGTGCTGCTCGCGCTGAACGTGGTCACGCGCGGCAGCGTGGATCCGATGATCCAGAAGCAGGCGCTGGCCGTTGCCGAGGCCGTGCTGGAAGAGGTTCAGTTGCAGCCTTTCACGTACTGCGATCCGGACGACGCCAATGCGGCGACCGCGCTCAATGCTGCCGGATGCGCGACGACAGCCGAGGCCCTCGGTCCCGAGCCGGGCGAGTCGCGCGTCAGCGCCACCGCGCCGTTCGACAACGTCAATGACTACCACGGCTTCAGCATGAGCGGTGGTATTACCGACGTTGCGGGCAATTCCATCCCCGGGCTTGGCGGCTACTCGGTATCGGTGAGCGTGGCGGGGCAAGCGCTTGGCGGCATCGCGTCGAGCGATGCGCTGCTGATCACGGTCACGGTCACGCACCCAGCCATCACCCCAGGTCTTGTGCTGCACGGCTACCGCGTGCGCTATGCGCCGAACGCGCTGCCGTAACGGGGATTCGACGCTGATGACGAAATTCCCGCGCGGGATGACGTTGGTCGAGATGATCGTGGTGATCGCGATCACCGGCATCATCGCGGCGGGGGTGGCACTGTTCATACGCCGCCCGGTGGAGGGCTACATAGACGCCGCGCGGCGCGCCGAACTCTCCGACATTGCCGATACCGCGTTGCGGCGCATCACGCGCGACCTGCGCACCGCGCTCCCCAACAGCATCCGTATCACCGAATCTCCTCCCGCGAGCGGCACCTTCTACCTGGAATACCTGCAGACCAGCGGCGGCGGGCGCTACCGGGCGGAAGTGGACAGCGGCGGCGCGGGCGACATCCTCGCTTTCACCGCCGCGGACTCGACTTTCGACGTGATCGGCGCGATGCCGAGCTTCGCCGGGGGGGAGCCTATCGTCATCTACAACTTGAATTCCGATCCTGCGATCACCACCGCGAATGCCTATGTCGGCGACAACCGCGCGACGCACGCGAGCAATACCGCGACGACGATCACGCTCACCGCGGCGAAGCTCTTTCCGTTTGCTTCCCCGGGCAAGCGCTTCCAGGTCGTACAGCACCCGGTGACTTACCAATGCGACCCTGGAGCCGGGGAGCTGCGGCGCTACTGGGGCTATGCGATCACCGCGGAGCAGCCGGCGCCGCCCGTCACGCCGAACAACACGCTGCTCGCGACTAACGTCTCGGCGTGCAGTTTTTCCTACACAACGGGCGCAGGGACGGGGCGCACCGGGTTGGCGTCATTGAGCTTGCAAGTATCCAGGGACGGCGAAACCGTGAGACTGTTCCAGCAGGTCCATGTCAACAATGTGCCCTGAAGCTGTGATTCGTGACTGGTGACCGGGCGCGGCTCAGCGTTCGCTCAACACTTTTTTGACGTTGACGTGACCAGGGCTCAGCGTTCGTTCAACACTCATAGTTCACCTTGGAAGGGTTTGTCGGGTCGTTGGTAAGCGATGGTGGTCAATAACGGCTGTTCGGTAGGGACACGGCGCCTCAGAGCAAAGCAACGAATGCAATGATGATCAAAGTCGACTTCGCAGCGCACCAGGCGGTGGAGCCAGTCCGGGCTCACGGTAAAGCGTTGGCCAAGCAGGTGCACCTGCCCGTGCTCGTCGGTGCGGCGGATGAAGATGATCTGTCCCGTGAGGGGTGCGCACAGGTCGAGTTTGAAGTGCGGGGGCATGGGTTGCCGCAGTGGGGCAGCCTCGGCGGCCTGTTGCGTGCGGGCGCGATGTGCGGCGATATACTGATCCGAGCGCATCTGCAATTCGCTCATGCTACCTACACGGTGACGCTGCCAGACCTTCGCC
>Ga0137829_10260351_pt1 | contig 10672 bp, 12 predicted proteins | sample OV2TP2_FD_97737 | JGI IMG/M metagenome (GOLD analysis project Ga0137829, IMG submission 97737) | reverse complement strand
TACACGCTCCCGCGCCTGATCGGACAGCAGAAGGCCAACCTGATGTTCTACACGGGACGGCGCATCAGCGCTGAAGAGGCGGTGGCCTGGGGACTCGGCGATCTTCTCGTGGAACCCAGCCGGCTGCGCGGCGCAGCGATTGAGTTGGCCAATGAGATCGCTGAGAACGCGCCGCTCGCGATAATCTCCACTCGCGCGACGATGCGAAAAGGCCTGGCGGACGCGGTCAAGATGCAGACCGATCATGAACTGGCGGAGCAGACCCGGTTGATGCGGACCGAGGATCATCGCGAAGGCATAAAGGCGGTCGCTGAGAGGCGGCCGGGGCGATTCATCGGCAGGTGAGCCTGCCGGAAGAGGAACCGAAATGGCGATGCTCACTCGCGACGGCGTGAATCTCTATTACGAGGTTCACGGCCGCGGACCGGCAATTCTACTTACTCACGGTTACTCAGCGACTTCGGAAATGTGGAAGCCGCAGATCGGCGCGTTGTCCAAAGACCATACGTTCATCACCTGGGATATGCGCGGTCACGGACGTTCTGACTATCCTGACGATGAAACGCTCTACAGCGAGTCCGCAACCGTTGCCGACATGGCGGCGATCCTGGACAAGGCAGGAGTTGAGCGTGCGGTCATCGGCGGCCTCTCGCTCGGAGGATATATGTCGCTGGCCTTTCACCTCGCGTCACCCCGCCGCGTCCGCGCATTATTGATCATCGATACTGGTCCCGGCTTCAAGAGCGACACTGCGCGCGAAGCGTGGAACGCGGGCGTGCTCGACAGTGCCGCCAAACTGGAATCTGAAGGCCTTGCCTATCTGCAGCAGCTAAGTGCCGAACGGGCAACCAGCACTCACCGCTCAGCCGCCGGCCTGGCAAGAGCCGCTCGCGGAATGCTGACTCAGCGCGATGCCCGGGTAATTAACTCGCTGCCGGACGTCAAAGTGCCGAGCCTGGTGGTCGTCGGGGCCAACGATACTGCGTTCCTGAATGCGTCGGCTTACATGGCGCGAAAGATTCCCGGCGCAAGGAAAATCGTGATAGCGGATGCTGGTCACGCGGTGAACATCGATCAGCCCGGGGCTTTCAACAATGCGATCCTTGAGTTCCTTGCGCCAGTTGACTAACGATCGCCGAAAACGGCGAACCAGAGCGGGTACCCAGTGAATATTCAGTATGATTTCACAGGCAAGGTTGTAGTGATCACCGGCGGCAGCCGCGGTCTCGGCCACGCAATGGCGCTCGGCTTTGCCGAGGCCGGGGCAAACGTCGCGGTGGCGAGCCGCAAGCTTGATTCCTGTGAAGCCACCGTCGCGGAGATTCGTGCGCTGGGCCGCGACGGATCTGCACATGCGATTCACGTCGCGAAGTGGGAGGACTGCAACCATCTTGCGGACGAAGTGTACGTGCGTTGGGGCAGAGCGGACGTGCTAATCAACAATGCGGGCATGTCGCCGCTGGCGCCATCGTTGCTCGAAACCAGTGAAGATCTGTTCGACAAGGTCATCGGGGTGAATTTGAAGGGGCCGTTTCGGCTTTCGGCCTTGTTCGGTTCGCGGATGGCTGCGGGTGACGGCGGCGCTATCATAAACATCTCATCCACCGGCTCGATTCGTCCGCACGCGGACACCGCGCCCTATTCGGCGGCGAAGGCCGGGCTCGAAGCTCTGACGGTCGCGTTCGCGCAGGAATACGGGCCCAAGGTGCGCGTGAACTGCATCGTGCCGGGGCCGTTTCACACTGACGTGAGCCGGGGTTGGTCACGCACCGAAGAATTCACCCGTCGTGCGCGCGAGACTTTCCCGCTCAGGCGCGCGGGCCAGCCCGACGAGATCGTTGGCGCCGCGCTGTATTTTGCGAGCCCCGCTGCCAGCTTCACCACCGGCGCGATGCTGGTGGTCGATGGGGGCTCCTCCCACCCGTGGTCCGCGCGCCCAACGCGCTAGCCCAATCGCAACTAGGCCCTTCGCACGCTACGTGGAGAGTCATAGCCCGGTGTGCTTGACTTTGCGGGCTTCGCTGAGGCATTTTTCTTAGCCCGAAGTCGCAAACTGCCGCCACCCGGAACTCGGTCTTCGACCGCGTCAGTCGAAAGCCCAGCCTTCCGCCATCCACCTGGTTGACTTCGGCGAATGAAGGGGGAAATCCGGGGTGGAACTTCGCCATTTGCGCGATTTTGTGGCGGTAGCCGAGGAGCTGAGTTTCACTCGCGCGGCCGAGAGGCTGCATGTCGCGCAACCCTCTCTGACGCATCAGCTCAACCTCCTCGAAGGAGAGCTGGGGGTTCCGCTCCTGGACCGCACCAAGGGCCGTGTCTCGCTGACCGAAGCGGGCACCGTCTTCCTGGCGGATGCCAAGCGGGTGCTCGCGCTCAGCGCGGAGAGCGTGCTTGCGGTGCAACGTCTGAATCGGAGCGAAACCAAGCAGCTCAGGATCGCCTACGTGTCCAGTCTCCACTATCACCTGCTGCCCGCGACGCTCACTGCCTTTCAGAAGGCCTATCCGGAAGTCGCGCTCAACCTGTTCGACATGACCAGCGCGGAACAGATCGAGGCGCTCGAAGCCGGCAAGATCGATCTTGGCTTCGTAGGTCTGCGCGAGTCCCTGGTCGGCAAAAACTTGCGGGCGGAATGCGTAACCTATTGCGAGATCCTGGCGGCTTTGCCCAGGGCGAACGCGCTTTCGAAGAAGCCCAGGATCGATCTCAAGGAGCTGGAGACTTGCTTCTCTGTCGGAATGTCAGAGCGTGCCTATCCTGGCTCGCATGAAATGGATGCGCCGCATCGTGTCCGAAGCCGGCTTTTCGCCTCGAACCTTGCAGGAGGCCGATGGTGCGCCCGCCGTTCTCGCCTTCGTTGCGGCGGGCTTGGGAGTCGCGCTGCTACCGGAACAAGTCAAACTGCTTCCGCACTCAGGGATTTCCTTTCGCCGGCTAAGGCCGCCGCTCAAGATGGAATCCTGCATCACGTGGAAGCCGGACCACCCTTCCAAGCCGCTCGAGCAATACATCGAGATTCTCAGACAGGCGTCGAACTGAGCGGACCAATCCGCGTCCTCCGGGCCTGGTTCTCGGGCCGGCGGTCAACAACCGTCGGCGTTGCTGCAACTCGTGATCGTCAAGTAGGAGGTCGAAGTCCATAGTTTTTGACCATGGACGCGATAGAAAACAAGTATTGGCGGAATACGGACGCCAAGTGCGATGGTCAACTCAAAACCAACGCCCGCCATCAGGCCATCGTTGGGAGAGGACGCGCTTGTAAATGAGTTCTTCCGATCGTTTGCGTGAGCCGCTGGCAAGGTACCAGGCGGCAGACCGCCAACCGGCTCACTTGCTGAACGAAATGTTGGGTTCGGGAGATATCGTTCCGAGTCAGTATTGCGATTCCGTACGGCGCAGCATCTGCCTTGATGGTGAACACCGGCTCATGCTCGCCGTCCTCGAAACCGCGATCTTCGACTACTTGCAGGTCGCTGTCTCTCGCAATCTCGACGAACGCAGACGGGCCGCCGAGGTCAGTGCGTGGATCGACTGCAGATACCGGTCGACCGGCGTGTTCGGCTACGAGGAGGTTTGCGAGAACCTTGGCATCAATCCCGACAGCTTGCGCAGGGGTCTCTTGGAGCTGAGAAAGCGTTCCGTCGTTCCAAGGCTCCGGCTGGAGCGTAGCCGCACCGTATATCGGCCATTGGCTGCAGCGCGCCGGCGAAGGGGTCCGAGGCCCGCCGCAAGGTAGCAAATCGAGACGCGACCGTCATGCAACACAGCGCGCTAGCCTCTGGGAAGAAAGCGCAAGCAAGGGCGAGGGCAGGGTCACTACACAGAATGGAGCCCTGCACAAAACCCACTATGCGGGCCGGGCGAGGTCCGCGAAGGGCCGCAAGGCTACCAACACCGGAGAACTCATCGCCGCGGCCCACCCGCGTGCTACTCGATGGCTCTGTCCGATGCGCTCGATCACGCGGGTTTCCCGGCGCAACGCATAACTACGACCGCGACGGTCACATCGTCGAATCTCACTGAGGAGGGCTGGACCGTCACCAGCATACTGCTCGACGTAGTTGCGCGAGTGCCCGCGGCAAGGTTTGGCGACTTCATCGACGCCGCGATGAGCGCAAAGGTCAGCTGTTCCATTTGCCGGCTCCTGAACACCAACGTGTCGCTCAATGCGCGAATGGAAAAGTGAGAAGGCGGCGAGATAAGCGCACGCGACTTCAGGGGATCGCTCCGCAACTTCACTCCATCGGCAGGCCTACATAGTTTTCGGCGAGCGACTGGGCAGCAGCGCGCGAACTTGTGACGTAGTCGAGTTCAGCGAGCTGGCGGCGCCGGTCGAACTCGCTATCTCCTTCGAAGCGGTGCAGCATCGAGGTCATCCACCACGAGAAGCGCTGCACCTTCCACACCCGCCGCAAACAGGTGTCGGAGTAAGCATCGAGCAGCCGTGAGTCGCCGCAGCGGTAGTACTCGGTGAGCGCTCGAGCGAGGACGCGAACGTCAGCGACCGCGAGGTTGAGGCCTTTAGCTCCCGTCGGCGGAACGATATGCGCGGCGTCCCCGGCGAGAAACAGTCTGCGGTAGCGCATCGGTTCGACGACAAAGCTGCGCATCTCGGTGATTCCCTTTTGCAGAATCGGACCACGCTTGAGTTTCCATCCCGCCCCGGCCGCGGACCGCGCTTCGAGTTCATCCCAAATCTTTTCGTCGGGCCAATTGCTGAGGTCCTCGTCGTGCGCGCACTGTATGTACAGGCGCGTGATCTCCGGAGAGCGCATGCTAAGCAACGCAAAGCCGCGCTGGTGGCGGCAATAGATCAGTTCGTCGGACGAAGGCGGAGCCTGCGCGAGGATCCCGAGCCAAGCAAACGGATAGGCGCGCTCATACACGGTGATCGCGCCCCGGGGAATACTTGGCCGGCATACTCCCCGGTAGCCGTCGCATCCGGCGATGAAATCGCATCCGAGCTCGCGAGGTTCAGCACCGGTGCGGAAGCAGATCATCGGCGTGGAGCCGTCGAAGCCGTGGACGCTGACGTCGCTTGCCTCGAAGTAGATCTGGCCGCCGGACGCGAGGCGCGCGTCGGTCAAGTCCTTGATCACTTCATTCTGCCCATAGATCGCGATCGAGCGGCCACCGGTGAGTCCGCTCAGATCGATTCGATGCCCGCGGCCTTCGAAGCGTAGCTCTATGCCTTGATGGACGAGCGCCTGACGCTTCAGGCGATCGCCGACGCCCGCTTCGATCATCAAGTCAACGGTACCCTGCTCGAGCACGCCCGCGCGGACACGCTCTTCGACATGTTTGCGGCTGCGATCCTCGATTACTACTGAGTCGATGCCTGCACGGTGCAGCAAATGTGAAAGCATCAGGCCAGCCGGTCCCGCGCCGACGATCCCGACTTGCGTCCGCATGCTTTGAGTCATCTGCCGGGAACCTCGCGCGTCATCAGGTCAGGGCCGCGACCTTTGCGACGACACGATCGACGAAGGCGCCTGCCGATCCCAGGTAGGAGTCAGGCCGCAGCAGTCTTTCGATCGCGGACTCGGTGAGATGCGCGCGAACGCTCGAATCCTCGCGCAGCACCGCGCGCAGTGGCTTGCCCTCGCTAACGGCGCGATCGCAAGCACGTCGGACCGTTTCATGCGCGGCGGCGCGACCCATCGCCGGCGCCAGTGCCGAGGATGCCGCCTCGGCCATGATCAACCCTCCGGCGGCTTCGAGGTTTCGTCGCATCCGCTCCGCATCGACAGTGAGCCCCTCCGCGATGAATCGTGCACGGGCAAGCGCGCCGGCGGTAAGCACGAAACACTCCGGAAGCGCGAGCGGCTCGCTTTGCCACGATCCGCTCGAGCGTTCGTGGTCCTGGATAGTCGCGCCGAGCATCACTGCCACCAGAGCATGAACGCCGCGCGCCGCCGCGACGATGAATTCGCTCCCAACCGGGTTGCGCTTGTGCGGCATCGTACTGGAGCTGCCTTGTCCCGGCTCGAACGGTTCGGCGACTTCGGCGACCTCGGACTGCATCAGCAGGATGACGTCGAAGGCGAATTTTCCGAGACTTCCGCAGATCAGTCCGAGCAGTGTTGCGACTTCCGCAAAACCGTCGCGAATGACGTGCCAAGGCAACAGCGGAACTCCGAGGCCGAGTTCGCGCGCAAGCGCCTCCACCATTGCGAGGGCAGCATTGCCGAGTGGCGCGAGCGTCCCCGCTGCGCCACCGAATTGCACCACCTGCGTCCGGCTTGCGGCCTGATCCAGCCGCTCGACGTGGGTAATCAGGGGTGCGGCCCAGACCGCGCACTTGAGCCCGAAAGTGATCGGGACGGCGTGCTGGAGATGCGTCCTGCCGGCCATTGGCGTGTCGCGGTAGCGCTGGGCGAGATTGGCGAGCGCGCGCGCCGTCGCGATCAGGTCGCGGCGGAGCAGCGCGGTCGCCTGTCGAATCTGCAGTACGGTCGCTGTGTCGATGATGTCCTGAGTTGTCGCGCCGAAATGGACGTAGCGTGCGGCTTCGGCTCCGGCGGCGTCGCCCAGTTGCCTGACCATTCCACCACCGTGTAACCAACTTTGCGCGTGCTTTCAGCTATGCGCTGCAGATTCAGATTGTCGATCCTCGCTGCGGCCGTGATCGCATCCGCCACCTCCGCCGGCACCAGGCCGAGTTTCGCCTCGGCACGAGTCAGCGCTGCTTCAACATCGAGCATGGACTGCAAGTACGCACTATCCGAAAAGATTGAGCGCATCTCGACGGTGCCGAAGTGCGCTCCCTGGATATCGGAATCGATTGGAAGCACTGGCATTACGTCGGCCGATCCCCCTCAGATGTCGAAGAAAACGGTCTCGTTGTCGCCTTGGAGCACAATATCGAAGTGGTATAAGCGCTCCGGAGCCGCTTCCTTCACCTTTGCGATAAGCGTTTGCCGGCGCGCTTCGGGCACCGCGCACAGAAACGCGTCGCTCGCGTTCAGAGGCTCGCCGGGAAAATAGATGCGCGTGTACAGATGCGTCAGCAGGCCCCGTGCAAAGACCACAACGTTGATGTGCGGCGCCTGCAGCTTCTCGCCGCGACCCGGCACGGCGCCCGGCTTGATCGTGGTGAAGCGGAACGCGCCCTTGTCATCGGTGCCCGACCGCCCGAAACCTTGGAACGTCGAATCGAGCAGACGCTCTTGCGTGTCTTCGCGATGGTCGTAGCGGCCTTCGGAATTGGCCTGCCAGATTTCGATCAGCGCATCCGGGACCGGTGCACCGTCGCCATCCAGAACGTGGCCCTCGATCACGATCCGCTCGCCGCGCGTTTGCGGCTGGACCAGGTTATTTCCACCGGCCTCCGCCATCGCCCGGTGGAAGAAGGGCCCGACCGTTTGCGAGCTGGTCACCTGCGCCATTCAGATCTCCATCGGGGTCGCGTCGCGGCCGCGCAACACGATGTCGAACCGATAGCCGAGGGCATAGCCGGGCAGGGTTACGCCGAGATCGAACATTGCGATCAGGCGCCGGCGCGCTGCTTCATCGGGAACACTCTGATAGATGGGATCGAGTTCCAAAAGAGGATCACCCGGAAAATACATTTGCGTAACCAACCGCGTAGCCAGTCCCGCGCCGAACAGGCTGAAATGAATATGGTTGGGGCGCCACGCGTTGTGATGATTCCCCCACGGGTAGGCGCCTGGTTTGATGGTCATGAAGCGATAGGTGCCGTCCTCGCCGGTTGCCGCGCGGCCAACGCCGCTGAAGTGCAGGTCGAGCGGCGCATCGTGTTGATCGCTGGGATGCGCATAGCGGCCGCACGCGTTCGCCTGCCATAGTTCGATGAGCGCATTGCTGACCGGCCTGCCGTCTTCGTCCCGCACGCTGCCGGTTACGATGATCCGCTCGCCCAGCGCCTCGCCGCCACTGAAGTGCGTCATGTCGGTGTCGCCTGCGCGGAGTAGTTCGCGTCCCGGATTGGGTCCGGTTACTTCGGAAAGCGTGTGCTCGACGCGAATCAACTCGCGGCGCGGCGCACGTTTGACGCTGCTTTCGTAATCCGGGTAAAAGTTCGGCGGATTGATGCCGTTGGCCGGACGCCGGTAGCCAGCGAATCTATGCATCGCGCTGTGCCTTCGCTTTCTCGTCGAAGCTCTAAATCTGGAAATCGCCCTTGGGAGGACGCTTGGCTTTTTTCTTAGTCTCGCGTGCGGCCTCGCGTTCGAGGTCCTCGAGTTCCTCGCGCACTTGTTCGAGACGCCGGCGAAATTCGCTTGCCTCGACTTTCACGCCGCTCCGGCAGCCCTCGCAGATGAAATGAGTCTCCGCGCTTTTCTCGAACTCGCCAACCAGGATCGAGTTTTTGTGGCCGCACTTCGGGCACGCCACGTCGACGGTCTGGTCTTCGAACATCCTCGGTGTCTCCGGCCGCTCGTACGGCCAACTCTACTTCGCCCAGCCCTTTTCGTATGGCGCGGCCATCCGGCCGATCGCGCGCAGATGTAGGATTTTCCACTCGCCGTCGATCTTGACGTAATCATCTTCGTACCGCGCGCCCAACCACATCGCGCGATTCCCATTGCGCATCGTGAACGGTCCCAGGAAATACCAGGTGCCCTTCGCGCGATCGCCGGACACTTCGATGATCGGGTTCATCACGTTATGCTGCGAAAAGCTGATCCGCCCCTGGAACTCCTGGAAGAGCTTGCGAATCGCCTCGTGTCCTTGATGGTGGCCGACTCCCGCGCCTTCCCAGGTGCCGTCTTCGGCGAACAGCGTCGTGATTTTGTCCGGATTGTGATCGTCGTCGCAGATTCCGCAATAGCGGGCCTTGAGCTGCTTGATCGACTCGATGTCCTCCAGAATCGTGATGCGCTTGGCGAGTTCGCTGATATCCATTGGCAGAGAGCCTCCGACAGAACTGTTACCAAGCTTTAGGTTGGCGCCGCCATCCTCGTCAACCGCCGCGAATCCCGCTGTCGTGACCTCGACAACGCGTCGGATCGATCCGCCAGCGACGTTGTCAGGCCCTGATGGCAGTCGCCGGGGTCCGTCGTACCTTCGACCGGAATCACCCGGCGGTCGTGCTAGCGGCTCGCGTGGTAGAATGTCGCGGGTCGAGAGAATGCGCCGTCGAGGAAAAGCTCCCTCGTTGCTGCTCGGCCTGCTCGTGACGATCACGATCGGCGCGAGCGGATGCTGGTATGCGGCGCTGCAATACGCTCCCGCCGCAATCCAGGCGGCCAGGCAAGTCGCATCGGGTGCCGTCCATCTGACGGCAAATGCGATCGGGATGGCGGACCAAACTCTGAGCGGCGATGACGGCAAGCCGGCCGAGAGCGAATCTGATCGCGTCGCCCGTTGCAACCAGCTCATAGTCGAAGGTCCGGGCGTCATCGAACTGCGCAAGGGTTCCAACGGCGCACCCGAGTATCGCGAACTGGCCGTGGCCATTTCGTTCGACGCGACGCAATGGAGCCCGATTGTCGATAGTGAAACCTCCACCGGCGGCTGGCGCCAGGCGGTCAACTTCCTTCAGATGAACTTCGCCCCGCCGCTGACGGCGGCGATCGATGAGCAGGGGATGAGCTATCTCGCTTATGCGCCGGCGGAATCGGGCTCTTCTGCGGAGCCGGCTCGTCTGGCCGTGCTGATCAGGAACTTCGGCGCGCCGCTCGGGACTTTCACCTCCGACGGGCGCGCGTATCGCTACGCGGTGACGCAGACACTGCCGTGTTTTCCGCCGCCAGGCTAGCGGCCGCCTCGTCATCGGGCCGCAAATATTCGCATGGGCAGCGCCTATACTGCGACAGATGGAGCAGGAGGTGCGAAGCGGATTTGCTCGCGGCCGAGCGGGCGACAGCCGAGCATCGCGAGCGAGCAGAGAATCAGCATCGCGGCGAACGACGAGATCACGATGGCGTAGCTGCCGGTCACGTCAAACATCCTTCCCGTGACGATCGGGCTGACCGCCGCGCCGAAGGTGAAGAAAATCCCGGTAATCCCCATTACCGAACCGAAGCGCTTGATGCCGAGCGATTCGATCATGACCAGTGGCATCTGCACCGTGAGCGCGCCCGCCGCGAATCCGCCCGCCAGAACATTTGTCGCAAGGGCGAACGGATGCGACGCGCCCAGCAGACCCATCATGCCAAGCGAGGAGAGAAGGTACGTCGCAATCATCGCCAAACGTGCGCCAAATCGATCCGCGAACCGGCCACCGAGCAGCGTTCCGGCGGTCGTCACCACCAGGAACATGCTCACTACCGTGGCGGCGAAGGTTGCGGTGTAACCGATGCCGATCAGGTACGCAACGTAGTGCGGGGCCATACCGGTCGTCAGTCCGGCGAGTAGCTGAACCGCGGAGATCAGCCAGAACGAGCGGGTTTTCGCCGCCTGCCGGAGCTCGAGTCCCGGCAGCTCGCCTCCGGCACCGGCGATTTGCGCGCGGGGATCCGCCGCGCGCTGGGCCTCAGCGTGTGCGAGCTTTTCAGCGGGATTCCTGGTGCGAACTAGGAACAAAATGAAGGGAACGACCAGCAGAAGAACCGGAAGCGCGAGCGTAAGGTAACCGAAGCGCCAGCCGCCCGAAGCGATCGCATAGCTCGCGACCATCGTCATTACCGCGCCGCCGAGCGTTGCGCCCGAGAACGCGATTCCCATCGCGAGTCCACGCCGCTGCTCGAACCAGCTCGCGATCACC
>Ga0137829_12718209_pt1 | contig 10680 bp, 9 predicted proteins | sample OV2TP2_FD_97737 | JGI IMG/M metagenome (GOLD analysis project Ga0137829, IMG submission 97737) | reverse complement strand
GCGGTGACGGCGGCGGGAATGACGTCGCCGCGGTCGACGATCGCGGTGCCGCCGAACACCAGCACCGGATCGGCGCCCCGTGCCGCGAGCGACTCGATCGCGGCCTGCACGGCCGCCTGCTCGTGCTCGCACACCTCGACGTGGAGGAGCCGGCTGCCGAGCGCCTCCAGACGCTCCTCGACCACGCGCACGCGCTTCTTCAGCAACTTCTCGCTGGTTCCCGGAACCCGCGTGAGGACCAGACCGGCGCCCTTCTCCGCGAAGGGCGCGACCGAGACCAGCGGCCTGCGTTCGGCGAGCATCCTTTCGGCGCGCGCCACTACCTCCTCGCCGAGCGCGAAGGTGATGACCTTGACGGTGGCGACCATTTGGCCGGACGTCACCTTTTCGAAGGGCGCGAGCGTCGCGATGGTGAGCCCCTCGTCGATGCGGTTGAGGTCGAGCAGCAGGGACGCGTTTATGACCGCGAGCCCATGGGCGCGCGCAAACAGATTGGCGCGGCCGGTGAAGGCGGCTGCCGTCTCTACTTCGCTCCCCCCCGCCGCCTCGGCGAGGCGCCCGGCGGCCTCGTCCTCGACCACGTCGCCCGCTTCGAACCGGGCCGCCATCACCCCCGCGATTCCCGCCTCGCGCAGGCGCGCGATGTCCTTGGCCGCCAATCGCCGCCCCTTCTTGATCGCGCCCGACGGCGTCGTCACCGAATGGGCGAGGACCGCGCCGTCGGCTTCGTCGAGCGGGATCATGCCGAACTTCATGGCCCGGCTCCGTTCCGCCCGCGCAGCACCGCCGTCACCTCGGCCATGATCGACATCGCGATCTCGACCGGTCCGACCGCGCCGATATCGAGGCCGATCGGCGCGTGGATCCGCGCGATCGCCTCCTCCACGACGCCCTTTTCGAGCAGCCGGTCGCAGCGCTTGCCGTGGGTGCGTTTGCTCCCGAGCGCGCCGATGTAGAAGGCGGGCGATGAAAGCGCGATCATCAGCGCCGGGTCGTCGATCTTGGGGTCGTGGGTCAGCGCCAGAAAGGCGGTGCGCGCGTCGAGCCCGATCTCGGGCAACACCTGATCGGGCCACTCGGCGATGATCTTGACGCCGGGAAAGCGCTCCTCGGAGGCAAACGCGGTCCTGGGGTCGACGATGGTGACGTCATAGCCCGCGAGCTCCGCCATCGGCACCAGGAACTGCGCGGTGTGGACGGCGCCGACCACCACCATGCGGAGCGGGGGATTGTGGACGTGGACGAAGACCTCGCCCTCCGGGCTTTCGATCGTCTGCGAGCGATCGAGGCGGAAGGCCTGGGCAAGTGCTTCGGCAATCACCGGCATCTTGGCGGCCTCGTCGGGATGGACGATGCGCTGCTCGCCATTGGCGAGCCAGGTCAAGACCGCCGCCGGCCGGCGCGCGGCGCGATCGGCCATCAACTGATCGATCAGCTGCTTGTGCACTGACCCGCCTCCTTGGCCGAGGTTACTGCGCTTTCAGGGGCTCCACATAGACGCGGATGGTGCCGCCGCAGGCGAGCCCGACCTGCCAGGCGGTCTCGTCCTCGACGCCAAATTCGAGCAGCTTTGGCGTGCCCGAAGCCATCACCTCGCTCGCTTCGGCGATCACCGCGCCCTCGACGCAACCGCCCGAGACCGAGCCCAGAAAATTACCTTCGCTGTCGATCAGCAGCTGGCTGCCCACCGGCTGCGGCGCCGACCCCCAGGTCTGAACCACCGTGGCGAGCGCCACCTCGCGGCCCTCGTCCATCCAGCCGAGCGCGGTCTTCAGAATCGACGTTTCAGTCTCTAGAATCGACGTTTCAGTCTCTGACATGTCCGAACCTCCCTTGGCGCTCTTCACGCCGCCCGCCGTCCCATGTTAGCCGATGCCGGCCTGCGCGCCGACAACGCAATCGCCAAGTCTTCCAGGCTCGCGAGATTGTGACAAGCGCGCGTCTCGCCGGCATAGCGCGCCAGAATGCGCGCGCCCGCCGCGATCGGCGCGTAATCGTCGTAGCGGAACAGCGGATTGAGCCAGATCAGCCGCCGGCTCGAGGCCCGCAGCCGCCGGACCGCCTGCTCCAGCCCCTCGCCGCCCTCCCGGTCGAGCCCATCGGTGATCAGCAGCACCGTGGCGTTCTGACCGAGCACGCGGCGCGCCCACAGCCGGTTGAATTCCTTGAGCGAGTGTCCGATGCGGGTGCCCCCCGACCAGTCCGTCACCTCGCCGCCCACCTTGGCGACGGCGATGTCGGCGTCCTTGTTCTTGAGCGCCCGCGTCACGTTGGTGAGTCGGGTTCCGAACAGAAACGAATGGACCCGGTCGCGCGCGTTGGTGAGCGCGTGGAGAAAATGCAGGATCATGCGCGCATAGCCGTCCATCGAGCCCGAAATATCGGCGAGCACCACCAGCGGCGGCCGTTTGGTTGTGCGCCGTTTGAATCGTGGCAGCAGGAACTCCGGCCCCTTGGAGGCGACCTCCCGCAGCATCCTGCGCTGGTCGAGCCGCTCGCCCTTGTTTGCGGGTGCGTGCCGCCTGGTCAGGATCTCCTCCATCATCAGCGTCATGCGCTCGATCGCCTGGCGCGCCTGGCGCAGCTCCTCGGCCGACATCTGCTCGAAGTCCTTCTGCCGGAACACCTCGCTCGCGCTCCAGGTCTCGGCCGCGTCCATCTCGATTCTGTCTTCTTCGCGAGTGGCCTCCGGCTCGTGGTCGCTGAAGAGCTGCTCGCGCAGCCGCCGGGAAAGTTCCTTGCTGGACTCATCCGTCGATCCGCCCGGCGATTTCGGCAGCATTAGCGAGAGCATCTGCTCCAGATAGCCGGGGTCGCGCCAATAGAGATGGAAGGCCTGATCGAAGATCTCGTGCTCGCTCGGATGACTGACGAAGCAGGCATGCAGCGCCCAGTAGAGCACGTTGGGGCTCTCGACGCCGGCCGTCAGCACCGCCTTGGTCGCGAGCACGGTCTTCTGCGGCCCGACCGGGAGCCCGGCCGCCCGCAGCAACCGGGCGAAGTAGAGGATGTTGTCGGTGATCCGACCGCCGTCGACCCGCGAGGCGATCAGGTTTGGGTCGAGATCGACCGCTGTGGTCTCCGGGGCATCGGCGCTCATGCCGCCCCGTCCGCGGGCGCCGCCTCCCGCGTTTCGCTCTTGAGCTTATCGAGCAGCTGCGCCGCCTCGCTGCCGCGGATGCGCGAGATGTCGTCTTGATATTTGAGCAGCGTGCCGAGGGTGGAGTCGACCGTCTCCGGCTCGAGCGCCACGCAGTTGAGCGTCGTCAGCGCCTGGGCCCAGTTGATTGACTCGGCGATGCCGGGATTCTTGTAGAGGTCCATCTGCCGCAACGACTGGACGAAGTCGACGAGCTGGCGGGTGAGTTCCTTGGAGGCGTAGGGCACCTTGAGCTCGAGGATCGCCTTTTCGCGGGCGGCGCCCGGAAAATCGATCCAATGGTAGAAGCAGCGCCGGCGCACCGCGTCATGCACCTCGCGCGTTCGGTTGGAGGTAAGAATGGTGATCGGCGGCTCGCTCGCCCGGACCGGCCCGAGCTCGGGAATGGTGATCTGATAATCGGCGAGCAGCTCCAGCAGAAAGGCCTCGAAGGGCTCGTCGGAGCGGTCCAGCTCGTCCACCAGCAGCACCGGCGCCTGGCCTTCCTTGGAAAGTTCCAGCGCCTGCAGCAGGGGGCGCTTGAGCAGGTAGGTCTCGGAATAGATGTCATGCTCGATCGTCGCCAGATCGGCGCGCTCGTGCGCCGCCTCGGCGGCGCGGATGTGCAAAAGCTGGCGGCTGTAGTTCCACTCATAGGCGGCCGATGAGAGGTCAAGCCCCTCGTAGCACTGCAGCCGCACCAGCGGCCGGTCCAGCACCTCCGCCAGGACCTTGGCGATCTCGGTCTTGCCGACGCCCGCCTCGCCCTCGAGAAACAGCGGGCGCTGCAGCTTGAGCGAGAGATAAACCGAGGTCGAAAGCGCCTCGCCCGCCAGGTACCGGCCCTGGGCGAGCAGCTCCTTGGTCTCGCTCACGCTTGTGGGAAGAGGCGCCATGTCTCGATCCTAGTTATGCTTAGGGGTCCAGCGCCAAGCTGGCGCCGGACCCCGTCTTGTCTTCGCACGGCCTCGCTGAGGCGTGGCCTCAAGCGGCGGCGACCGCGTCCTCGGCCACGGCCTTGATCAGGGCGGCGCGGTATTGGGCGCTGCCGTGAAGGTCGCCCATCAGGCCGTTGGCCGGGATCGACACGCCCGAGACCGCATCGGCCGAGAACGAGCCTTCGAGCGCCGATTCCAGCTCGCTCGAGCGGAACACGCCGTTCTCGCCGGCTCCCGTCACCGCCACGCGAACGCCGTTCGCCGTTTGCGCGGCGAACACGCCGACCAGCGCGAAACGCGAGGCGCGCTGCTCGAACTTGGCGTAACCGGCCTTCTTGGGCACCGGAAACCGCACTGAGGTGACGATCTCGCCCTCGTCGAGCGCGGTCGTGAACAGGCCCTCGAAGAAATCGTCGGCCGCGATCTTGCGTTTGTTGGTGACGACCGTCGCGCCCAGACCGAGCACCGCCGCCGGGTAGTCGGCGGCGGGATCGTTGTTGGCGATCGAACCGCCGATGGTGCCGCGGTGGCGCACCTGGTTGTCGCCGATGGTGCTGGCCAGATGCGCGAGCGCGGGGATCGCCTTGTTGACGTCCTTGCTCGCCGCCACGGCCGCATGGCTGGTGGTGGCGCCGATCTCCAGCGTATTGCCCTTGAGCGAAATGCCGCTGAGTTCGGAAATCCCGCTCAGATCGACGAGCGCCGAGGGCTGCGCCAGGCGTTGCCGCAATGTCGGGAGCAGCGTTTGTCCACCGGCGAGCAGGGTTGCCTCGCCATTGGACGCCAGCGCCTTAGCAGCCTCGTCGAGGCTGGAGGGGCGCACATATTCGAAATTATACATCTTGAGCTTCCCTTTCCCTTACTCGGCGGCCTGGGCCCGAGTTCCGGCTTGAATCGCCTGCCAAATCTTCTCCGGCGTCGCAGGCATGTCGATATGCGTGACGCCATACTCGCCGAGCGCGTCGACGATCGCGTTGATCACCGCTGGCGGCGAACCGATGGCGCCCGCCTCGCCGCAGCCCTTGGCCCCCAGCGGATTGTGGGTGCAAGGCGTGCAGGTGGTGCCAACCTTGAAGGTCGGCATGTCGTCGGCGCGCGGCATCGTGTAGTCCATATAGGTGCCCGACAGCAGTTGCCCGTTCTCGTCGTAGGAGGCGTTTTCGAGCAGCGCCTGGCCGATGCCCTGGGCGAGGCCTCCATGCACCTGGCCTTCGACGATCATCGGGTTGACGATGTTGCCGAAGTCGTCCGAGGCGACGAAGGAGGCGATCTCCGTGAAGCCGGTGCGCGGATCTATCTCCACCTCGCAGATATAGGTGCCCGCGGGGAAGGTGAAGTTCTTCGGGTCGTAGAAGGCGGTCTCCTCGAGACCCGGCTCCAACTCATCGATCGGATAGCTGTGCGGCACATAGGCGGCCAGGGCGATCTCGCCGAACGCCTTGGACCTGTCGGTGCCCTTCACCGTAAAGGCGCCGTTCTCGAACACGATGTCGTCCGCCGAGGCCTCGAGCAGATGGGCGGCGATCTTGCGGCCCTTCTCGATCACCTTGTCGACCGCTTGCGATATCGCGGCCCCGCCGACCGCGAGCGAGCGCGATCCGTAGGTGCCCATGCCGAACGGGATCTTGTCGGTGTCGCCATGCACGAGCTCCACCGAGTCGACGTCGATGCCGAGCTTGCCCGCGACCACCTGGGCGAAGGTCGTCTCGTGACCCTGGCCGTGGCTGTGGGTGCCGGTGAGCACGCTGATGCTGCCCGTCGGATTGACGCGGATGGTCGCCACCTCGTAGAGGCCCGCGCGCGCGCCGAGCGCGCCGGCGAGCGCCGAGGGCGCCACGCCGCACGCCTCGATGTAGCTCGCCACGCCGATGCCGCGCAGCTTGCCGCGTTTCCGGGATTTCGCCTTGCGCGCCTCGAAGCCGTCGTAATCGGCCATCTCCAGCGCCTGGTCCATGTTCGCCTGGAAATTGCCGGTGTCGTATTCGACGGCCACCGGCGTCGCATAGGGGAACTGGTCGGGCTGAACGAAGTTGCGGCGCCGGATTTCGGCCTGATCGATGCCGAATTCCCGGGCCGCCTTGCTCATCAACCGCTCCAACACGAAGGAGGCTTCCGGCCGTCCCGCCCCGCGATAGGCGTCGACCGGAACCGTGTTGGTGAACACCGTCTTCACGTTCACGTAGATCGCCGGCGTGGCGTATTGACCCGCGAGCAGGGTGCCGTGCAGCCAGGTCGGAATCGCCGGCCCGAAGGTCGAGAGATAGGCGCCGAGATTGGCGATGGTGTCGACCTTGAGCGCTAGCGCCTTGGCGTTCTTGTCGAACGCCATTTCGGCGTGGGTCACGTGGTCGCGGCCATGCGCGTCGGAGATGAAGGACTCCGAGCGCTCGGCCGTCCACTTGACCGGCCGGTTGATTTGCTTGGCCGCCCAGGTCACCAGGATCTCCTCGGCGTAATGGAAGATCTTGGAGCCGAAGCCGCCGCCGACGTCTGGCGCGTAGACGCGCAGCTTGTGCTCGGGAATGCCGAGCACGAAGGCGCCCATCAGCAGCCGGATCACATGCGGGTTCTGGCTGGTCGTGTAGAGCGTGTGCTCGCCGCTCCCCATGTCGTAATCGCCGATCGCCGCGCGCGGCTCCATGGCGTTGGGAATCAGCCGGTTGTTGACCAGATCGATGCTGGTTACGTGATCGGCTTTCTTGAACGCGTCCACGACCGCCGCCGCGTCCCCCAGCTCCCAATCGAAGCAAAGGTTGCCGGGCGCCTCGTCGTGCACCGATGTGCCGTTGTTGAGCGCGGACTTGGTGTCCACCACGACGGGGAGCTCCTTGAAATCGATGTCGATGAGCTCGGCCGCGTCCTTGGCCTGGTTGAGGCTCTCCGCGATCACCACCGCGATCGGGTCGCCCACGTGGCGCACCTTGCCGCGCGCCAGCACCGGGTGCGGCGGCTCGACCATCGGATTGCCGTCGCGGCTGGTGATCTGCCAGCCGCAGGGCACGCCGCCGACGGAAGCCGCGTCGAGGTCCTCACAGGTGAAGACGGCGACAACGCCCGGCGCCTTCTTGGCGGCCGAGGTGTCGATCTTCTTGATCTTGGCGTGCGCCAGCGTCGAGCGCAGCACATGCATATGGGTCTGGTTCGGCAGGCTGATGTCGTCGGTGTACCGTCCGCTGCCCCTTAAAAACCGAAAGTCCTCGCGCCGTTTGATGGCTGATCCGATTCCTGTCCCGGCCATGGTCATTTCCTCCACCTGAATTCTTTACAAATCGGTTTTGTCGCACCGGCTGGCGGGCCGTCAGGCCGCCTGACCGGAGGCGATCTGGATCGCCTTGACGATGTTCTGATAGCCCGTGCAGCGGCAGATGTTGCCCTTCAGCCACTCGCGGATCTCCGCTTCGCTTGGCTTCGGGTTCTTTTGCAGCAAATCGGCCGCCGACATCACCATGCCCGGCGTGCAGAAGCCGCATTGAAGTCCATGGGCCTCGCGGAACGCCGCCTGCACCGGATGCAGATCCGCGCCGTTCGAAAGCCCCTCGATGGTCGTCACCTTGGCGCCGTCGCATTGTACCGCCAAGGTGTTGCACGACTTGACGGAATCGCCGTTCACGTGGACCACGCAGGCGCCGCATTGCGCGGTGTCGCACCCCACATGCGCCCCGGTCAATCCGAGATGCCGGCGGATGAAGTCCACAAGCAAGACGTTGGGTTCGACCTCCGCGGTGATCGACTTCCCGTTTACCTCAAGTGAGATCTGCGGCATATCGTACTCCTCCTCCACAAATGCCGGCACCTGCCGTTGTTATTGGCCTATCGATGCATAGACGTGCTGTGCTCGGAAAATATCGCCCCGGGTCTGGAGCGGGGGCGAGTATCGCATACCCGCCCCGTCGTGCAAGTCATACCACCCCGATCGATTCCAGCCGCTGCATTATTATGCATGAAGCCCGCCCATGCATTCCCGCGGCGGGCCGCGCCTTTCCGCGCCGGTCGTGGCGACATGCCTGCAGCGTTCAAAACGCTCCTCCAATGGAAGTTGCGCCAATCGAAAGATGAGTGGCCGCTCTCCTTCGGCGGGTGTTTCGGGGCCGATGAACTCACGTTGCGCGAAATACGGAAGACGATTGAAAACACTGGCTCATCAATGGCTGAACACCTCGACCGGGCGGCCCGGCGAGCGTCATTTTTTCAATATCGCATCCTCCCCCGAAGGAGTGCAAGAGATTCCATTCGGCCCAACCGCCGCGCAAAAAAAGTCCAAGCCGCGGCCATGGGCGGAAACCCGAAATCGGCGCCGCCCCGCGCCGGCGATGCGTCTGATCGAACGTGATTGATGGATTTGGCGAGCCGGCCCCGTGCCCCGGCGCGGCGGTCCCGCCGGCGAACGAACCCGCCCGGCTTCGCTCAGTCCTGCCCCTGGAAGCGGCGCTCGATGTCTTCCTTGGAGAAGCCGATTTCCTTGGCCACGAATTCGGCGTGGCTGTGGCTGGCGATGCCCTTCTTGAACCGGTAGCTCGGATGCTCGCCGTTGAACTCGGTCATCAGAAACTGCGACTTGACGCTGCGGCTCTTGCGGTAGGACTTGGCGAGCTCGTGGTTGTGGGTGATGAACAGCACCGTGGACTCCAGGCGGATGAACCCGTCGAGCACCTGCCTGGAGACCGTGAGCCGCTCCTTGAAGCTGGTGCCCTCGAAGGGTTCGTCCAACACCACCAGGCTCATCGGCGTGCAGCCGAAAAAGATGTCCCTGGTGCGCGACAGCTCGGTCGCGAACCGTCCTTCGGCGCGGTCGAGGTGTCCCGGCTGCGGCACCTGATAGAAGATCCGGTCGGCGGGCGAGAAACGCGCCTCGGTCGCGGGAATGAAACTGCCCGCCTGAGCCAGCGCCTGGCATTGCAGCACGGTCTTGCAGAGCGCCGTCTTGCCGCCGCTGTTGGGACCGGTGATGAAGCTCAGCCGCGCCTTTTCAAGCACGATGTCGTTTTCCGTGTAGTCGGGCTTGTCGATGGTGAAGACCGGATTGCGCACGTCGCGCATGGCGAGTTCGTGATGCCCCCGGCTGGTGATGTCCGGCAGGCACATTACCGTCGGAAACCGGTCCCGGTAGCGCAACAGCGCCAGCAGCAGATCGATCTCGCCTAGGGCATCGACCGCGCGGCGCGCCAAGGGGTCGGCGAGCAAGGCCCGCCCCACCGGTTTTATGTATCCGTCCCGCTCGGACGAGCCCACCACGATCAGGTAGATCACCCCCAGCGGCAGAATGCCGTAGAACAGCACGAAGGCGAAAAACGGCGCCGTCTTCTCGACGCCGGACTCGAAGACATAGGCATAGTACTCGGCGCCGAACCAGGCGAGCGCCGCCAGCACGATCAGCAGAAACGGTTTGAAGGGGGTGGGCCGGAAACGGTAGGCGGGCAGGTACCACGGCCGCTCCTCGGCGGTGATCGGACCGCTCTCCGCGACGGAGCCGTTGGTCAACAGCTTATAGAACCGGCTGTCGCCCAACCGCCCGAAATCGTCGAGCAGCGAGCGCAGAAAATCCGACTTGATCGGAGGCGGGTTCTCGCCGTAGGCGAACAGGCGCTTGAACAGGGCGCGCGTGCTCTTGAAAGCTTCGTAACCGAATCCGCTGCGCGGCCTCTCTCCCCCGCTCTCGAACGAAAGCATGCCGACGAAATCGGCCCAGACGAGATCGAAGAACTGCTCCTCGTTCCTCGTGCTTTCCTCGACCAGGGCCTCCAGATGAGCACGCAGAAACGGCGATGCGAGGATCTCGGCGAGCGCCTCCTGGCGGGCGCGAACCGCCTCGGCGTCGCGCTGGGGAGCGGTGAGAACGCGCTGCAGCGCGCAGCGCCCGAGCGTGAGCTTGGTGCTGTCCAGCTTCTCGAACACCAGCTCCATTTCGAGCGCCCGGTACGCCTGGCCGTCGAACACCTGGTCGGCGGCGTGCTCGCCGTCCGGCGCGTGATCCGCCGGTTCGGGGGGCGTCTTCTGACCGGACCTGATCAGCGATGTGTACCGGCCCGCGCCGAGTGGATACACGGCATCGGCGCTCTCGTCATAGGCGCTCACCTGAACGGCCCCCTCGCCGCCTACGGCCACGTCGCTGCTCATGCGCTCAAATGATCCTCTGTTCCTCGACGATGGCCCGCGTCATCCGCTCGAGATCGGTGAACGACGCCAAATCGCGCCGCGCCGCCTCGCGCTCGGGAGAGCGCAGGCTTGCCTCGAAGCTCTCCCTGTCCTCGTACCACAATTCGGCGACGCCGTCGTAGGGCTGTTCGTCATCCATGGTCTCGATCATGGGATTGATCACGTAGCCCTTGAGATGGGGCAGCCGGGCGACCAGCGGCACGTGCACCTCGCGCCAATGGCGCAGGAAATCCTCCCTGCTCATGCCCGGTTTGCGGTGCAGCGTTGCAATCAGCTTGATCATCGCCCCTCTCCCGGGCTGTCTGCTTCGTGCGGACCGGAGACGCGCTGGCACGCCGGTCAGCGCACCCTAAGCGAGGATCGGCGCGGAGGCGAGCCTACTTAAGGCCAGCCGTCCCCCGCCGCCGCCTCCGCGCCGATCCTCGCTTAGGGTGCGCTGACCGGCGTGCC
>Ga0137829_11231888_pt1 | contig 10699 bp, 9 predicted proteins | sample OV2TP2_FD_97737 | JGI IMG/M metagenome (GOLD analysis project Ga0137829, IMG submission 97737) | reverse complement strand
GATGATGACACCCCTGGTATCCCTGCCCTGGGAGGGTATCTCGTTCAGGCTGGTACGAAACACCTGAGACCCGGTGGATACCAGCATCACTTCCTGGTCATGCCCATCGCTCACGACCCTGGCATCTACCACCAGGCCGGTCTGGGAGCTAACCCTGAAGGTGCGCAGGCCCACGCCGCCCCTTGCCTGGAGGCGGTACTTCGATATGTTGACCAGCTTGCCGAATCCCTGGCTGCTCACCAGCAACAACCTGTCCTGAGGTCGAAAGGTCTCCATCGCCACTACTTTGTCACCCTTGGCAAGACGAACGCCCTTTACTCCCCCAGCAGCTCGCGACCTGAGGGGCGCCTCGGATACAGCGAAGCGAATGGCCTGACCCCTGGAGGTGACCATCAGCACTTCGTCGCCAACCTGCGCCAGGCGTACCGAGGCCAGCTCATCGCCATCTTCCAGGTCCATCACGTTAAGGCCAGCGGTGCGAATACTCGCCAGATCACCCAGGCTCAGGGCCTTCACCTCTCCAAGACGGGTCCCCATGACAAGAAAGCGTGGGGTATTAGAGGACGGCTTGGACGTTACCTTCCTACCCGTTCCTCCATCCCCTGTCAGACTTGGCACCACCACTACGGCGCTTACCCTCTCCTTTTCGGACAGGGGCACCAGGTTTACGAGGGGCGTGCCCCGTGAGGTGCGGGAAGTATCCCCTGATATGTCAAAGCACCTCAAGGGATAGACACGACCTCGGTTGGTGAAGAAAAGTAGCGTATCGTGAGTATCGGCCACCAGCATGTCCTGCAAAGCATCATCGTCACGCGTGGTCATACCACGAACGCCTTTACCTCCGCGGTGCTGGAGTTTGTAGGTCGCGCTGGGTATGCGTTTGATGTAGCCCCGATGGCTGAGGGTAATCAACACATCCTGGTGTGGGGTCAGGTCCTCAACGGTGTGCTGAGTTGCCTCTTCATCCTGTATCTCTGTCCGCCTGGGGTCTCCAAAACGCTTCTTTAGCTTCTGGGAGTCCTCTTTGACCACTGCCAGCACCCTGGCTGGGTCAGCCAGGAGGGCCTCCAGACCGCCGATGGTCTTGAGCAGATCACGGTACTCCTCCTCCAATCTCTCTCGCTCCAGTGCTGCCAGGCGTCTTAGCTGCATATCCAGTATGGCCTGGGCCTGGGGCTCCGTGAGTCCCAACCTCTCCACCAAGTTCTTCCGGGCGGCGCTGGCATCCTGAGAGCCACGTATAATGGAGATGACCTCATCGAGGCGGTCCAGGGCCATACGCAGCCCCTCCACGATGTGGGCCCGCTCCCTGGCTACCTTTAGCTGGTGCTCTGAGCGGCGGGTGATGACCACACGCCGGTGGTCTACATACAGTTGAAGGGAGCGCTTCAGCCCCAGCACCTGGGGCTGTCCGTCCACCAGGGCCAGCATAATCACGTTGAAGGAAGAGCGAAGGGAGGTATGCCTGTAGAGGTTGTTCAGCACGACCTCGGCCTGGGCGTCCCGCTTCAGCTCCACCACCACCCTCAGCCCATGCCGGTCCGACTCGTCCCGCACGTCGGAGATGCCCTCGATCTTCTTGTCCCTCACCAGGTGAGCGATCTTCTCCACCAGGGCGGCCTTGTTCACCTGGAAAGGCAGCTCGGTGACCACTATCTGCCTACGGCCCCCGCGAAGCTCCTCCACCTCTGCCCTGGCCTGCATGACCACACGGCCCTGGCCGGTAGTGTAGGTGTCCACTATGCCAGACCGTCCCTGGATGATGGCCCCCGTGGGAAAGTCGGGGCCGGGGACCCTTTCTATCAGCTCCTCCACTACAGCGTCAGGGTGGTCTATGAGGTAGCGCACAGCATCACAGATCTCTCCCAGATTGTGGGGGGGTATGTTGGTAGCCATACCTACCGCGATGCCAGACGCTCCGTTGACCAGCATGTTGGGCAGCAGCCCAGGCATCACAGTGGGCTCCTCAAGGGAGCCATCGAAGTTGGCGACGAAGTCCACGGTGTTCTGCTCGATGTCTGCTAGCATCTCCTCGGCGATGGATGCCAGTCGAGCCTCGGTGTACCGCATGGCTGCTGGCGGGTCATTGTCAACGCTGCCGAAGTTGCCCTGGCCGTCTACCAGGGGATAGCGCATGGAGAAGTCCTGAGCCATGCGTACCAGGGCTTCATATACCGGGGCGTCGCCGTGAGGGTGGTACTTACCCAGGACCTCGCCGACAATACGGGCGCTCTTTTTATAGGCGCTGGCAGGCCGCAGGCCCAGCTCATGCATGGCATAGAGGATACGCCTCTGCACCGGCTTGAGCCCGTCGCGCACGTCGGGCAGGGCCCGTGAGACGATGACGCTCATAGCGTAGCTCAGGTAGGAGCTACGCATCTCTTCTTCGATGCGTACTGGTTGGACGTTACCTGGTGATGTGGTTGTTACCATGTAGTGCTCCTTGTGTACCCGTTATGAAGTCCTTGCCGGAACCTGGACTTCTACAGACGCAATAACGAAGGGCTCCATCTCCTCGGGGACTTCCTCACCATCGTCCACGACCCCCTCAAGATGTAGCTCGATGGCCTCTTTGGAGTTGGCGATGGCTTCTTCAAGGGTTTCCCCCCGAGAGAAACAACCAGGCAGCTCAGGGACTATGACGGAGTACCCTGACGTCTCGGCGTTCCGACGTAATAGAATAGTGTACCTCATTGACTCTTCTCCTCTACAGGAGTGTTAGAAACTCATCTATAGATAGACCCGCCTGATGGATAATCTGGCGAAGCAGCCATGGCTCAATGTCAGCGTTCCCGTGGAAAGGAATAGTCACCCGACCTGGCTTGCGTGGGTGCTTCAATTGGCGATGTCCTGTTCTAGCCCTAACTTCCTGCCACCCGTCACGCTCCAAAGCACGGATAATTTCATTAGCCCTCAGAACTGGCAGTCTGGGCACTTAGAGACCTTTCCTGGTTTCATAGGGCCTTCCTGTACCTCCCCGCCCGCTCCGCAAAGGCTATGAAAAGGTTTTTAAAGGCCGGGGGGACCTCTTCCTGACGCTCCGGGTGGCACTGGACGCCCACGACCCAGCTATGCTCAGGGCTCTCCAGCCCCTCGATGATGCCGTCCTCCAGCGAATAGGCCGAGGCCAGCAGCCGGGGCGATTTCTGGGCCTCCCTTAGCCCCTGGTGGTGGCGGCTGTTGACCCGGAAGAATCCGCCCATTCCCAGGATGGCCGCCAGCTTGCTCCCCGGCGACAGGTAGATGGAGTGACGTGCAGAGGCCCAACGCCCGTCCTCAACAAGCTCCGCCCTGTGGCCGGGGATGTCCTGGAGCAGCTTGCCCCCGAAGGCCACGTTGAGGAGCTGCATCCCGCGGCAGATGGCCAGCACCGGCATGTCACGCTCCAGGGCGTACTGGAGTAGCCCAAGCTCCAGGCTATCCAGTTCTCTGAAAAGCTCTAGCCCGGCCTCGGGATCGGGGGACTCTCCATACATCGTGGGGTCTACATCCGGACCTCCGGTGAGAAGTAAGCCACCTGCGCCTTCTAGCAGCGTCTCCGTTGGAGTGGAAAGGTCTCGAGGCGTGACCAGCCGAGCCTGAGTATGGCTGGCGATGGCCTGAATATACCTTAGAGCGTTCCGGTTATTGCCTGAGGTTATAGTGACAATAGGCATCATATTAAATTGTACCTGATGCAGGTTCAATTTGACAGCACTTCATGGCGCACTTACTGGGTCTTTCAGTTCTCTTCGATTTTCCTGTCATGCTGAGCGCAGCGAAGCATCTGGTGGGGGGGGTGAAACTTAGTGATACGAGTCCCCCACCGCCCCAGACCCTTCGCCTTCGGCTCAGAGTGACAATTAAAAAACCCTGCCTGAAGCATGGAAACACTTGACAACACATACTCACTGTGTCAGTATTTCATCGTGAGAACTATGCATTGTGTATCCAGGGCCTCGTTGTACCTGGCCTAAGGGCCGAGTGCAGATTGAGACATAAAATCAGTTAGATCGTACGAAAATAGATGGTACAGTGGCAAAATCAGGGTCCTACGGGAACCGGCCAGTCAGAGAAGGGTCTTTTTGAAAGGCTCTTCCCCACCGTGTATACCCTATGGAAACTCGTCCGCAGGCCGCGGCCCGCTGCCACTCAGGCAGTGCAGGCACAGCGGCCTCAGGGCCGCCCAGTGCAGGCTCCGCAGGAGCAGCCCCAGGGTATCCCTGTCCAAGAGTCCCAGATACCTCAACAACCTGCACAGCAGCGTCAGGGTCGCCCTGTCCAGACTCCGCAGATACTTCAGCAGCCTCCACAACAGCCCCAGGGCCGTCCGGCTCAGCAGGAGGAGCAGGATAGCTTTGTAGAGCAAGCCCCAATGCCAGACCGTCCTCGTGGCCCTGTGGTGGCACGAGGCATACCGTCATGGAGCGAGACGGAAACGCCGATGGTGAGGAGCCGAGAGGGTAGAAGGGAAGACATTGAAGTGGCAGCGCTGCTGAAGCCGTTCGCCAGCGACATAAGGGCCACCGTATTCGCAGGGGAGGAAACTACCGATAAGGCGCGTGAGGAGCTAAAGGCCGTCCAGAGCATCAGGGCTGAAGCAGAGGAAGTGCGTATGCTGGCCCAGCGGGGCCTGGATGAAGTGGAAACGCTGCAGGAAGAGGCAGAACGCGTTATGGCCCAGGCTCGCGATGTCTTCACCAAAGCTGTGGCCCTGAATCCTGAGGCCATGAGGTCTATGGCGACCACCATCCGAACACTGGAGGAAGCCATAAGGACGGAGCGGCATCTAAGGCAGTTGACCCGCCAGCAGGCAGAGGAGGAGGCCGATTGGGCGAGGCAGAAGGCTACCGACGCTATCCTCAGTGCCCTGAGCGCCGTGCGGAGAGCTAGCAATTACGTGAGCCGTGAGTTGGAAGAGGCGAGGAGAATCGCCGATACGGCGGAGTCCCTCAAAGAGTCTTCCCAAAATGACTTGCAGCGTGCTCAAGCTATGGTAGCCGAGGCAGAGGCTTTAATGAGGCAGGAGGCCCGCAGGCTGCTAGATGAGCCCCGGGCCCGCCGAGTTACACCCCCGACGGAGACGACTACTCCGCCTCGGCCTGGGGTAGAGGAGGCCCCTTACCAGCCTCAGGTAAGAGAGCCAGCCGCCAGACCACAACCCCGGGTATCCCCTTACCCTGGCGCTGAGGAGAGGGCCTATCCCCCAGGTGATGGACACCTGCTGCAGCCGGTGTTCGATGAAGCCCAAGGGGAGCCTTCGGGCCTGGGCCGTCAGGAGCGAAGCCTCCCGCGTCCCCGGGCGGCAGCGGGACCCAGACCTGAAACGAATACGCCCGGTTTGCAGGGGAGACCCCCTATACGCCAGGACCGGACAAGCGACATCTCCACCCCAATGGGTGAGTCCACGGAAGACCTTGAGTCAGCGCTGGCTGAGTTCATGAGGTCTGTAGAAAATCCAGAGGCAACTTCCACCAGAGAAGAGGTACGGGAGCCGAGGGAGACCCGTTCAGAAGGTCTATTCCTGGATGACCTTGACTTCTCAGGAAAGGGACTTGCAGAATCTCAGACGCAGCAGACTCCTGAAGAGAGGGTCAGGCCTACCTGGGACATGGTGGGAAGCGCCCAGCCTGCCTCCGGTGGTGCCACGGAGCCACCTGCTGTTGAGGCGGAAAACGAGTTTGGGGCTGACCTCCTGGCGTATCTAAGGGAGTCCCTGGCAAATGCTCAGCCACTGGAAGGGGCAACAGAAGCCCCATCCGCCAGAGTCAGAGAACAGCGACAGTCCCCCAGGCCACCTATGCAACCCCAGGAAGGGGCAACAGAAGCTCCATCCGCCAGAGCCAGAGAACAGCGACAGTCCCCCAGGCCACCTATGCAACCTCAGGAAGGGGCAACAGAAGCCCCATCCCCCAGAGTCAGAGAACAGCGACAGTCCCCCAGGCCACCTCCAGCTCCAGGTCCGTCTCAATCACTACCTGCGGCAGAGACCTATTCGGGTATTCTCTACGTCATTTTTACGCCCGCTGCTGACGCAGCCACCCTATCCTTCTTCTGGGATACCATAGACTCAATCGCTGGGGTCGGCAAGGTTATTGCCCAAACACCACTGCCCGATGGCTCAGGACACGAGTTCACCCTGGACCTGGGTAACGACATATTAGTGTTGGAGCAGTTGAAGAGGCGGATCCCTGGAGGCGATATTGTAGCTCTGGGACAGGACCGCATCAGAATAGAACTGGCCCCAATGTCTGAATAAGCACCAACCCGACCTTCTGAGCATAAGCTGCTACCAGATGTACCCCGGCAATCCTTCCCCGTGGATGCCCTTCAGGCTTTTCCCATGAGTAGGGTTTCTCTGTAGAAGTGTGGTATATTTAATTTGCGAGGTGAAGTCTACCGTTGCATAAGCTCAGGTCTCGTATCCCATTCATTTCTCTAGTAGCCATTCTGGCTCTGGCCATCGCCATCGCTAGCTGTAGCCTCGGACTGGGCCGCCAGAGCCAGGACAACAAACCTTCATCTACTCCTGCTAACACTGCGACTCTGCCCGAGGAAGTCCCTCAAGAGTTCAACCTGCTTTTCGAGGTCTGGGATACTCTCAAGCGGGAGCATTTCCAGCGGGACTCCCTGGACGCCCAGGCGCTAAGCAGGGGGGCTATCAGGGGTATGCTGCAAGCCCTGAATGATCCCTATGCCTCGTACCTGACTCCTCAACAATATAACATCGAGTCCCGGGATTTCAAAGGCTCGTTTGAGGGCATCGGCGCTGAGGTGACTGTGAGGGATGGGGAAATCACCATTGTAGCCCCCATACCCGATACACCCGCCGACAGGGCTGGCGTCCGTCCTGGGGATGTTATCCTGCAGATAAATGGGCAAAGCACAAAAGGCATCAGTCTCATGGAAGCGGTGAACAAAATACGAGGTGCCAGAGGCGAGGAGGTAGGCCTGCTCATTCGCCGCAAGACTAGCGGGGAGCCCATTCATCTGACCATAGTCCGGGATGTTATCAACGTGAAAAGCGTGAGGCTGAGGATGCTGGTAGGCCGAATAGCCCACTTAAGAATCACCAGCTTTGCCGAGACTACAGAACAGGAGATGATCGAAGCCCTGAAGAAGTCGAAGGACTTAGGCGCACGAGGGATCATCCTGGATTTACGGAACAACCCAGGTGGGCTACTGAACTCCGTCGTAGAGGTGACCAGCCATTTTATTGATGGTGGCCTCGTACTCTACGAGGTAGATGGCCAGGGTAGGCGCAGGGACTGGAGGGTACGGCCGGGAGGGTTGGCCACAGACATACCTATGGTAGTGCTGGTCAATGAGTTCAGCGCCAGTGGCAGCGAGGTGCTGGTAGGGGCTATCCTGGACCGCCAGCGGGCCCCCGTCGTTGGCGTCAAGACCTTTGGAAAGGGAAGCGTTAACACCCTGCGAGTGTTGAGTGATGGCTCAGGGCTGTACTATACCATCGCACGCTGGTACACCCCCAATGGGAACCTCATCGAAGGGGAAGGGCTGGAGCCCAACATAGTGATAACCCAGCCCGAGGACGACCCGGCAGAAGACACTCAGTTGGATAAAGCCATCGAGCTTCTGGAAGCCAAGGTGAAGGCCATTGAATAAGAACACAGACGACGACAAGACGATAGCAGTCAACCGAAAAGCCTTCCACGACTACCACATCCTGGAACGCATGGAAGCGGGGCTGGTGCTTAAAGGTACGGAGATAAAGTCCGTAAGGGCGGGGCAGGTGAACATTCGAGAGGCTTTCGCCAAGCCCAAGGATGGGGAGCTATGGCTGTACAACGCCCACATAGCTCCCTACCATGCTGGTAATATCTTTAACCACGACCCCATCAGGCCCCGAAAGCTCCTTTTGCACAGAGACCAGATAGAGGACCTGGCAGTTAGCGTCAATCGAAGGGGGTATACCATTGTGCCCCTCAGGCTTTACATCAAGCACCATGTAGCCAAGGTGGAGCTAGCCCTGGCCCAGGGCAAACGTGAGTACGACAAACGCAGGGCTATCATAGACCGGGACAAGGACCGGGAGGCGCAGCGTGCCCTGAGGCGAGCCGAATAGAGAGAGGTCTATTGTGGCTTGTGGTGCATTGTAGAGCTACCGGCCCGCCCACATCTCCGCCACGTCGCTCATCCGCATGAAGGCCACGTTGGGGAAGGTCTTGATGTGGTTAATCAGCCGCTCCACCATGAGGAGCCTCCCAGGCCGCCCTATGTACTGAGGGTGCATGGTGAGGGTGAAGGCTCTCCCGTAGCGGTAAAGCCCCTCGAACTCGGCGGACCATATCTCATAAAGCTCGTTGGGGCTCTTCATGGGGCTGGTGCGGTTGGCGGCAGGCGCATACACGAAATGGGGGGCGTCATCGAGAATCCAGGTGATGGGAATCTCCACCAGCTTGCCCCTGGAGGTATCCACGGTGTAGGGTGCATCGTCGCCCATGAGGCTGCTGTCGTAGGTGAAGTCGTAGGAGGTCAGTAGCTCCAGGGACACCTCGCTCAGCTCCCAGCCGGGCGAACGGTAGCCAATCGGCTTCTGGCCCGTCAGTCCCTCAAGGATGTTGATGCCCTTTTCCAGGACATGCTCCTCCTCCTCAGGGTTCATGGAGGCAGGAGGCTCGTGCATGTAGCCGTGATGGCCCACCTCGTGGCCTCGTCGGGCGATCTCCTTGACCAGGTCGGGATGGGTCTCGGCCACGAACCCCGGAACGTAGAAGCTGGCCTTGATGTTGTAGCTGTCCAGGAGGTCCAGGATACGCGGCGTGGCGACGCTGGGGCCGTACTCGGCCATGGACATGAGGCTGGGTAGCTTGGCGAAGTCGGGATTGCGGCGCAGCCAGGAGGATACGCCGTCCACGTCGAAGGTGAGCATGGCAACGCACTGTAGATTACCGGGCCAGATACCAGACATAGCGTACCTCCTGAGTTACTCCCTGGGGCCGCCTGGCGTCGCCAGCACAATGCCAGCGCGGATAGCCTGAACTACAGCCGCCGGTGCGGTGAAAAGGGCCATCATACCTACGATGTCGTTTACGGTATCTCCCAGGCCACCTTTCACATCGTTAAGGGGAGTGAAGGCCCCAACATTTCCTACCAGCACAAGGGCTATTGCAGCCACAAGGTAGGGGATTATCTCGCGGCCGGTGATGTTCATCAAACCCACCAGCACGCCCATTATAACCAGGGTGGCAATCAGGCCATCGTTTTCAGGAAACCAGATACCTGCTATGAGGGCAATTAGATACCCTGCGATGAAAGAGATGGCTGCAGCTATGCTGAGCGCCAGCTGGATTCTTGACCATCCTTGTTTTAAAGCCCTCCAGGCCATCATGATTCACCTCCATCACAAAAAATTCAGCTTCTATTGTAGTCAAAGTTTCTGCCCTTGAAAATAGGGGATTATCTCTCTAGCCACCGTCTCTATGTGTCTTGGGCGGTCTTCGTGGGGGCAGGCCCAGCTAAAGAGGAAATGCCTGGCCCCCGCGTCCACGTACTCCTCGAGGCGGCGTATGCACTCCTTCACCGGGCCCAGGACGCAGTACTGTCCCACGATGTCCATGAAGTTGCCAGAGTAGAGGTACTGCATACCAAGGGAGCGGGCCGCCACCTGGGCTGCCTCCTCCCTGGTGTCGTAGATGGAGATGAACTGGAAGTTGGCCCACTGAAAGCCTGTCCTGAGCGAAGTCGAAGGATCGGAGAGGTCCCGGCCCTCCTCCTGGGCCAGGGCCTTAATCGCCGTCAGGCTGTCACGGTATCGCTCCGGGCTGTAGAGGTAGGGGAACCAGCCATCGCCGTAGCGGACGGCGCGGCGCATGGCGGCCTCCCGCCGCCCCGCCACCCAGATGGGGGGATGGGGCTGCTGAACGGGCGGCGGCACGATGGTCACGTCGTTGAGCTTGTAATAGCGGCCCTGATAGTCCACGTGCTCCTGGGTCCAGAGGCGCTTGAGGACCTCGAGGCACTCGTTAGACCTGCCGCCCCGCTGTTTGGCGGATATACCTGCCGCCTGAAACTCCACAGGGAACTCGCCCCCCACTCCTACCCCCAGGGTAAGGCGGCCACCAGAGGCGATGTCCAGGGTGGAGGTGAGCTTTGCCAGGATGGTGGGGTGGTAGAAGGGAAGGAGCACCACTGAGGAGAGGAGACGTATCCTGCTGGTGGCCCCGGCGGCCACGGCCAGGACGGGCAGGGCAGCGCTGGAGGGCCCCGGAGGGTTGCCCCGCATGAAATGCTCGCCGGACCCTGCGTACTCATACCCCAGCTCCTCAAGCAATTGGGCCTCTGCTGCCGTCTCCTCGACGCCCAACCCCAGGACAGCCCCAAAGTGAAGCGCTGGGTTAGCCATGTATATACCTTCCCTCCCCGTTAACTCAAATACACGGACGCTGAAGTCAGGAATGCATCCTCCGGTTTTCCCAAGAACTCACCACTGGGGTAAATGGATGACTCGTACTTCTCGTCGCTATATTTATAGAAGGCAAAACCCCATCGGTCGTCATCAAAATACCTGAGGCGGCACAGATGGGTTGGGGTGTTGCGGAGCCGCTCGATATACTCCTCCCGTGTCTCTCTCCAGTTCTCAGGGGGCCAGCCCTCGCGGACATCCGGTTCTGAAAACGCATCTATGTAACAGAACTGGCCCCTGAAGCGGATGTCCAGGCGAGTATACTTTCCTTTGAAGTGCTCCTCGGCAGCGGCG
>Ga0137829_12399783_pt1 | contig 10706 bp, 8 predicted proteins | sample OV2TP2_FD_97737 | JGI IMG/M metagenome (GOLD analysis project Ga0137829, IMG submission 97737) | reverse complement strand
ACATTTGGTTTACCTTCCAGCGCGGCGAATTTTTTTTCATCGCCTAAAAATAAAAAGTGGGGACGAATAAACAGGACGGCATCACGCGCTAATTCGCCTCGGTTTATAAAATTACTGACGATCTCGGCAACTTCTCCGTCGCGGGGAGTATATTTGCCCTCGGAGCAAAATAAAATTATTTTTTTATTCGGATCAATTCCATAAGCCCTACAAAATTCTTCCCGTGACATCAGGTAATCTTCGCGATGATAAAAATCAAATTGCGGAATGCCGCAAATAATAATGTTCTCTTTCTTAGCGTGGTGAAATCTGACCGCTTCGTCCCGGGAAAACTCGCCCCAAACAAGAAGTTTGTCGGGCAGAGCGCGCGCATTTGTCTTTGATAAATTATCCCAGCTCCGCGGCATGCCGACGGTTTTAATTTTTCTTGCCTGCGCCTGTTTTAGGACAAAAACGTCCGCGTCTTCAATGACGCTTGTGGAAAAAACCAAATCCGGATTATATTTATCAAAAATTTCTTTGTAATACCTGCCTTTCACCAGTATTTTATCTAACCACCTGGCCGCGTCTTTAAGTGGTTGAATTTTGCTGATCGGCCATAAAAATACCTTTTTAACCATGAATTTGAAAAAACTTCCCTTTTCCGCTTTACCGGTGCCGGGGATGCCGCATAAATCTCGAAGTTTTGTGCTGTCATTATAAGCCAGCGCCTTGTGGCAGCCCACAAGCACCCAATCCCAAAAACCCCACTTCGGCTCAACCAAATTTTCAAAAAAAACATTGGGGGCGGCAAATTCTTTTAAAAATTTCTCATTGCGAAAGGCCGGCGTTAAGATAACCAGCCGATGACCGGCTTCTTTAAGAAGCCGGAGGACATTTGTCTGCATGATGTTTCGCGCGATTACGCCGCGCGACATTGTTAAGAAGATTGTTTTGGTCATGGCAAATATTTTCTTGCTTTGGAATACAATTCCCGGAGAATAATCCTATCAGTCTCATCTATAGTAAAAAACGATTTAAAACTAATAGTACTTACACCCACTCTTTTTCTTAAATAAATTTCGCGAAAAACTGCGATTATCAAAGCGGCTATCAAGGATTCCATAACCGAACCGCTGACGCCGAATTTGAGCATGAGCGGCGGCGAGAGTGTCAAAACTGATAACAAAACTAGCAGACCGCTAAAGACTAAAAACTTTTGCCTGTGGTAAGCCATGATAGCAACTAAGTGCGTAATGGATGTGGAGTTAAGCAATAACCTTAAAGAAAGAAGCCTGAAAAGCGGGATGGAAAGCGCGTATTTGGGAAATACCCAAGGGATGAGCGGCGCAAAAACCATCTGCGCCGCTAAAACAAGCAAAATATGCACAGCCATAGAATACTTGCTTAACTTTTGCAGCAAATTCGTAAAGAGCGGTTTGTCGTGCGCTTTTTTTGTCACTATGGGCAGGATAACCGCCCTAAGCGGCACAAGCGAAGCCAAAACAGAAAAAAGGCTCTGCGCCAAGCCCAAAAGCCCAATGGCTTCCACAGAAACAAAAACCTTAATCAGCCAATACCTTAGCGCGTTTACCGGACTGCTAATAATTTCTGAAATAATCTGCCATTTTCCATATCGCTTAAATATATCAAAAATTAATTCTCTTCCAAGGAGCGGTGCCGCCCGCAGCCTTTCCCAGATCTTAACCGCCGGCCCAGTAAAAAGCAGAACCTCAAACGCTGTTCCTAAAATATAGACAAGGATGAGAGAATAAACATTCAGTTCTTGAAAAATAAAAAAAGCGGCAATAAAAATAAATCTTAGAACAACCTCGGCGATGTTTGCATATGACAATAATTTGAATTTCTCATAAATATTGAAAACCAGAATGTAAATATTCCGGATGAACTGGCAGGAGACCAAAATGACAAAAAGCCAAAAATATCTAACTATTTCCTCGCCATATCTTTCCTGCAAAAAATTTCGCGAAATAAAAACCGCCAAGAGGCCAATTACAAGCAGGAGCAGCCTAAACCGAAAAAAATGCGTGAGTATGCTTTTGGCTCTGGCGGTGTCGCGCTTGCCTAAACTTACGGAAACATCAGATACAATTAAATCGTCTACTCCACCAAGACTAACTAACGAATGCATCGGGCCGGTCAAAGATAAAAAGAGCGTAAAAATGCCGTATTCAAATACCGTAAGCGCTCTGACCGAGAGCAGCACCGAAAAAAAAGAAATAAAGCGCACGACTATATTGGCGGCGCCTAAAAATGTTACCCCTTTGATCACTTTATCTTTGGTTGATTCATCTGATTCCGCTCCAGATGAAGATGCTGAATTTCGGCTATTAGGCATAGTTAGGAACGGCCAAACATGCGCCAGCCGTTTTTTAGAAAAAGGAACACTAATCTCCCAGCCTTGATTCTCATGTGCTCAGGCAAGAAAAAGAGCACTGCAGTGCGCGCCCCCCTTAAAAATCTAAACTTTTTTCTGGCTTTTTCTATGTGGGCAATTACTTCGCGATAGTCCCGTCCGAGATTTAAAATTAGCTCATCAATTGCAGCCGCTCCCGGACCGGCGACAAGCTCCATTCCTCCCGGCAGCGCCGCTTCGAGATTAAACTTTATAATTCCAAAACCGGCTGAATGAAGAAGCAATTTTAAAGAATGCGGCGAAAAATTCGTGGCATGCGCGATATGGAAAAACACCTCCGGCCTGTTTTTCATATTCAATATATTCGGCAGACCAATATACAAAAGACCCTCCGGGCTTAAAATTTTCTTTACCTGCCTCAGGGCTTCTAACGGATCCGGCAAATGTTCCAGCACATGATTCATAATCACTAAATCAAATTTGCCGTGATTGTTTAGGTCGGCGGCAAAAGCATCCAAAGAACCGCGAAAAATCTTGAGCCCATAGTATTTTTCCGCAACCTCGATATCCAGCTCTCCCAGTTCTACGCCGTAAACACTGATTCTTTTTTTGTTTCTAAGGATATCAAGCAGGGTGCCGTAGCCGCAGCCAATATCAAGAACGGTCTGTCCATCTTTTAAATAGTCGCTTAAAAAGTTGGCAATTGACTCTTTGATGCTTCTGTCCCGCGCCTTCAATTTCGGCAGCACATGTTCAATCTTGGTGACATTTTTACCCGCAAGAAAATCATATTTATGAAATTCGTCGTAAGTAATTTTCGTCGGCCGAGGATTAACGTAAACCAAGGCGCAGTTTTTGCAGATGACATTAGTCCAGTCTTTGTTAAGATTGGCTTTTCGGGAAACTACGAGCGCGTCGTCTCTTTTGCACACCGGGCAAACAACATATTCCAGTTGTTCAGCTTTTGAATTGCTTAAAAAGTTCTGCTGCTCCTCGCCGGTGTAATCGGAAAGCAGCTTTCCGATCTTGCGTCTTTGCCGCCACATCTTATAAAGCCATAGAGCGGTGAATCCGCCTGCATAAAAATATAAAAAATAATCAAGACGGTGAAGAATAACAGCAATAATCAAAAAATAAAAAGTCATTGAGCCGATAAAAATATGCATGTACAAAAAATAAGCAAGTGTTGCCGGTTGGGCGGCTCCTTGCTGTACCCAGCCAACCGACTCCCCTCTTGCTTCGGCCAGGGATCTCTTAAACGCGTCAAAGCGGCACTCGGCAAGACGGAAAAGCAGCTTTCCCGAAGTAGCGACAAAAGCGGCGATAAGCGGCCAGGCATTGCCTGACGCCAAAAAAACTCCTAAACCGATCGGCAAGAACATAAAAGCATACTGAATGTCATGGCTTACCGGCTCAACATAGACAGCGCCCAAGTCTCCGGTTTTTTCCGCGCTTAAAAGACCTTTGGCGCGCCGGTAGCGGGCGATTTCGCCGTCTGATGCGTCCCACAAAAATGAAAAAAATATAACAAAAAGGGCAATAATATGTACCGTGAAATTATTGATTAAAAAAAGCGAGAATCCGCCAATAGTTAAAATAGTTCCGATCATTGTTATTTGATTCGGGGAGAGGGGCGTGTTCAGTAAAATCCAGGTAAGATAAACGGAGCAGGCGCGATTGATTCGTTCTCCCCAGTGATCAAGCTGCCAGGCGGCTGGCTTATCTTTTTTCCTGCAGATTATTTTTAATTCCTTAATTGAATGCATATGCAGACTTTGCAGTTGCTAGACAAATGTTAAATAAAAATTATTTTTTTTACGTAATGGAGGTGATAGCGCACAAATCTCCAAGAATGAGCAACGGGCAGGGTTTCCTTAAATCCATGCACGACGTATATCATGAATGATTTTAGGAGGGCCCTGCTTGCTTTCAAAAGATTAATCAGTGCTATCCGCAATTTCTTCCGCGCGCCAAGTCCCTCTTTGCCATTAAGCATTAAAGCGATATAATAATTGTCTTTTCTTTTTAAGTCTTCATAGCTCTCCTGCCATTGGTGGTAAATTACCGCGTCTATTTTTAAAATTGCGCTCTCTGGTCCGGGCATTAAATCCTCGTGCACTGCTTTTCCTTTTTTCAAAGTCACATCGGAATCTTTGTTAAATAATCTTTTGCAGTATTCCGGATAAGTGTACATATATTCTATAATCCTCCCGCCGACAATCGCTTTTCTTAAAAAAGAATACAAAATATTTTTTTTCCCGCTTTGAACAATGTTTTTAATCCGTTCCCGCAGCTCATCACTAAGCCATTCATCAGAATCCAGCCAAAGACACCAATCTTCCAATGCCGCATTAAAAGATTTCCTCCTTGCCTCGGTAAAATCGGTTATCTTTCCGGAAGCGCCGTCATTCCCTTGAGAATAAATTCGCGCATTAAACAATCCGGCAATACGAAGCGTAGCATCGCTGCTTCCTCCATCTAAAATAACAATGTCAGTAAAATCCTTTACTGACTCCAAACACTTTCTTAAGGTTTTGCCGGAATTATAGGTAAGAATGCAAACAGAGCATTTAATAGACATGATAGCACTTATGGTAGCATAAATCTCTTTAAAAAACAATCACGGCCTGGAGGTCGCCCCCGGATGCGGCTGCAGTAATTGATTGTGCCTGTAAATGCGGACAGTTCCGTTATCAAAAAGCGGTTCGCCAAAAATATACCTAAAATCCGGCTGTTCGGTTTGATATAGAGCCAGCTCGCGCGGACCTAGATAAATGTAATCAAGTTTGTATCCGGGCAGAGAAACTTTATCGTTTTGATAGCTCAGTACTTTTTCGTTTAAAATTTCCGGCGGCACATCGCGAGAGCCGCCGCGAAAAACGCTTCCCAGCATTCGCGATCTATAAAAATCACCGAAAACATAGCCGGTGTATGCGCTTTCTTTGCCGGAAAGATTAGTAAATTCTTGCGCGTTTAGATTCAAAATAAGAGCAAGGATTTGCGTTCGCGTCCACAGCTCGTCGGTTCCCGCTACCGAATTTAAACCCTTGGGAATAAACAGTAAATTATTAGTGTACATTGAGATATCCGCGTTAGTTTCTGGTGATAGCGTGCCAATAACTGACCCGCGAGGCGTATTCTCGTTTAACCATTGATAGCTCTCTCTTAGCTTCACCAAAACTCCATATCGCGCAACTACCGCAGGATTAGTGCTAAATAACCATTGACCCGCAAGTTGAACAATCAAAAAAATTACAACAAGCGCCATGGGTGCTTTTCGCAAATATACTTTATATCTGCCGAATTGTTGTGCCGCAGCAGAACTCGCTATCCCAACCAGTAACAAAAGCGCTAATGCAACTGGCAAAAATTGCACCCGATGCCAATGATCAGGCGCAGGATTAATGCCGGTAATTACTTGAATATTAAGCGCAAAAATTATTGGGACAAGAATAGAAATCAAATAAATGCCGAGCACCCTGTCTTTTTTGCGGGTGAATACCCAAAGGAAGACTGACAAGACAAGAACCCGCGCAAAACTCGTCCATGAAGACCATCGAATTGCATTTGATACTTCAACCCCAAGCCGCCACAAAATATCATTATACTTGGGAAGAGCGCGCACGAGAAAGTAATTCCACCAGTAGGGAACTGACACCAGGACTGCAATAGCCGCAACACCAAAAATCTTCCGTGCTTTTTCATATTCTTTTATAATTACTAGTCCTGCGATCAAAAGGACAATTCCCATAAACATATACAAGCCGTCGTAAAGATAAGTGTATAAAAGCAGGCCGAGCGAAATACCAGCGGCAAAAACAGCACGTTTTTCGCGCTGTTTTAAACTCTGTAATAACAAAAAAAGCGCTGCCGCGTAAAACATCACCGTAGATTTGGGCCAGTCAAATCTTAAAAACGGCAGTGCCGTCTGGCGATCAAGCAGGGGTATAGCTCTCTGCAATAGTTCACGCCAACTAGAAGTTGATGGTGAAGTAATAAGCACTGACCAGCCGGGTATAAAAATGAAAAGCAAGGCTCCGCCAACTCCTAACCAATGCTTCTCGGTAAGACTAAAGATCAGTAAGTAAGCCAATATAAAGGTAATGGCGGGAAATAAGAAATCTGTGACAATGATAGCGCGCTCGAGTGATCCTAATAATTTTGCTGTGCCCCCCAAAATTAGCGATGGCAGAAAGGGCACTGAAGACGGCGCGCGCGGATATTCAGCCAAGTGGATGTCGCCGGAGTTAATTTGACCGCGCATGACTGCCCGCGCGCGAGGCGCGTAAAAGGTGGCAACATCATAATTGCTTTCGAAAGTCATCGGATAATAAATTTTATCTGGCTCTATTCTTTTAAGTTGTCTAGGAATTAAAATATTATGCACCCCGTGAATAAAACCGATGATGAGCGCAATCAGCAAAACTACTACGAAACGGTATCGCATATAGCAAGGGCATGGGCAAACTTTTTCCATGCGTGCCAAATTTTCTTAAGATTTAACAGTAAGGTCATAAATTGATTCCAAACTCGGCTTTTTGCTGGCAATTAGCAAAAAATTAAAACTAAAGAGCGACGGTCTTACTCTGGCCAAAAAACTTCCACTTTTATCAATAAAAGCAAAAATCCCTTTACGGCTGATTTCGTCAGCAATCGGCGGACCAAAGCCAACAATTTTTTCTACTTTAAAGCCGCTGTTTTTTAATAATCTCGTAAATGATTTGATGGTAAATAATCTATGATGGGTCTTGTCCAAGATACCTCTTTTGCCGTAATTAAACCAACCAAGCAAGAGAGCTATTCTCACGATTATGAAAGCAACGTTCGCGGTCGAAGTATAGAGTTTTCCGCCTTCTTTTAAGCTGTTATTTATTTTAATCATAGCCGCTTCCGGATCATCCAAATGCTCAATAACATCGAGGGCGATAACTTTGTTAAATGCTTCTTGGCCCAAAACGCGATCAAAATCAGAGTTTAAATCAAGCTGGCGCGTTTCCAGTCCCTCTCGCGGCGGAACCGGTTGAATATCAATGGCTGTGACGCTGTCCACAAGCGGAGCAAGTTTTGCCGCGAGTATCCCGTCATGCGCTCCCAGATCAGCAACCGCATCTTTCTTGCTCCAAGGCAAGGCAAGGATGTGTTGATGCAAAGTATTGGGGTTGCTTTTGAAGCGGTATTCTCTTCTGCTTGGCGATTCAATATCAAAATTCGGCTGGTAGAAAATGCCGAGTTTGTGCAGTCTAAATTTCATAACCGATTTTAAACAGTTCCAAAAATATTTTAAACCATTCACATGGCAAACCTCGTCGCCATAATGGGTCGGGGTTGGAATTTCCTTGATTTTAAAATCATTGGCTACAAACTGGATAATAATATCAGTATCAAAATGAAAATCGTCGCTGTTTAACTGAAACGGGAGTTGCTTTAGCGCTGACAAGTGATAAGCCCGATAACCTGAATGGAATTCAGAGAGTTTGGTTCGAAGCAGAGTATTTTCAATCCGGGTTAGAATCATGTTCCCCAACCACTTGTAGAGAGGCATGCCCCCCTTTAGCGCTTGGTAGCGAACCATCATACGAGAGCCAAAAACCGCAGCCGCATCGTCATTTTCAAAACACTCAATAATCTGCGGCAAAAATTCCGGCGGATATTGACCGTCGCCATGGAGCATAATTACATAATCAAACCCCTTTCTAATAGCATATGTATATCCGACCTTTTGATTTCCACCATACCCCTGATTAAAGGGGGTTCTCATCACTCGATAATTTTTAATACCGAGGCTTATGAAAGTTAACTCGGCCTTTTCGGCTGTTTTATCACGAGACGAATCATCGATTACATAAATCTCAATAAAATTATTAACTATTTCTTTGGGTATTCTTTCTATGGTTTTGTGGATAAAATTTTCTGCGTTATATGCAACGATAAAAAGAGCCACTTTCCTTCCTCTCATGATTTCTAAAACCTTTGCGAGGTTGGCCGGATTAGCTTTTTCAAAATAATCGCCGCGCATATAAGCTCTCACGATAGTCAAGAATGTGACCATCGCAGATCATTGTTTAATCTTCCTTTTGCCAGCAGGGTCTTGAGCGCTCTAAGGCGGAAAAATTTATCTTCCCAAAAATCCTTTTCGTTTAAATTGTATTTTTTATACGCCGCGATGAGCGCTGGCATGCTTTCCTTCACGGTGCACTGCGCAGTAAAATCCGGGAACTCTTTCAGAAACCTGTCAAATGAAACTCGGTAGCTCCTTTCATCCGGCGTTTTAGAAGAATTTATCAAAAGCGGCGCGCCAGTTACCAAACTAATCATCTCTCCCAGTTGCCTGATCTGATAATTTTCCTCATTAAAGCCGACGTTATAAACTATCTGCCCGGCTTCCCTCTCAAGTAGTAGAGCAACTGCCCGCGCAAAATCCTGCACGCTAATAAGCGGCCGCCACGGCAAGCCGTCGCTTAAAATTTTGACTTTATTATAAAGGTGGGCGTAGGCAACGAGATTGTTAACCACGAGGTCAAGCCGAAGTTTTGTGGAAACTCCGTGCATGGTTGCGCTTCTCATAATCAGAACCTTGAATCTTCTATCGGCCAGCTCTCTCAAAGACTCCTCTGCTTTTACCTTTGCCAGAGCGTAAGCCGTCAGGGGTAGAAGAGGCGAATCTTCATCGGCCGCGGCGCGGGGGTCTTGAATTCCATAAGCGCTGCAAGACGAGGTGAAAATAAATTTTTTAACATGGCCTGCTTTCGCAAGTTCGGCTAATTTAATCGTTGCTCGACAGTTTATCTCGTCGGTCAAGGCCGGATTCAGTTCGCCTAGAGCATCGTTTGACAAACCAGCCAGATGAACTACAGCGTCAATATTTTTTAAATCCTCGGCGGAAACCTCTCTGACATCCTTGACTGTTTGAGAATGCGGTAAAAAATCGCCTATATCAAAAAAACATGGCTCGTAATAATGCGTATCTAATCCTATAACTTCGTGGCCACGTTCTTTTAAAATTTTAACTATCCAAGTTCCGTTGTATCCTAGGTTTCCTGTCACTAGCACGCGCATATATCTTAACAATTTTTAATATCCCAATTATAAGGTATATCCTTTGTGTAAGGGTCAATTCTAATTGTTTCCGCCGAATCATGGGGCAGATTGGCGCAGTTCGCAAGAAGCGCCGTTTTTCCGCCAATCGCTTTAAAACCGCTCAACACTCCAACAGGAATTTTAACTAACACATAATTATCCTCGCCCATAAATATCTCCTGAAGTTCTTTATAGGTCGGGGAGTTTTCTCTCCCATCATATAAAACCAGCTTGATATTGCCTACGAGTACGCAGTAGTTTAAAACTAGCTTGGTATGAACATGCCAGCCTTTAATAGCTCCGGGGTGAATGGTGGTAAAATAAATCTCCCCAAATTCCTCAAAATGGGAATCGGTGCGTTTTAGCATATGCATGATCGTGCCGCGCTCGTCCGGAATTTTTCTTAGTGGATAAATAACAACTCCGTTGATCATAATTTTTTTAATTTTTATCTGAAACAAACGAGGAATGAAAAAGGTCACTCCCAAATTTTCCATTGCGGACCAGCTGCCCAAAGCTTGTTGAGAGTTTCATAATCTTGGTAGGTATCCACACAGTGCCAAAAACCTTCGTGCTTATACAGCGCAAGCTGCCTTTCCCACGCAAGTTCAGCTAAAAGATCTTCGATCATCCTGCCCGGCCGAAGGCGATTCATAAATTCCTGGTTAAAAACCATAAAGCCGCCGTTAACGTAGTCATGCAGGCGGGGCTTTTGATCAAATGTGGTAACGCGGTCATTTTCAACCGAAACAAGTCCCCATTTTGAGGTCGGGTGCACGCCGGTGATTGTTCCGATGATATTTTGTTTTTTATGAAATTCAAGAAGGGCGCGAATGTCTATATTTGCTACGCCATCACCGTAAGTAACCATAAAAAGATCGTCGGACACATATTTCCTAACCATAAGCAGGCGTTCGCCGGTGTGAGTATCTTCGCCGGTATCGGCAAAAATTATTTCCCAGTTATCCTCGCCGCCGCTCGCGCCGCAGAGGGCCGGATTGCCTGCCTTAAGACAAAAATCGGCTGACAAAAATTTATGACGCAAAAAGTAATCTTTTATATAATCGCCCTTGTACCCTAAACAGATAATAAATCTATTAAATCCGTAGTGAGAATAAATTTTCATTATATGCCAAAGCATTGGTTTGCCACCCACGGTAACCATTGGCTTTGGTTTGAATTCTGTTTCCTCTTTAAGCCTCGTGCCCCTGCCTCCGCAAAAAATAACCACGGGTATAGTTTTTGAAGATGCTTCGTTCATTTAGTGTATTTA
>Ga0137829_11105644_pt1 | contig 10728 bp, 7 predicted proteins | sample OV2TP2_FD_97737 | JGI IMG/M metagenome (GOLD analysis project Ga0137829, IMG submission 97737) | reverse complement strand
AGTTCCGGAGGCACTCCTGGCGCCGGCCCGACTTCGCTCGGACGCTTCGTCGGGGCCGCCGAAGAATCCGGCGAAGCCGGCTCGAGCGAGCGCGTGAAGCAGATGCGTGCCGACGAAGCCGGCGGCACCGGTGACGAGGATGGGTGCGGTCAAGGGGATGACGGGTCAGCCAATGCACAATGCACAATGCAAAATGCACAATGACAAGTGCGAATCACAATGCACCAAGAGACGCGAGAAGGGCCTTTTTGTGCATTGTGCATTCTGCATTTTGCATTCAGGTCGCGTTGTTCAGCGACCTGCTCGGCCCGTACTGGGTTTCGTAATACGCGCGAAATGCCGAATCACGATCTTTGACCGGCCGCCACCACCATTCGTTGTCGCGATACCACGCGACGGTCGCGCGAAGACCTTCTTCAAAATCAATTCGTGGCCGCCAGCCCAGGGCGCCGAGCTTCGTTGTGTCCAGCGCGTACCGGCGATCGTGCCCAGGCCGGTCGGGGACCTGCCGGATAAGCGAGGCGGGCCGGTCCACCAGCTCCAGAATGCGGTGCGTCAGGTCGATGTTGCGGACTTCACTGCCGCCTCCGATGTTGTAGGTCTGGCCCGACTCACCTCTTTCGATCAACAGGTCGAGCGCTCGGCAGTGGTCGGTCACGTGCAACCAGTCTCTGACCTGCAGGCCGTCGCCGTAGAGCGGCACCGGGCGATGGTCGAGCGCGTTGGTGACGAAGAGCGGGATGACCTTCTCCGGGAACTGGCGCGGTCCGTAGTTGTTGGACGCACGCGTAATGATGACGGGCACGCCGTAGGTGGACCAGTAGCTGAAGGCCAGCCGGTCCGCACCTGCCTTGCTGGCGGAATATGGGTTCCGCGGTCGCAGCTCGTCAGTTTCCTTGCTGGCGCCTGTCTCGACGCTGCCATACACCTCATCTGTGGAGATTTGCACGAAAGTGCGGAGCGTGCCGCTCGCACGCGCCGCATGCAGCAGGACGAACGTGCCGTACACGTCGGTGTGGATGAATGCGCCCGCGTCCTGAATCGATCGATCGACGTGCGTTTCGGCCGCAAAATGCACCACGACGTCGGACGCCTTGACGAGCGGCCCGGTCGCGGCACCGTCGGTGACATCGCCGAGGACGAAGCGATGGCGCGGATGGTTGATCAGATCCCGCAGGTTCTCGAGCCGCCCGGCATAGGTCAGCTTGTCAAGCGTGGTGATCTCCCAATCGGGGTGCTCACTGAGCGCGTAGGCGACGAAGTTGCTTCCAATGAAGCCGGCGCCGCCGGTGACCAACACCTTAACCATCTTTGCGGGCCCAGTCGTAGGGCAGCGTGCCGTGGGGAGCGAGGCGGAACTCGTCCGGATCGTCGTACCGATATAACTCGTTGGGTACGTTGATCACGAGGGCGACCTCGGGACTAATGCACTTCCATCCGTGGTAGACGAGGCTGGGCACCTGGACCAGTGTTGGATTGAGTGCCCCGAGGAAGAATTCGTTTGCCACGCCCTCGGTTGGCGAGCTCTTTCGCGTGTCGACCAGTACGAGCTTGACCATGCCGGCGATGCACGCGAAGTTGTCGATTTGAAGCTTGTGATAGTGCCAGGCTTTGACGACGCCGGGATAGGTGGCCGAGACATACACCTGGCCGAACTTCGTGAACTCCGCATCGTCGGAGCGGAGGATCTCCATCAGCCACCCCCGCTCGTCCGGCATCAACCGCAGGCGCCGCGTCTTGACGCCTTCGATGAGCGAGGAGGTACGCGTCGTCGTCGTGAACGCCGCCGGGTCACTCAAAGGGTGAACCTCATCAATGCACAATAAAAATGCACACCACAAAATGTAAGTCGGCCGCGGCAGTCATAGTGCATTGTTCATTGAGCATTGTGCATTCCCGAAGGGATCTACCATCGTATGCCAACTTCGGAATTATCGCCCAGCATGAAGCGATACGCCGAAGGCTTGACCGGCTGGCGGTAAATGCGCACGTTCTTACCGATCAGGCTGTCGATCACCCGATTCGCCAGGTCGGTGATGGTGCTGCCCTCGAGCACGATACTGTGCTCGAGTTCCGAGCCTCGAATCTCGACGTCGTTCATGATCGACGTGAATGGACCGATGTAAGCCTGCTGAATACGTGCATGTCGGCCGATGATGGCTGGTCCCCGAATGACCGAGCTCTCGATGGCAGCGCCCTCTTCGATGACCACCTTCCCTTCGATGCGCGACGCCTCATCGACGGATCCTTCAATCCGCCGGTCGAAGGTCTCCAGGATCAGCCGGTTGGCTTCGAGCAAGTCCTCGAGTTTCCCCGTATCCTTCCACCAGCCGTCAACGATGTGGGGCCGGACGTCAAGGCGGCGATCGATGAGATCCTGAATCGCGTCGGTGATCTCTAGCTCGTTCCGGAAGCTGGGTTTGATGCGGCGTACCGCATCAAACACGTCGGACCCGAACATGTACACACCGACCAACGCCAGATCGCTCTGAGGCACCTTTGGTTTTTCCACGAGTCGGACGACACGGCCGTTTGACAGCTCGGCCACGCCGAAGCGTTGCGGGTCAGGCACGCGCGCAAGGAGGATCTGCGCCGCCGGCCTGTGCTCGATGAAATCGTTGACGAACGGGACGATGCCCCTGGCGAGCAAGTTGTCTCCAAGGTACATCACAAAGGGCTCGCGGCCGATGAACGATTCGCTGATGAGCACCGCGTGCGCCAGACCGCGCGGCGCGTCCTGGTGAATGTAGGTCACCCGCACGCCCCAGGGGTCGCCCGTGCCGACCGCTGCGCGGATTTCTGCGTGGGTGTCACCCACCACGATACCGATGTCGGTGATGCCGGCAGCCGCGAGCGCCTCGATGCCGTAGAAGAGCACGGGTTTGTTCGCCACTGGCACGAGCTGCTTCGCGCTCGTGTAGGTGAGCGGGCGGAGCCGGCTGCCTTTGCCGCCGCTGAGAATCAGTCCCTTCACGGCGTCAGACCTGCGCCGAAGATCCCGAATTGGTTGGAGAAGGTGCCGAGGCCGGCGAGCGTAAACGACACCGTGAGGCGCCGATCCTGCGACGCGAGCGCCCGGGTGCCAAGTCCGAGGAAATTGAACGACTGATATTCCACGCCGAACCCGCAGCACTGGGCGTTGTAGTACCCCACCCAGCGCTGCTGCAGGAAGCGGTTTCGCGTCAGGTCGTAATTCATCGAATAGAGGCCGCCGACGCGATTGCCACGCGACCGCAGGCCGGTATACGTGTTCAGATAATGGTCGAGCTGACGTGGATTGTTGAAGCCCGGAAGGTTCTTGATGAACCGGCGCTGGCTCCATCCAGCCCTTGCGTCCAGCCAGCCGCCGACCGCAACACGGCCCTCCGCTCCTATCGTACGCACGGCCCCGACATCGACGTCATATTCGGTTCGCAAGGTGCCGCTGATCTGCGGCGTCGGATCGGTGCGCACGGTAAGGGCAATCGGCGACAAGTGGCTGGGTGGCGTTCCACCAAAGCTGCTGCCGAAGTCAGGGTCGTACTGTGCCCCACGGTCGTCCGTGTAGTAGCTCTGCGTCACCGCAATCCCGAGGATCTCTCTGGCCGTCGGCCTGGACCCGCCTTCGGCTCGCTTGGCATAGATGCGGTTGGTGACACCGTACCGAATCTGCGTCAGGCCGCCGACGATCAGGTCGAGCCTATCGAGCTGCACAATCTGAGCGAAGTTGTCTATGGCCGTCACGCGCCGGACCGTGAGCGCCGGCTCGATGACATGCTTGAACCGCTCCGCATAACCGCCGCTCGAGTCCCACACTTTCACCACTACCGGACCAGTGATGTGTGCCACGAAGTCGAGATACCCTCGGGAGACGCCCTGCTCGACCTGGCGCCGGGTCTTCTGGTCGATCCGCTCGGTCCAATAGGTCCCGCGCCAGGAAGCCGCCGCGTTGATCGTGAGAAACGGCCAGCGTGTAAACGGAAACCGGACGCCCGGGTTGATGTCGAGGCGGTGGAGCCCCTCGTCGAAACGGCGGTTCCCCGCGTCGGTTCGCCGCAGCAGGTGCGCGTAGTCGATACCGAAAGCGTAGTAGACCGGAGTCGCGGGAATCAGCCGTTCGCTCTGGCCTAATGAGATGCGCGGCCCTGCGCCGGTAAGGGTCGCGTAGCTGGCGCCGAAGAATGTCTCGTTCCAATCGAACGTCCCGCTCAGCGTGTAGCCGCCCCACGCGCCCGTCACGTTGCCACCCACCGCGCGCTGGCGGGATGACGCCGCGTAGATGTCGGTGTAATAGCTCTGCTGGACGGTCACGTCGGAGAAATAGTTCACCTGCCCCCGAGCCGAGACTGCGCGGTTGAATCGCTGGGTGACACCACCGCGCACCTCGTAGCTCCGGCGGCCCGGCGTTGCGGTCGTCGACGTCCTCCCGCCCGTCGACTGCGGCGCGCTGATCTCTCGCTCATTGAGTAAGTAGGTCCGGACGTAGCCTTCGGAGCCCTGAGCCAAGATGTAGCGGTACTCGGCCCCGGTGCCCTGGCCCCTCGACGAGAACCAGTCATGAAAGAACGTGGCATCGTGGCTGCGGTTGATTGCCCAGAAGAAGGCGTTGCTGATCGACTGGCCTCGAAGGGTCGACACGCCGTAGGTCGGCATCAGAAAGCCAGTGGCCCGGTCGTCTTGCTGTATCGGGTAATACAGGACAGGCAGGTAGAAGAGCGGCACCCCCTTCACCTGCAGCACGGAGTTCTTCAACAGGGCGTAGTCGTCGAGGTTGAGCGTCAGCGAACTTGCTGTCAGCTCCCACCGCGGCGTGGGCTGGATGCAGCTCGTGAAGCCCCCGCGCGTAATACGGTACGTGCGGGGACCGCGCTTCTCGATCGTCTCGCCATAAAAAAGCATATCCGGCTCTTGGGTGCCAAACATGCTGCGCTCTACCTCCTCGCCCAGCGCAATCGATCCGCTCGCGTTCTCGAACGTACCCGTCAGCTCCTCGGTGTTGAAGGTCACGCGGTCCGCATTGATCTGACTGCCGGCGGATCTGAAGACGACGTTGCCGCTTGCAACGAGCTCCGACGAAGCATTGTGAAAGTCGACCTGATCCGCATAGAACTGCCACGTCCCGCACGTGATTTCGACCTGTCCGGTCAAGCGGGTGATGTTCTCCTCGGGCAGGACTTCAAGCGTGAACTGCAGATTCTTGCAGTCCGGGTCCAGCTGGATCTGCGCCTGACCGGCGCCGGGCGTGAGCATCACCAATAGCAGCGCGGAGAAAGAAATCCGGGTCATTCGCGATTGGACGGGCAGGAGGCAGGCAGCATCAATCAAGCAGTTACGGAAGAATAGCACGACCGGTACCACCCCTCACCCAGCCTTCGGCCTTCCGGAAAGCTAGGCTTCGGACTGTAGGCTTTGGGCCAGCTCAGGACCGCTTGGGTTCCCACGTGCCTCCTATTCAAGCCCACAGTCCAGAGCCTACAGCCTACAGCCAGCGGGCCACCGTGAGCACTGTTTGATGAGGCGCATGGGCACGACCGTTCTTGGGAGGCGGCGAGGGAGTTAGATTACACTGAGGGGGGTTTTCCATGCTCGAGCCCCGCGATGATCTCGCCGATGAGGTAAATCGATCCCACGGCAGCCACCATTGGACTGATCTGCCATGCGCGCTTCAGCGCGCTCAGCGGCTCTGGATCCTGCTCGACTGGCGTCGGTGGCGCCAGGCTTCGCGCCCGCTCGGCGAGGTCGCGCGCGGGGATCGCCCTCGGGGTTCGAGGCTGTGTGCAAATCAGATGGGTCGCAGCCGGGCGGAGGGCCGCCAGCATCCCGTCGACATCTTTGTCTTGCATCGCCGCGAAGACGACAGGCAGGCCGGAGGGAAAGACCTCTTGCGCATACGCGGTAAACGTCGCCAGCCCGGCCGGATTATGAGCGGCGTCCACGAGCACCTGTTGGGTTGCCGGCCCGCTCAAGAACTCCAGGCGCCCCCGCCAGTGGACCTTCGTCAATCCGGTACGGATAGCCGCGTCTGGTACCTCAAGGCCGAAGGCGGGCAGCTCTTCCAGAAGACGCACCGCCGTCAACGCGTTCAGCACCTGGTGTCTGCCCCTCAGCGCCAACGTCATCGGTTCGTAGCAGCGCGCCGGGGTCTTTAACGTGAGGGTCGTCAGCCCATCGCGGATCTCTGCCGACAGCTCCGAGGAGTCTTGCGCGACGATGAGGCGCGCCCCACGCTCGCGGCACGCACGCTCAATCACATCCAGAGTCTGCGGCTTCGACTCGCCCGAGATGACGAGCATCCCCGGCTTGATGATGCCCGCTTTCTCGAACGCGATGGCTTCGAGGGTCGACCCAAGGTGCCTCTGGTGATCGAGATCGATCGACGTGATGGCACCCGCCATCGCTGACACCACGTTTGTGGCATCGAAACGGCCACCCAGACCCACTTCCAGCACGGCGAGGTCGACGCCGTATCGCCGAAAGCTCGACAGCGCGACGGCCGTTGTGGCCTCGAAAAACGTCGGCGGCGCCTCCAGACGTCCTGCATCGAGCAGATGCTCGATCGTTCGCATGACGGCCTCAGCTTCTTCGCGCAGCACTCCGCTGGCAATCGTCCGCCCGTCGATCGAAAAGCGTTCCTCGAGCCGTAGCAAATGGGGAGAGGTGTACCGCCCGACCCGACACCCAGCGGCGCGGAGGGCGGCGTCGATCATGGCGGCCGTCGATCCTTTCCCGTTGGTACCGGCGATGATGATCGAACGGAACGCCTGCTGTGGATCTCCGAGCGCGGCGCACAGGATCCGGATGGTGTCGAGCCCAAGCTTGATCCCAAACTGTTCCAGCGAGAACAGCGCGTCGACGGGATCCTTGTCAAACACTCGGTCACTCTCGCATCCCTTCATCGACGCTTGGCTCAGTGATTCATTGAAACGATTGATCCATTGATCCATTGACACTCCTCAACGATCCAATGAGCCACTCATGAAAATGCATCGATGAACCGATGAACCAATCCATCAATGCGACGCATCGGGGTTCAGGACCTTACGTCGGCCGCTCCGGTGGGTCGGGGCGGCACGGCGCCCATGAAACCTAGCGCCTTCCCGATCGTGCGTTTCAGCTCGCGGCGGTCGACGATCATGTCGAGCATGCCGTGCTCGAGGAGGAATTCGCTTCGCTGAAAGCCTGGGGGCAGCTTCTGTCCGATCGTTTGCTCGATGACGCGTGGACCCGCAAAGCCGATGAGCGCTTTGGGCTCGGCGATGGTCAGGTCGCTCAGCAAGGCAAAGCTGGCGGTTACCCCGCCGGTCGTCGGATCGGTCAGCACGCTGACGTAGGGAAGCCGCGCCCGATCGAGCTTGGCCAGCGCGGCGCCGATCTTGGCCATCTGCAGGAGCGAGAGCGTGCCTTCCATCATGCGCGCGCCGCCGGAGCAGCAGACGATCACCAGCGGCAGGCGGTGCTCGATGGCCCGTTCGATGGCGCGCGTGATCTTCTCACCCACGACCACGCCCATGCTGCCCCCGATGAACCCGTACTCCATCGCGACGGCGAGGATCTCGATGCCCTCGAGCCGGCCGGAGGCGCTGATAACGGCATCGCGAAGGCCCGTCGCCTGCCGGCTGGCCGTCAAACGCTCGACGTACGGCTTCGTGTCCTTGAACTGCAGGGGGTCGGTCGAGACCAGTCCGGCGTCATACTCTTCCCACACGCCGTCGTCGACGAGCGATCGAAGCCGGTCGAGCGCGCCCATCCGGAAGTGATGCGCGCACTTCGGACAGACATGGAGATTGGCGGCGAGGTCCTTGGTGTAGAGAATCTGTCCGCACTCGGGACATTTCACCCATAACCCTTCGGGCACGCGGCTGGGTTCGCCCTGGGCCAGGATCGGCTTCTTCGCTTTGTTGAACCACGCCATGGAGGGAGCTTACCAGAGACAAGGGCCAGGAGACAGGCCAGGAGCCAGGAGCCAGGAGAGAGAATGTCCTTGCCTGCGCACGAGAGGGAAGATTTTCTCCTGCCTCCTGTCTTCTGTCTCCTGGCTTCTGTCTTTAGCCGGTCCGCAGGACGTAATACCGGGTTCCCCTGTTCATGGTTTTGAGCTGCTTCGTCAGTTCCTCGAGCGCCTCGTCGCCCCAGGCGAGATCGAACTGTGACGTCTCGACGACGAGCAGCGGCGTCGCGCTGTAGTGGAAGAAGAAGTGGTTGTAGGCCTCGTTCAACTCACGCAGGTAGTCTTCGCTCGGCCATGGCTCTTCGGGCTGTTGTCGAGCGCGATGCCGAAGCCGCCGCTTGAGCACATCGGTCGGCGCCTGCAGGTAGATCACGAGATCCGGCGCTGGCACGTCGGCGACCAGCAGGTCGTAGAGACGCTGGTAAATGAACAGCTCGTTGTCGTCGAGGTTCAAGTACGCGTAGATCTTGTCCTTGTCGAAGAGGTAGTCACAAAGCGTGAACTGATTGAAGAGACTGGCCTGTCTCAGCGCGACTTGTTGCCGGTGACGCGCCAGGAGGGAGAAGAGTTGAGCCTGAAAGGCGGCACCGGGCCGGCCGGCATAGAAGTCGCGGAGAAACGGGTTCTCCGTATCGTCGAGGACGACGGTCGCATCCAGCTTGGTGCCAAACCGCTCGGCAAGCGCCGATTTACCCACGCCAATGGGACCTTCAATCGCGATGTAGCGGAAGTTCAAGATGTGCGGCAGTATAAATCAGGGGACCATGGGCTGGGGACCCGGGACTAGAGCCTGACCTGGCTCGCCTCCTCTCTTCCAGAAGGAGTCAGCGGATGCGCCGTTCGGACATGGGTTTGGGAATGCGGGCCGCGCGCGTGGTGATGTTGCTCCTCCTGGGGACTAATTGTGCGCCCGCGCCCCCACAACTACCGCCTCCGCCACCGCCGCCCACGTTTGAAGAAAAGATGTCGTGGATCTTGCGGCTGGAGGATCAGCGGATTCTTGGGGATCCGGCTCCTCCGCCTGTCCAGGAGGTCCCCGTCATTTCCACGCCGCTCCCGCGGCGCGGCCCAAGCGCGCCGGTCCCTCCGCCGCCACGCGCGCGGCCCGACCTGGTCGAGCTGCTCAACGATGCAGAAGCGCGCCTGCGCCGACGGGCGGCGCTGGCCATCGGACGGGTCGGGCTGGCCGACGGCCTCCCGGCGCTCGTTACGCTGCTGCAAAACGACCCGGAGGTCGAGGTCCGCCAGATGGCGGCGTTTGCCGTGGGCCTCATCGGGGATGCGTCTGCTGCAGAGCCATTGACGGGGGCGTTGAAAGACCCATCGCCGGTTGTTCAGGGACGTGCAGCGGAGGCGCTGGGACTTATCGGCGCCAGCAGGGCGGCCCCGGCCATCGGTGAGATGGTGCGGGCGCACGTCGCGTCCGCATTCAACGTGGCGGCCGACGACCTTTCTCACCCGCTCACGCCCGAAGTCGAGGCCTTTCGCCTGGGACTGTTCGCGCTGGCCCGGTTGAAAGCCTTTGACCCGCTGGCGGCCGTCGTGCTCGAGGAAAAGGGCCAGCCTATTCTCTGGTGGTGGCCCGTCGCCTACGCGCTCCAACGCGTGGAGGATCGCCGGGCGCTTCCCGCACTGATGACGCTCGCGGGCGTCGAAGGCAGCATCGGGGTGGCGTTTGCGGCGCAGGGGCTCGGCGCCATCGGCGATTCCGCCGCGATCGCTGGGTTGGTTCGGCTGCTCGATCCCGGCCGACGCGATGCGCGGGTGGTCGTCGCTGCGATTCGGGCGCTCGGGCGCATCAAAGACGAGCGCGCGGGCGGGGCGCTTCTGAGATTCGTCACGACGAAGGATCTCGATCGCACGCTGAGGTTGGAAGCCATCGAAGCACTCGGCACGCATCGCCCGCCAGGCTTGACGGAGGTGTTGATCGAACTCCTGACACACCCCTGGCCACCGCTGCGTGCCGCCGTCCTGCGGATGCTCGCGCGCACTGACCCCGACACATTCATGCTCGTCCTGTCCAGTCTCGATCCAGACGGCGACTGGCGCGTTCGCGCGGCCCTTGCCGAGGCGCTGGAATTTGTGGACGTGGAGATGGCCCGACACCGGTTGACCGGCATGCTGAAGGACACTGATGCTCGGGTCCTGCCACGCATCTTGACCACGCTTGTGAAACTGGACAAGACGAACAGCGTCCCCCTCTTGCTCGAACATCTGAAGCACGATGACATCGTCGTGCGAAAGACGGCGGCTATGCTGATTGGGGAACTTCGTCCCGACGGCGGAGCAGCCGCGCTCGTGACGGCTTACACAACCGGCTTGCCCGACTCCACGTATCTGGCACGCGCGGCCGCTCTCGAGGGGCTGGCGAGGTTGGGCGGCGAGGCGGGGCGCAGCACGCTCAAAAACGCCCTCGCGGACCCGGACTGGGCCGTGCGTGTGCGCGCGGCCACGTTGCTCAAGACGCTCGCCCCGGGCACCGACTACGAGGCTCAAATCCGACCGGCGCTCACCCGAGGGCAGGCGACATACACGACATCGCAGCTTGTCAATCCGACGGTATCTCCGCACGCCTATGTCGATACCGAGAAGGGAACCATCGAAATCGAGTTGGCCGTTCTCGACGCCCCGCAGAACGTCTTTGCTTTCATGGCGCTGGGACGGGAAGGCTTCTATACCGGCTTGACGTTCCATCGCGTCGTGCCGAACTTCGTCGCGCAGGGCGGCGATCCACGCAGCGACGGTGAAGGCGGGCCGGGTTACACGCTGCGCGACGAGTTGAGCGAGCGTCCGTACTTGCG
>Ga0137829_10746332_pt1 | contig 10732 bp, 9 predicted proteins | sample OV2TP2_FD_97737 | JGI IMG/M metagenome (GOLD analysis project Ga0137829, IMG submission 97737) | reverse complement strand
CGCTTTGCGGGCGGCCGGATTCGCACCAAAATTTGACTTGTTGCAATTGGCAGGGGCGGTAGGAATCGAACCTACGTTACTGGTTTTGGAGACCAGAGTCCTACCACTGAACGACGCCCCTATTTGCAAAACCGGGCAAAGTGCCCGGTATGCGTTACTTTGTTTCCTTGTGCACCGTGTGCTTGCGGCAATGTTTGCAGAGTTTCTTCAATTCCAATCGCTCTTTAATCACCTTCTTATTCTTGCGTGAATAATAATTCGTCTGTTTGCACACCGTGCACTCCATCTTGATAAGATTATCTTGTGGCATAGAGTACCTTAATTACTTAATCTTGGAGCCACCTCTCGGATTTGAACCGAGGACCTACTGTTTACAAAACAGTTGCTCTGCCGCTGAGCTAAGGTGGCGCGCTTGCGCGAATTTTGGTGGGCGGTGAGGGACTCGAACCCCCGTAGCCGTGAGGCACTTGGTTTACAGCCAAGCGTAATTGCCGCTATACGAACCGCCCTTAACGAAAAGAGTATAACACACCAAAACGCATCTGTCCAGATAGGAAAGTACCCCGATTCGTCGGTCAAAAACCAGAAAGTCTAATTCTGGAGCCGTTGTCCGGGATTGAACCGGAGACCTCGTTCTTACCAAGAACGCGCTCTACCAACTGAGCTACAACGGCACTATTTTATCTCTCTAATCCTCTCCTCAAATTCCTCAAGTTTCTGATTTTCCGGATTCACCTCTTTGAATTCGCGCAACAACTCTTTCGCCTCCTTAACTTTGCCCAATACTATCGTAAAATCCAGCAAGCCGTCAAGATAGCGTGGATTGTTGGCTTCAAGTTCCACCGCTTTTTTGTATGCCCGCAACGCCTCGGCATGTTGTCCGTTCTCGCGATACAACTCCGCCAGCTCAAAATGCCGGAGCGGCACCTGCTCATTTGCGGCCACGCCCTTTTCATAATACCCGATTGCTTTCTCGCGATCGCCGGCTTTCTCGGAATTCTGTCCCAACTTCACGTAAATGGTATCGTCATCCGGCGTTAACTTCAACAAAAACTTAAACGTCTCTTCCGCTTCCGTGTGTTGCCCGTTCTTCAGGTACACCTTACCCAATCCGCGATACGCGCCCGCGTGCCTGTTATCCATGCGAACAACATCAATATACACTTGTTCCGCTTCTTCATATCGTTCCTCATCCGCCAAACGCTCCGCCGCGCGCAAACGCGCTTCAACCATTTCACTCGCCTCGCCTTCCGCAAGCTGGCGCAAGCGCTTCTTTTGACGTTCAGCCATCACCTTGGTGTACTGTTGCTCTAAAGACCCAACACCGCGCTTGGTGTGCTCCACCGCGCGAACGCCCCACGCGCGAAGCGGCAACGCCCTACTCCGTTCCTTCAACTTTTGCACAAACGCGCTCACCCGCGTGTGCGCGCGCCGCATCAAAATTTCCTCTTTCTTTTTCCCTTCTTTTTCTTCCGGCAACTCCTCAACATTCAGCGCCGCCAATTTCGGAAACTTTCGTACGATAATATACGCGGCGATGCCGAGACACACCAGAATAAGTAACAATGATACGATGGCAAATGGCATACTTAGAGCGCCTCCATCACTCCCTGAAGCGATGCAATGGCGGTTCCCGCGCCGCCCACCAATACACCCTCTACACCAGGGAGATGGGTATACGATGCCACATTTTCCGCATTTACGCTACCCCCGTAGAGGATATGAAGCACGAAGGTGGGCGATATTTTGCTAACCACAGCATGAATTTGAGCTGCCGTTTCCGCGACTTCGCTCTCCGGCGCGTTGTTCCCGGTGCCGATGGCGTACAGCGGCTCGTAGGCAACAAAAATTTTAGGTGGCAGAACGTCCTTAAGCGCCGATTCCACTTCTGCCACCTTACTGACACACAAAACAGGGAGCATGCCCTCTGTCACCGCTCGTTTCATTTTATCCGCAACAATCTCATCAGTATCTCCGACCGCGCGACGATCTGAATGGCCAACAAGCGCATACGTCCCCTCACTGCTCTGCTCCTCATAAATGTCTTGCGTGCCCACCGGTATTTTTCCACCAACCGTTTCTTTCACCCGCGAAAACGCGGCCGCGCTCGGAAACAGCACCAGATGCACATCAGGTGGAATGGTGAGTGATGCCAACTTCTTTGCAAGCGCGACACTGACATCAACCGATAGCGCGTCTTTCCAGTTAGCAAATAGGTATTTCATCTTATCTAAACGCCTTACGGAGTAATGCGCTAAAATCCGCGCTCGTGTATGGTCCAACACATGCCACACCCATCGCATTCTTTTTGAACAATTGATGCGCCATTTTGTTTACCATCTCTACCGTTGCGCCATCCACACGCGCCAGATACTGCTCCGGCGTCCACGGATCCGGATAAAAAAGAAATCCGCGCGCGTACCACACGGCCAGCTCCGTATTATTTTCAAGCTTCAAGGTAAACTTCCCGCGAATATTGCTTTTCGCTTCGTCTAATTCTTCTTGGGTGATGCCATGCGCAATAATTTTTTTAAGCTCATGCGCCATCACCCCGAGGGCCTCCGGAAGACGTTTGCGATCAAGTCCCGCATGAATTTGGAAACTCCCTGTGTCGCGATATCTTTCAACGTCAACCGACACCGCGTACGCCAAACCGCGCTTCTCTCTAATTTCCACAAACAAACGCGAACTCATCGTGCCGCCTAAAATATTGGCGAGCAAATTGGTGGCCGTTTCACCGGCGTGTCCGTATGGAAGCGAGGGAAACGCCAACACCACATGCGCCTGATCCGTGTCTTTTGTTTGCACCACCGGCACGCGTTTCCGAAATGACGTCACGCGCGGAAACGTTGCCGCGTGATTTTTCCCGCCGTGCCGTTCACCAAATGATTTTTCCACGAGTTCCAGCAATCCATCCGTTGCGCCCGCCAGCACCACCACCATATTACTCGGCGCATAGTACCGCTGCCAAAACGCCCGCAAATCCGTCAATTTCATGTCAGTAATTGAATCTTCAGAACCCGCAATGTTACGCCCCAAACGATGTTTTGGATAGAGTGATTCCTCAACCAAATCCGCCACATGCCGCATGGGCATATCTTCATACATGCGAATTTCTTCAATCACCACGCCGCGCTCGCGACCTAATTCTTCTTTGGCAAGCAGTGAGTCAAACAACATGTCGGCCAGGATGTCCACCGCGCGATCCGCGAATTGAAAATCAACTTTCACATAATAACCCGTATACTCTTTGCTGGTGAATGCGTTAAAATCCGCGCCAACCGCATCCAGCGTACGAGAAATGGCCGTGGGCGATGGCCGTTTTTTCGTCCCTTTAAACAACATGTGTTCCAAAAAATGCGCGGCTCCCGCCACGGAATTTGATTCATAGCGCGATCCCACCGGCACCATCGCGAGCACCGTAACAGAATGAGCGCCCGCCGTGGGCGCCGTCAGAACCGTCAAACCGTTTTGAAGTTTTGTGGTGATAAACATGCTGTTATAACTTACTCACAAGCCAATCCTTCACGTCCGTAATGGCCACACGCTCTTGTTTCATGGTATCCCGATCGCGGATGGTGACCGCCTTGTCTTCAAGCGATTCAAAATCCACGGTCACGCAATACGGCGTGCCAATTTCATCCTGCCGACGATAGCGTTTCCCGATTGATTGCGTTTCATCATACTCCACGCGCACCTGTTTGGCGAGCGCTTCGGCAAGGAGACGCGCCGGACCACTTAACTCCTCTTTTTTGGAAAGCGGCAATACGGCAACCTTGACCGGTGCGAGATGTTTTGGCAAACGCAAAACGACACGCGTCTCGGTCTCCCCTTCCCCCGTCGGCGCATCTTCCTCGTGATACGCTGACAAAAGCAGGGCGAGCAACGTTCGGTCTGCGCCGAATGCCGGTTCAATCACATGCGGCACATATTTTTCATTGGTTACCGGATCAGAATAGGTCATATCACGCCCGGAAAACTGCGCGTGATTCTTCAAATCAAAATCCGACCGGTACACCAACCCATAAAGCTCCTTTCTCCCAAATGGGTAATCAAATTCAACATCGACCGTCCGCTTGGAATAATGGGCTCTTTCCTCGGCAGAAATTTCCGTTTCATGCACCTTTGAAGCGTCAATACCGCAGGAAGCAATCCAACGACGCATCTCTCCCAGCCAATACTCAAAAGTTTTTTCCCAGTCATTCGGATGAATGAAGTACTCAAACTCCATCAGATCAAACTCACGGGTTCTAAAAATAAAATTGCCGGGCGTAATTTCATTCCGAAATGCTTTTCCGGATTGAGCAACGCCAAAGGGAATCCGACGGCGCGTTGTTTCCAGTACCTGCGGAAAATCCACAAACATGGCCTGCGCCGTTTCAGGGCGAAAATACGCGATGCTGGCCGCGTCCTCTTTCGGACCGATGAATGTTTTGAGCATTAAATTGAACGCTGCCGGCGCGGTAAAACTGTCCGTAGCGCCGCATTTCTCGCATGGCGACTTGCTGTCCACGTGATCAGCCCGGTAACGTTCGTGACATTTCTTGCATTCAACAAGCGGGTCACTAAACGTGGCAATGTGCCCACTTGCTTCCCACACTTTTGGGTTCATAATGAGCGCCGCGTCAATCCCAACCATATCAAGCCGTTCTTCAACGAACATCTTCCACCAGGCGCGCTTGATATTATTTTTCATTTCAACCCCAAGTGGCCCGTAATCCCATGAATTTGCCATGCCGCCATAAATTTCGCTCCCCGGAAAAATAAACCCACGTCGCTTGCAGAGCGACACTATTTTTTCCATTAGATTTTGCTCAACCGCTTTCTGTTTTGGCATACCGTTACACGGTCATAATTTCCTTTTCTTTTTCATCCCCCATCGTTTTGATGCGTTCATTATACTCTTTCGCCATGTCATCTAATTGTTCCTGAATGGTATAGCGCTCATCCTCGCTGATCTTTTTTTCTTTTTCCTGTGCTTGCGCCTCTTCACGAATTTTATCACGCACTTGCCGCACACTAATCCGACACTGCTCTAATTTCTGACCCAAAATCTTGAGCACATCGCGACGCGATTCTTCCGTCATCTGCGGCAACGGGATGCGAATAACTCGGCCATCGTTCACCGGATTCAAACCCAACCCCGCGTCACGCAGGCCGCGTTCAATATCGCCGATAATGCTTTTATCCCACGGTTCAACGGTAATGGTGCGCGGATCGGGAATCGTAATTGCCGCAAGCGCTTTGACGGGCTGCGTCACGCCATACGCAACAACCTGCACATCAGAAACCATAGAGCTGTGGGCGCGGCCGGTGCGTAATACCCCCAATTCCCCCTTGCCATGTTCAATAATTTTTTCAAACTCTGCGCGCTGTGCAACGAGGAAAGGATGCATAATTATTTTTGTTGAAGATAGGTGCCAATAAATACTTCCAATGGTTTGTCAGAACGAAGGTGAATAGTGGTGGGAATGCGCATGGTGGGCAACTTTTTAGTCCGCCAGTTTGCGCCGCCATCAACGGTTTTGTACAGCAATGATTTTCCTCCAACGACGGCGCTGTAAAAAATTTCTTGCGATGCCTCCGGATTTATCGCCACCGCATAAATGCGCGCCTCGCCCGGGGCGGTAATCAGCGGAATCGGCGTCCAACTATCCCCGCCATTTTCACTCCGGAGCAATCCATAGGGCGAAGCATACATAAGCCGCTGACTGTTCTTTGGATCAATGCCAAGATCCCACCCGGTTTGATTTCCCGCAAACGTGCGCAGTGGCTCGCGGAGGTCATCCCAGGTGTTGCCCCCGTCATTGCTGCGCCACAATCCCTTGCCTTCCGTTACCACATACACGCGCGCCGGATTTTTTGCGTCAGGTACAATCTTGCGAATCAGCGCATTGAAACGATACACCACCGAACCACTCACCCCCGCGTCATTGCTGACGAGGAACACGCCATCATTTAAACCAATATATAACCGCTTATGATTATCCGGCGCGAGCGCAAGCGCGCGCACCTCTTGCGTGGGTTTGGCAACATCAAACGCGGAAGACCACACCCGGCCGCAATCATTGCTTTTTATGACACGGTTCCCGACCGAGGCAAACAGTGTGCAAGGCGCGGTTGGATCAATGGCAATCGTTCTTACACTTTCCGCATCGCCCAAACGACGCCAATCGGATCCGCCGGTGTAACTGACGAAAAGTCCATCCGTTGCCGTGCCCGCGTATAACGTGCCGGCATGCGTTGGATCAGCGACAAGCGTGAGCACGTTCGCGGTAGAAAACGAACGAACGCCGGCGATGGTTGGAACGGCATTTGACTGGCGCCAGGTCTCGCCGCCATCAAATGATTTAAACACGCCACCGTCCGGCGCCACTTGTTTTGCGGTGCCGCAACCGGCGCCGAGTAACACCAGCGCGCCTGCTATCATGGCCACGTGCTTGATGCTTGAAAGATTACGCATACCTCCTAGTGATAGATGTGAATAAAAAGATTTTCAATGACGAGTTGCGGAGATACGTTATGCGCGAGCGCATGGCGCGTGTCGGCCAAGTGTTTCAGCGCATCGTGCGCGATCCCGCGCCCTGCCTCTTCGCGACACTGTCTATGGAGCGCGCGTTCCAGCGCGCCCGTCACTTCTTCCGCCTGCGCGCGTTTCGCTTCGGTATCACGGAGCGATCCAAAGACCTTTTGCAACCAGCGCATGCGCGCGCCCGGCCGTTCCCGCATGAGTGTGTCAACCGTCTGTTCCAAATCAGTACGTTTCGTCCACTCTTCGCGATCCTGCACCAGACGCACGGCCTCGCCCGGCCGCCCGCCAGCCGCGCGCACCAGCGCATGACGCGCTGTCTCATCAACCGCCGGGTAGGTGGCAGAAAGAAACGCCGCCATCGTATCATCCGACACCAACCCGCATTCAATCAGGTGGCAACGCGACCGTATGGTTGACGGCAAGGCCTCGTGGTGCGTTGCGGTGAGCACCATCACCCGATCACCGGCTGGCTCTTCAAGCGTTTTCAACAACGCGTCCGCCGCGAGTGGCTGTAACGCTTCCGCATGATGCACATAGGCAACTTTGCGCTTTGCCACAAACGGCTTCTGTGCCATGAACGCAACCAGCGCGCGCACGGATTCAATCGCAATGGTGGTATCGCCTTCCAGTACGCCTATTTCGTAATAATCCGGGTGCGCGGTCAGCGCGCCCGTGTGCGGAAGAAGCGCCGCGGCAAAACGTCGCGCGATCATCGCTTTTCCCACATGCGCAGGGCCAACCAATAAATAGGCGTGACGAAATGATTGCTCCGCGCACAATTTCGCGAGGAACGAACACACCCGCTCTTGTCCGACAATCCCATCAAACATAGGAATATAATACCACTATCCACGCCCATTTTGCAACGCGCGACGCAACACATCCCAGGTGCGCATAGCGGCGGCGCGCCAGGAGAATCGCGTGGCGTGTTTGGGCCCCTCACTCTTCACATACTGGTGCCACTCACTATCCAAGAGCGCATCTTTCAACACCAGCGGGAGTTCGTAGGGTTCATCAAACCAGTGAACCAAATCATGGCCGGCAATTTCCGGCAAAGAACCGGCGCGACGCGCTACCACCGGCACCCCGCATGCCGCGGCCTCCAAAAGCGGAATGCCAAAACCTTCATACTGCGATGGAAACACAAACACATGCGCCGCCCGTAACAGCCGTTGTTTTTCCGGTTCCGGCAACCATCCCAAATGATGAATATCACTCCGATACGGTGAATGTTCAATCATCATTTCTATCTCCGGGAACCCAACACCCGGACGCCCCACCAACAATAATTTCAGCGCGGCATGTTCAGAGTCCTCTTTGACAATCTCAAACGCGCGCAGGAGATCCAGCGTGCCTTTTTTGCGATCCAACCTTCCAATGTGCAAAAGATATGGCTCTTCGGGAATGGTAATGGATGGTGGCGCTTCGTGCTCCGAGGCAATCGCGGATGAAGTATCGGATCCTAAATGCACCACCTCAATCTGTGCATGGTTTCTCGCAAAAAAACCGCGGCTAAAAACATCCTGAATTTCTTGAGCCGTAAAACGCGATGGCGTAATGATGCGCCACGCATGACGAAGCGCGTAGCGTGTGGTCCACCAATGATACCACCGTTCAAAAATGCGATACGCCTCCGGATGACGAACCGACCCAATATCGTGGAGCGCAATGACGGCGCGCGGATGGATGAACGGCAACACGTGCGCGGGAATAAAAAGCACATCCGGCGGACGATGGAGCATTTCATACGCCAAGCCAAGGTGTGTCCACAAACGATTAAACGGCGTTTTAATGACGCGTGATTCCCAGAGCGGCGGGAGTTTTGCGAGCGCGCCCTCAAGCGGTTCGCGGCTATACAAGATGACCCGCACATCAGCCGGAATAATATTTTTGAATTCTTGAATAATCCGCCACGCGTACCACTCAACGCCGGTCTTTTGCATGACGTTGGCTCGCGAGGCGTCAATGCCGAGGATCATATCACTTCGTCGCTAAAATACTTCGCTTGTAACTATCCAAATTCTCAAGCGCGATGCCGGTGCCTTTCACCACACAGAGCATCGGTTCATCGGCAACATATGCCGGCACGCCGGTTGCTTGTGAAAACAGCTCATCTAAATTACGAAGCTGCGCTGATCCGCCGCTCAAAATCATACCTTTTTCCATGACATCCGCAGATAATTCCGGCGGTGTTTTGTACAACACATCTTTCACCGCCTGCACCAATCCCTCAAGTTCATGCTGGATGGCCTCCGTAACATCATCAGACGTCAGAACAAGTGTGCGCGGCATACCACTCATCATATCACGTCCCTTTACTTCCATAGACATAGGTTTTTCCAAAAATAACGCGGCTCCAATTTGGATCTTTACATCTTCCGCGGTGCGTTCACCAATCGCAAGCCCGTATTTGCGGCGCGCATAGTCGGCAATCGCCGTGTCAAATTTGTTGCCACCGATCCGCACCGAACCCGACGATACAATGCCGCCGAGTGAAATAACCGCCATCTCCGCCGTGCCGCCGCCGATATCAATAATCATATTGCCGGACGGACTGCCAATGGGAATGTCAGCGCCAATCGCGGCCAAAATGGGCTCTTTCATAATGTAGGCCGCGCGCGCGCCGGATGCCATGGTGGCTTCAACCACCGCGCGTCGTTCAACGGAGGTAATACCACCCGGCACTGCTACCATAACCTCGGGACGAAACAACCGCACACCGCCAAGCGCCTTATTAATAAAATACCGAAGCATGGCCTCGGTGGTTTTGTAGTTGGCGATCACGCCGTCTTTCAGTGGGCGTTCCGCGACAATCGTATCCGGCGTGCGACCCAACATATCCTTGGCCTCTTTGCCAACGGCCAGCACTTTTTTATCCACGGTGGAAATAGCCACCACTGATGGCTCATTAATCACAATACCTCGTTTTTGCACATACACCAACACATTGGTGGTGCCGAGGTCGATACCAATCTTTTTTATGAAGAAAGACATGAGCTTAACGTTACATTCACCAAAGGCGAATGCGCCTCTTTCGCAAGCTGCCGCGCTACCTGGTAGGCACCGTAAGCGTGTAGTCCTCCCTCAAGACGCGGGTTTCCTGGTATGGCGATGCCGTACCGGGTTCCCCCTTTTTACCAAAATCAAAGTCCACTGTCAACTGCGGGTCAACAAGACCAATCTGCTTTTGAACACTAAATGTATACAACCCTTTTTTGATGGCGGCAAAAACGCGCGGTGACAACGTCATCTCCACAACAATCTCCTGATGCTCGCCCGGCGAAACGCGCACATATCCTCCCAAAACCTGCATGCCGGGACGCGCGCCTTTATCAGGTGGCATCGCATTTTTTGGATTCTCGGGATCAACAAATCCACGCACGCGCGTGACCACCGCATCGTCCGGAACGTACACGCGCGTATAACTGCGATACCGCGACGTGCGCCAATCAAGTTGGCCTTTGTGGTCATACCGAACGGTCAATGTTCCACGATATCCATCGCCTTCCGGCCGCACGCGATAGGTATAGGAACGCGCCATCGCATGATCGGTCTTGAGCGCGCCCAAATTGGCGTCAATCACCATAAATCCATCACCGGCAAATGGTTCCACTTCGCTGGTCCACTCATGCGCGCGCGCCAATGCTTGAATAGCCGGATGAACCGAATAAATCATGAGGTGTTTCTCTCTGCCCAAGCGTTGCATGGTAGAAATAATATTTTTCCAGTGCGTGGGTGTTATTTCCACCAGCCGGCGCGCGAGCGCGCGTACTAAATCTTCCATAACATTCTTGCGATCGCGTACCGCAATGTTGCGTTCCAAAAACCCATACTCAACTTCGTGTTCAAGATCGGAAACGGCACTGCCAACGCGAAGCGTCACTCCGTCAGCCGTAATCGGCCCGGTGAATTGTACCAATTCTTCAAGCACCGTCGCGGTCACACCAATCACACCGTCAATCCGATCAGCCGAAAGACCATTTTCCAACCGATACAACCAAATCGCCCACTGCGAACTCTCCGCAAAATCAGGCGACCAATTTGAATCGCGAAACAGCCATTGTTTAACTTTAAGATAATCCTGCATTGGTTTCGGCGCCAGGTATGAATCCTGTTTTGACGCGCGAGCGTCCAAGAGATCCGCGCCTTCAACAAATAAATTGGTGAGGTGGCCGTCCTTCAGTTGCACGAGCGCATAGG
>Ga0137829_10917548_pt1 | contig 10738 bp, 18 predicted proteins | sample OV2TP2_FD_97737 | JGI IMG/M metagenome (GOLD analysis project Ga0137829, IMG submission 97737) | reverse complement strand
GCGCGTCAGCGTCCAGGTGCAGACGGGCCTGGTGGCAGCCGACAATGACGAGAACGAGGCCCTGGTCGCGGTGGATGTCTACGGCCTGTGGACGGGCGACGGGACATCTACGGTTGAAACACCCCAGAACATGCGGACCGACCTCAAGGGAGGCTCAGCCTGTCGAGTCGGGTCAACGTTCACCGCCGATATGACGACCACCAGGACAGACAACACGGCTGCCGATCCCATTCTCGACATCGAGTTGGCCCGCACCGTGCAGACGGCAGAAATTGTCTTGGCAACTACCGGCGAGACGACGCTCATGAAAGAGCTGAATCTTCTCTACGAGCCGGACTTTCCGCCGATGATCGTCGGCCCGGCAACGTTGTTAGTGTACTACGGCGGCACGGTGGCAAACATTGGCGGCTTCTGCCAGGCAGCCTGGATCGAGGGACGGAACGAAGACTTCTACGTGCGCACTTAGTAGGTAGGGAGAGCGTGCGGCGACCGCCGCACGCTTACAGGGGTACATATGATCGCAGCGCAAACGCTACTGCAAACAGGTGTGCTGACCGAAGTGTACCGCGCCGCGCCGACCTTTGGGCGGGAAACGTGCGCCAACGTCGTGATGTGCAACCAGGACGGCGGGCAGTGGACGACGCTTGACGTGGCTCTTGCCAGGGATGGCACAACGCCGACGGCGGCACAGTACATCATTCGTGGCTACTCAGCACAGCCGAACGAGACGAAGCACCTCAAGCTCTTGCTGCGCGAAGAGGATCGCATCTATGTTCGCGCCACGACGGCGCGAGTGTCTGTGACTGTGGTCGCCGAAGAAGTGGTGACCCCCCACGTGCTTGAGCAGCTTGGCGAGCGCATCGACGCCGTGGTTGTCGAGGTGCAGCAGCTTCGGGAAGCCCTGGGTGTCCCTGAGAGCGCCTAGTGTGACTGGCATGCGGTGTACCATGCGGGACTTTTGGACCGTCGCGCAGACATGCTGGGGCGAGGCGCGGGGCGAAGGCTTCGATGGCCTGGTGGCCGTGGTCTGGGTTGTGCGGAATCGTCACGAGCGACACCCGCGTTGGCTGGGGAAGACACTCACGGCGATCTGCAAAGCCCCCTATCAGTTTTCATGTTGGAACTACGGCGACCCGAACTATCTGAAAATACAGTATGTGGCGCTGGATGACGCGGCGTTTGTCGAGGCGTTGCGGGCGACGACTGGGGTGCTTGGCGGACTGCTGTCCTCCCCAGTTGGCGGCGCAACGCACTACTACGCTGCGTCCATTACCGTCCCGCCCCGGTGGGCCGAAGGCAAAGAGCCGGTGTGTGTCATTGGCAATCATACCTTCTTTGCGGACATTGCGTAGTTGGTGCGCAACGGGTAGGGCTGTGTTCTGGTTGGCGGTGTGGGTCGTTTTTATTGTGGCTGTCTCGTGGATGGAGAGCCATGTATGCCGATCAAAGGAGCCAGATACCGCGTCAAGACAACGAAGAAGGGGACAAAAGTTCGCCTTGCTTTCAAAGGCAACGATGTTGTTGAAGCCAAAAATCTCACAACTGGGGCGACGCACACGCCGACGGAGTTTAAGGCAGATAAAAAGAGAAGGAAAGCACAACGTGCCTAAAGTGACCCGGAAAGAAAAAACTGGCAAGAGCCAGAAGCCTTACATGGTCGAAGATCCCGAGGAAATGATGAACCGCGCCATGGCGGGCAAGAAGATGCCCAAAAAGTCGAACTCGACGAAACGGCGGCGATGAAGAGACAATGGATCGTTCCACGCTGATAACGCAGATGCTTCCTAGAGCGCAACGCCTCGGGCTGGTAGACCCCCAAACGGGGTATATCGACCGGGAGGAAATCTCGCACTACCTTCAGGCATCGGTGCGCTATCTCGCGAATCGTTACCAGCTCCAACACTTTCTCAAGATGAACCGCGAACTGTTTCGCACCGAAGTTGGCATGGAGTCCTACGTCGTCCCGCCAAACTACGGTTTCTGGTATCCCGACGAGACGCGCAAGTCGGGTCTCGCCGTTACCAACAGCGACGGGACACAGACGGCAAATCTGGAATACTTCGATCCACCGCGCTTCAACTTGTTTCGCACCACAACGCAGAACAAACCGGCCTGGTTCACACTCATGGAGGGCTTGCTGTACCTGCAACCCATCCCCGATGCCACGTACCTCATTGAAGCCATTGAGCGCCCGATCCAAGACGGTGCGGACATTCCAGAGCCGTATGTCGCGGCGGTCGAGATTGAGACGCTCTGGCGTATGGCGAGCGACCTTGGCAAGGCAACGGTGCTGCTTGATCGAGAGCGCCTTGAACTCCTGCGGACGCTGGTAAACGGTGAGGCGCGGATGCAGCAGAAGTTCTACACCAGCAGGGAACGCCCCGGTATGGGACGGCATAGCCGGAGGTACGGCCTGTAATGCCACTACGTTACTCGGACTTGATCGACATTATGATGCAGCGTGCCGAGCGGCTGGGTTTGACCACCACTGCCGAGCAGAAAGCCGACGCGGCGGAGCTGGAAGTGTACGTATTTCAGGCCCTTCTGCACGTGACGGAGGTGATTGACATTCCCATTTACCTGCAAAATAATACCGAAATCGCCATTACGTCGTCGGGGCACAACACGTACCCTATGCCGCAGGACTATGGCAGGCTCATTGCTCCTCGGGTGCAGAACCGTCGCGGTATTTACCTCTACGATACGGTGCGCAACGTGGATCTCGAATACCTGGACCCGAACAGCTTTGCGCGGCAAAGCTCGCTGATCAACGAGCGCCCGACGCAGTTTACCGTGACGCAGCGCACCCTGTGGCTCTACCCAACCCCAGACGACAACGGTACGGACAACTACACGGTGCGTGGCCTGTACGTGCAGCGCGTGGAGCGCCCGGAGCTGGACGACGAGGTGCTCCTTACCTATCCGACGGCCCTCATCGACGAGGCGCTGTTTCGGCTGGCGTCGGACATGGGGCGACCGATCCAGGCTCTCGCCGCGACCCGCACCGAGGCGCTAACCCGTCTCGTGAATGGGAACAAATAACATGACGCCACTTCAATCGTCCGTGATGCAGTCGGCGGACTACGACGCAGCCACGCAGACCTTGTTCATTACGTTTCAGAGCGGCGTGAGCTACCGCTACGCCAACGTGCCGCCCGAAGTGTTTACCAGTTTGACTCGTGCCGAGTCGGCGGGACAGTATTTTACCGCGCACGTGCGCCCGCAATACAGCGGCGAGAAGGTGCAGGAGTAATGCCGGGTGTGTCTCGACTCGAAGCGAAGATGTCCCTAACCGACCGCCACGGTATTATCGGGCCGCTTGCGGTTGTCCAGGCGCTCAGTCAGACCGAATGGGTCGGGCCGTTCACGACGCAGGTCGCAGACGGCGTTGTCGAGCAGGCCATCATTGTGCTGGGCACGCAGGGGCTCACAACGATTACGGCGTTGCTCATTACGTCGGACGCGGACATCAGCGTGACCTACGGCGTGGCGGCAAACAACGTGCCGATCCCGCTCAACGCCAATGGCTTCCACTGTATGAGCGACACCAGCGTGACGGCTCTGTCCCTGTCGAACAGCTCAGGGGCAACGGCGAACGTGACCTACTTTCTCGCAGGGTCGTGATATGCCTGGTAGGATGCGGGTCGAAGGGAAAATGCGCGTTGACGGGCCGCTTGGCTCAACCAGTCCGCTTGCCCTGCTCGTGTCGCGGACGGTAACGGCCTGGCTCGGTCCGTTCACCATCCCCATTGTTGCCGGACTCAACGAACAAGCCATCGTCGTGCTGGGTACGCAGGGGCTTACCACCGTCACGGCTCTCTTGATTACGGCTGACGCGGACATCAGCGTGACCTACGGCGTGGCGGCAAATAATGTGCCGATCCCGCTCAACGCCAACGGCTTTCACTTGCTCGCTGATACCAGCTTAACTGCCATCACCATCACCACGGCGGCCAGCGTCACGGCAAACTTGACCTACTTTCTCGGAGGCTCGTAATGCCAACGGCGTTGCTGACCTTCAATACTGTGTCACCGCTCACGCAGGCGATTGAAGTGCATATTTTACTGATTGATAACCTCGTCGAAACCCTCTTTCTGTAAGGATACCGCCATGCAAGGAACCTGGAAACTCAGCGGCGGGCGCGTGGTTGCCCGCATCGTTCGCCGCGCTCGGCGCAACCCGATACAGCATCGCGTGTTGACCTGGCTGCGTGACCATGTGCATCAAGATATTCCCCGTTGGTATTACACGCTGGTGTTAGGACACGATCTGCACCTTAGTATCTACGCGACGCTCTCGGCCAGGCATTACCGCCACGTGACGGGTGTCTGGAAAGATTTGGGTGTGGTGTCGCGTCACAAGGTGACGACGGCCTGGAGAGACTTTGTGGTGGCGCAAATGGTGGCGGAAACAGCGGAGTTCGGCGATGCCAAGTTCCACGAGGTCGGTACGTCGTCCCAGGCTGAGTCCAACGCCGACACAGCGTTGATCACTCCCACCGGCATCGCCCGCGTAACCGGCACCCAGGTTGACGCAGGAAGTGGGTTGTACCGTTCAGTCGGGACGGTGACGGCGGACACGACCGAAACCTGGACGGAGCACGGCATCTTCACCAAATCGACCGGCACGACGCTGCTCGACCGCTCACTCATCTCGCCCACCGTCGCGGTTGTGGCCAACGACCAGGTGCAATTTACGTATGAATTGACGGTGAACGCAGAGGCGTGACGATCCCGAGGTAACGGTTGGCCTCCGCATATGGGCACAACAGAGGTGCAGTGGCGCTGGCGACGTTTGCCAAGGCTCAGGGTTGGATTGGTGACGATCTCTACACGGCCATCCTGGGCTTTCTTGGCGCTGGCAGCGTAGCAGCGCTTCGGGTGGGGATTGCCAAAGGAGTGATGAAATGATTCAGCCATCCACAGGCGCGACGACGTGTCAGTGTCTGTTACCCATCTGTGAGTGTATTGTCCGCCTGTTTGTCCCGACGTGTGGACAGTGGCCGGTAACGGACGTATGGTGGTGGGAGACACCAGATCACGTGGGGGCACATCTAGTGGGAGTGGACGGCCAGTGAACACTCTAAAAGCCAATCCGATTACTGTGGCAGTTGTCTCGGCGCTGTTGAGCGGATTGCTTGTTTCGGTTGGTTGGTCGTTTCATGGGGCTCAACGGTTAACTGCGGTGGAGACGACGTTGGTGAATATCCAGCGGCAGGTGGATCGCATTGAGCGCCATCTGGAATTATTGCGGGGCTTTGGCCCCATAAAGGGACAACCATGAGTCTGGCTTCAGATGAGCAGTCCTTCGGAGACGAATTAGCTCGCTTATTGAATAAATACTCAAAAGAGGGCAAATCTAACACGCCTGACTTCGTGCTCGTCGAGTACATAAGAAAACAATTAGAGGCGTGGAACGTGGCCGTTCGTCTCCGTGAAAAGTGGTACGGCCGGCCACCTACTCATGATCAGTTGGCTGAGAAACAAGCATTTGCGAATGTTGAAGCTCCCACGGCGACTTTCGGTGTGGGAGGATCTACATGAGTGATGACTTGCAAACCTGGCGGGCTTTCTGGTGCACGCTCATCCTGTATATTGCTGTGGGGGTGCTTGTAGGATGGCTCTGGACCGTGGCCAGGGGCGATCATCTGCCTGGTCTTGATAAATACCGTGGGGTGGATGGTGTGAGCTGCTGTGGCGATCAGGACTGCCAGGCAGCAGCCATTCAGGTCTATGCGCTGGACATCGTGCAGGACCGGGCGCTTGTGGCGGTGAATGGCACCCTCCTTGAGCTGTCTGCAAAGGCGGTGCACATGAGTCCTAGCCAGGACACCTACTGGTGCTGGAAAAATGGCTGGGTGACTGATGACGGCAGGGCCTTTTGGGACACGAGACCGCCAGAGCCCCCGACGGCTGAGCGTACACGGTGTGTGTTTTTTAGCCAGGGAGCGTGATATAGGGGTTAAAAGCTTGTCCAAGATAGGAGATTCATTATGGGCGACATAGTGAAAGACCATCCAAAGCACGTGTTCAACCGTTGGGCAGGGGGAACAAACACGATGGATAATGTATCAGATGATGCGTATGACTGTGCCTGTGGCGCACAAATGCGAATCACGAATCAAGTCCCTGAGCATCATCTCGCCTTACCAGGGGTTCTTATCATTGAATTGGCTCATGTGGCACAGGGGGGAGAGTGATTTCCAAGGAGTCTCGTCGTGTCAACGGAACATCGCAAGGAAAAGATTTTAAATGCGTGATGATCAGCAGACGTGGTGGGTTTTCTGGATCTGGATCATGCTCCTCGCGGGTGGTGCGTCTGTCATGGCCCAGGACACGTTTAATACGCTCCCCAGCGCCACGACGGCGAGCTTTAATACCGACAACCGGGCCTTTTTGCGGAACGAAGACGCCAACCGCTATGCCGCGTCGTTTGGGCCACATACGATCACCGGGTGTTTGGGCGCGACGTCTGGAAGTATGGTCATGCCCGCATTTGCGTGCGAGGCTTTCGTGGACACTGGATTTTATACCAATCAACCATCGGCAAGTATTGATTTTGCCGCCCAGGGCGCCGCGGCGGCCGATACCTGCTGGGTCATCCTCACCCATACAACGACCACCACGCTGAGTGGCAACTGGACACGTGTGAGTGGCACACGCTATGCAACCGATTGCGTGACAGCGACACAGCCCGCGCGGGTGGTTGACAGTCTCTGGCTGATGGATGTGACGATTGCCGCCTCGGCCATCACGACTGTGACGGATTTGCGGCCTTTTCGTGCCGCCCCAGGCGTCCCAATTCCTGTGGAACGCTTTCTCTCATTTGCCGCGGCCATTGACGAATACGATGATGCTGGAGACCCGCCAGTGACGCTCTCTGTCACTAGTCGTGTGCATGTTACGGCAACGGTCACGGTGCCAAACACGATGTCGCTCGTAATCCATTCGGGCGGGATACTCAGCATTGACTTGGGCGTCACCCTGACGATCAACGGCACGCTGCATGCTGGGCGCTCTCAAATTTTCAATGATCTGTCTCGGGTCAGGTTTGGCTTGGGAAGCGTGTCGGTCATCTATCCCGAATGGGGAGGGGCATCCCCGAGTGCCACGGCGGCGGTGAATGTGGCTGCGATCAACGGCGCGATTGACGCCGACAATGAACAGGGCATCCCTGTTGAACTCGGCAATGGGACGTTCGCTCTCCAGCAAGAAGGCACCAATGCCTGGGCCGTCGAACTCCGCGAAAATCTCGTCCTGCAGGGCCAGGGCTCGAATCACACCAGCCTTCGGATGGCCGACAACCAGGCAAATTTTGTCCGGCCTCTCTCGACTGATAGCGCCGATGCAAACGGTGTCAACAACGTGCATGTGCGCAATTTACAGATTGACGGGAACCAGGCCAATCAGCCCGCGTGTCCCGAACAATGTCACGGCATCTTTTTTTCTGGAGTCCTTGATGGCTCGATTACTGGGGTTGAGGTGCGAAATACAAAAGGCGACGGCATCTACGTGCATGAGGGGCAGCTCAGTGCTGGCTCGCAGCGCGTGCGCATTCTCAATAATCTCATTCACGATGTCAAGCGGGTCGGCATCAATATTAATGGGGGAAACGCCACGCTGGTGCAGGGCAATACGATCCGGGATATTCTGGATAACTGGGCAATAAAGATGGAGGCGGACCCTGGTGGAACAGCAAAATCCGGGAACGTCGTGGTGGGAAATGTCATCACGAATGTGGACTCGGGGATCTCGTATAGCGCCCCTGGTGCTGCGCACTACGTTGACATGATTGTGGCTAATAACTATTTCGATGGGGATCAGGCTGCTGGAGGGGGATGTATGAGCTTTCGCTCCGTCGAACGCCTGATTGTTCAGGGCAATGTATGTCGTGATTTCATTAATGATGGCATCCTCTTCGAGTCAGACATTTTCGATAGCATCATAGCAGACAATGTTATCACCTCAGTGTCTGTTAATGCCGGCATAAGCATCGGCGGAGGAGCCCTGACGTGTGTGCGACGTTTGGTGGTGCGCGGGAATATTGTGCGGAGTGGGGGCAACGACGGCATTCGTATCACAAGTTGTACCCCCGACGCGCCGGGGGAAATTAGCATTATGGGCAATGTTGTGACCGGCCATACGGGGGCGCCCTCTGCTGGGATTGCGCTCCTCAGCGGGGATCGCATTGCTGTTGTTGGCAATGTGCTCCGAAATAATGACCGGGGCATTCGTCTTGGTGGCGGAGGAACCGCAGTGTCGCTCCCCGCCATTACCGGCAATATGTTTGGCGGCAATGTAACCGCAGCGGTCAGTGTCGTGGCCACCACAAATGGGATTCTGTTTAGTGGGAATGACCTGGCCAATGAAGCGACCCTCTTTTCTGGCCTCCCAAGCGCCGGGGCAGATAGCAAGTACGGTCCAAACTCAGGGATGTGGGGCTTCCAGAGCGGCACGGTGACGCTAGACGGTGCCACGCCAACAGCGGTGACGTTTCCCATTACTGAGCCAAACACCACATATCTGGTGCAGGTCACATGCCTCGCCAATGAGACAAGCATCTGGGTGACTGGAAAAGCCACAACCGGCTTTAATATCAATAGTTCTGGGCCACACACCTCCGTGTGCGAGTGGCATGTAACACGGGATGATTAGGGGACAGGATGAAGACATTGATCGTTGTCTGGATGGCGTGGCAGATTGCGGCGAGTGCTGCCGTGGCAGCCACGGTGGCGAAAAATCCTGACGGCACGTATATGGTAACGTTGACGCCGTCGGAACAGGCAGCGGTTGCTACCAGTGGGCCTGGGGCGGAGTACCGTCTACAACAGGCGATAAATGGATGGATTGAGGCAGAGAAAAATATCGCCAGTCGCGAGGAACGCCTCGACTTGCAGAGGCGCTATCGGGCGCTCTCCCTCGCGGATCGGCAGCGCGTTGACGTGCTTTTAGGTCGTTAGGCTGTGGAGACGCTGGGTTTGCGAGCAGCATCACTGCAGCGCGCGCGTGCATATATGCAACGGGAGGTTCGTCATGCCGTATAAGGATTTCAATCTCAAAACGACGTTTGATGCAGACTACGACATTGGTGCAGAAGGGGAATGGGGACACCCCAATACGCGGCTAGAGGTGCGGTTGCATTATCACCGTGCCGTGATGCTCCCATTGTGTCGGGACCGTGTTGCACGCATACCAGGACTCCTTGGCTGGTCTGTGAGCACTCGCGTTGTTTTAGTTGGTGCTGGCTTTGGTTGGACAGCAGAGTGCTTGGAAGCTTTAGGCTATACCAATATCCTGGCAGTAGATACGTCGCTGTATATTCAGAGCAATAAGACGGTTGATGAGTCAGCGGAGTATGATACAGAGATCGTCAAGGTTGGACTCAATCCGCTGTTTGGTGATGGCGCTTTCCTGAAGGAACGTCTGATAATACAACAAGGTGGTGCCGGCGCTCGCAGCAGGTGCAGTCGTGGTGTGCTCAATGAAGATGGCAGTACACCGCAATCACGTACTCGTATCAGGCAAGCATTGGGGAATGTAGCACCAGAATGGGTGCTGACTGAGAGCGTGGTTGAAGGTCTGACCAATACAGAGGCTCAGACATTGAGTAGCCGAGCCCATCAACTCGCCACAAATGTGGCACATTATGTTGTCACAGCCAGAGATGGGCAAGTGCCTGGTGAGTATAACTGGCAAAGTCTTGAGGCGTGGAAGGTTTTGTTGCCGAACGATACATTGATTGAGGCTGGAACATATAGGGTGTTGTAATGCCACTTCCGGTGACGATCAGCAGTGCACAGTTTCCTAGCCATAATTATTACTTAGGGCCATTCAAGGCACCAAATGGGGCCTTCTATGCCGTGTTTGTTGACACAGCGAGTGCGACACGGAGCCAGGTTGAGGTGCACAAAGCGACAGACCCCACAACCAGTTGGAGTAGTGTGGCGACCCATGATGGGAGTGCGCATGAAGTTTTAAGCTGTTGGGCACATCTCACTGGAACAGACATCGTTATTTGTATTCAAAAAGCGACATTGATACAAAGTCATCGGTATGTTTTTTCGACCACCTCCGATACGTTCACCGTGAGTTTTGAGGGGATTGGAAATAGCACAGGAGCCGTTGGAACCCTTGACCACGCCGTATCAATTACCTTACGGTCTAATGGGGATCATATTCTCGGGTATCAAAAAGAGCCAGAAAGCATTAAGGGCACAAAATACCGTCGCTATAGTTATGCACGGCGTGTAGGATCAACGTGGACGGTGGATATTAGCATTGCGGCAAACACTGGTGAAACCCACTATGATGGTGGTGTTGTTGTGTTAGGAGCCTCAGACCGAGTACACTTCTTTTTCTCGAACCATACGAGTGGTATTACGCAGCACAGATCGCTATCCAGTGGGAATTCCCTCGATACCATTGCCAACGTTGATACAAGCGTTGCGTCACTACAAAAGAAACATGCACCTGGAGTTTCCTATAGTTCAGGAGGCGCAACAAAGGTGCGAGTGCCGTATGTCGATAGCTCTGGACAGTTGTCCATGGTGAAGCTGGATAGTGGTGCAGACCCAACGATCACAACTGATGTGAACTTCTCCGATAACACTGTGGGTATTGTTAATGGATCACCTGTTGCATGTACAGCTATTGATGGAACGACGATACATGAATTGTATAGTGACAGCGGTACAAGCGATCTCTACAGGGATCAAAACGCCAATGATGGAGGATGGGG
>Ga0137829_12134880_pt1 | contig 10777 bp, 10 predicted proteins | sample OV2TP2_FD_97737 | JGI IMG/M metagenome (GOLD analysis project Ga0137829, IMG submission 97737) | reverse complement strand
ACATTTATGTATCGCCGTCCCAGATAAGAAAGTTCGATATGAGGACAGGAGATACCATATCCGGGCAGGTAAGGCCTCCAAAAGAGGGAGAAAGATATTTTGCGCTCCTCAAGGTCGAGGCGATAAATTTCGAGGATCCGGAGGCTGCAAAGGAAAAGATACTTTTTGACAACCTTACCCCTTTATATCCCCAGGAGAAGATAAAACTCGAGCTGCCTAACAGCGACCTCTCTTCCCGTGTTCTCGATCTCACAAGTCCTATCGGCAAGGGGCAGAGGGGATTGATTGTAGCACCGCCGAGGACAGGAAAGACCATGCTGCTCCAGTCTATAGCGAACAGCATAACCGGCAATCATCCCGAAGTAGTCCTTATTGTGCTTCTTATTGACGAAAGGCCCGAAGAGGTAACCGATATGCAGCGCTCGGTTAAGGGAGAGGTTGTAAGCTCTACATTTGACGAGCCGGCGCAGAGGCATGTTCAGGTTGCGGAGATGGTCATAGAGAAGGCGAAGAGGCTGGTAGAGCATAAGAAAGATGTAGTGATTTTGCTGGACAGCATTACAAGGCTCGCAAGGGCATATAATACCATTGCGCCTCCAAGCGGCAAGGTGCTGTCGGGCGGTATTGACTCCAATGCCTTGCAGAGGCCCAAGAGATTCTTCGGCGCTGCCAGAAATATAGAAGAAGGGGGAAGCCTTACCATTATTGCCACTGCCCTTGTAGATACGGGCAGCAGGATGGACGATGTTATATTCGAGGAATTTAAGGGCACAGGCAATATGGAAGTCCATCTCGATAGAAGGCTTGTGGAGAAGAGGATATTCCATGCTATAGATATTCATGCAGGCCGGACAAGAAAAGAGGAGCTCTTGCTGCCAAAGGAGGAGTTGAACAGGATATGGATACTCAGGAAGGTGCTGCAGCCGATGGGGGTTGTCGAGAGCATGGAACTGCTCCTCGAAAAGATGAGGGAATCAAAGAGTAATAAGAAGTTTTTGGAATCAATGAATGCGTAGCTGGACCGCAAAAACCTTTTCCTTCACTTCCGTTATTTTTCCCTTTGCTTTATTTTAAAATCATCATACTATGGAGCAAAGGGAAAAATAAAAAGTCGTTCAGGAAAAATTTTTGCAGTCTTGACATTAGAAAAAAAGGAGGATTAAAAATGAAAGACGGGATTCATCCGAAATATACGGAAGCAACGATTACCTGCGCCTGCGGCGCAGTTTATAAGACTAGGACCACGGTAGGTGATATGATGGTTGAGATATGCTCGAACTGCCATCCTTATTTTACAGGCAAACAGAGATTTCTCGATACTGCAGGAAGGGTTGAGAAGTTCCAGAAGAAGTATAAGAAAAAGAGTCAGGAGTCAGTAGCCAGTGGTCAAGAGTCAAAGTAAAAGACTCACGACTCCTGACTCACGACACGCAACTATTTTTATTTTATGTTTGAAAAAATAGATTCGATAGTCGAAAGATATAATGAGCTTACGGATTTGATAAGCCGTCCGGAGATTATTTCGAGACAGCAGGAGTTTCTCCGTTTTGTTAAAGAGCATGCCGAATTGTCCGATATAGTCAAGACCTATCAGGAATACAAAAAGGTTGTAAGGGAGATACAGGATAGCACAGCCTTGCTCAAGGAAGAGATTGATAAGGAACTGAAAGAGATGGCATCGAGAGAGCTGACCGATCTCGAGTCTAAAAAGAATAAGCTGGAGCAGGATTTAAAGGTGCTTCTTTTGCCCGAAGACCCGAATGATAAAAAGAATATAATCCTTGAAATAAGGGCGGGGACAGGGGGAGAAGAGGCGGCGCTTTTTGCCTCCGACCTGTTTAAGATGTATTCGGGATATGCGCAGGAACAGGGGTGGAAGGTTGAGGTGATGAGCAGCAGCGTGACAGGGAAGGGCGGTTTAAAAGAGATAATTGCAATGATAGAGGGAAAAGGGGTTTATAGCAAGCTTAAATTCGAGAGCGGCATCCACAGGGTTCAGAGGGTTCCCGAGACCGAAGGCTCCGGGAGAATACATACCTCTGCTGCAACGGTGGCGATACTCCCGGAGGCGAAAGAGGTAGATGTGGTTATAGACCAGAAGGATGTAAGGGTTGATGTGTTCAGGTCCGGCGGGCATGGAGGACAGAGCGTAAATACAACGGATTCCGCAGTCCGGATTACCCATATACCGACCGGAATCGTCGTGTCCATGCAGGATGAGAAATCGCAGCACAAAAATAAAGATAAGGCATTTAAGATATTAAGGGCAAGGCTAAAGGAAAAACAGGAAAGGGAGCAGATGGACGAGAGGGCGAGGGAAAGAAAGAATCAGGTCGGAAGCGGGGACAGGAGCGAAAAGATAAGGACTTATAATTTCCCGCAGAACAGGGTTACAGACCACAGAATAGGATTGACCCTCCACAGGCTGGATTTTATTTTAAAGGGCGATTTGCAGGAAATAATAGACGGGCTGATTATCGCCCATCAGACCGAAGCGCTCAAAAGCAGCGAAACCTTAACCGCTTAAAGCACGGAAATATTAATCTCTGAACCATCTCATCTCTACCGGATTGCATTTTCCCCAATATCCTTTCTATAATAAATGCCGTTCCATGAAATCAAGCCGACCCTTTGTATGTCGTAAAATAAAGGTTTTTGTGAAATCTGTCAATTATAAAACACTCCCCTGCGGGAGCAGAGTATGAAATGATGTAGTTTTTTCATAGAGTTCCTTAAGCAGCTCTTTTCCATAAGGCTGTGGTATTTCTCGCCCATCTTTTTCTGCTGTTTCCAGCCAGAGTTTCATAGCGATTTTGATTTCCTTTAGGACTTCTTCCTCATTTTTTCCAAAAGCGGAACACCCTGGAAGCTCCGGAACCACAGCAATATAACCCTCATCCTCTTCACTATAAAAAATTTCTATTGCATACTTATACATCTTAAGGTTTCTGTTTAATTCATCGAACAATGTTTTTTTATCCATACTATGATAACGCCTTTTTCCCAATATCCTTTCTATAATAAGCGCCGTCCCATGAAATTAAACCGACCCCTCTGTATGCCGTATCTATTGCTGTTTTTATATCTCTTCCGAGCGCCGTAACACCCAGAACCCTCCCGCCGTTTGTTAAAATCTTATTATCCCTTTTTGCTGTCCCTGCATGAAATGCCATAAGGTGAGCCATTTTTTTTGCATCTTCCAGTCCTCTTATCTCTTTTCCTTTTTCATAAGCATCCGGATACCCTTTTGCCGCCATAACAACACAGACAGATACTTCATCACGCCATTGAATCTCCTTCCCCTTTAAGTTTCCTTCGGCAGCAGCAATCATAATAGGCACAATATCGCTTTTCATTCGTGCAAGCACAGGCTGAGTCTCCGGGTCGCCGAACCTGCAGTTGAATTCCAGAACGAAAGGTCTGCCTCTTACAATCATAAGCCCTGCATAGAGGATGCCTTTATAAACCCTTCCCTCTTTTTTCATTCCGGCAATTAACGGATTCATAATTGCAGCGATAATCTCCTTCTCGAGTTTTTTTGTGATAACCGGAGCCGGAGAGTATGCGCCCATGCCGCCGGTATTGGGTCCGGTATCGCCGTCATAGATTTGTTTATGGTCCTGCGCCGAGGCAAGAGGAATTATTGTCTCTCCGTCGCTGAATGCCATAAAGGATGCCTCCTCCCCTTTCAAATATTCTTCGATGACGATTTTATTTCCGGCATTTCCGAATCTTTTTTCCAGCATAATCGAGTCAATTGCTTTGACTGCCTCCTCCCCTGTCTGACAGATGACAACCCCTTTTCCGGATGCAAGTCCATCCGCCTTTATTACAACCGGGAAGCCGATAGCCTTTGCCCCTTCTTTAATATATTCCTTTGCCTCATCGGGAGAAACAAAGGTTTTGTATTTTGCGGTCGGGAGCCCGTATTTTTCCATTATATATTTTGCAAATGCCTTGCTCCCTTCGATTTCTGCCGCCTCTTTGGTTGGACCGAAGATGCGCAGCCCCTTTTTTTCGAATTCATTTACGATTCCGAGAGTAAGAGGCATTTCCGGGCCAACGACAGTTAATGCGATGGATTTTTTCGAGGCGAACTCGGCGAGATCTCTTATATTTGTCGGCTCGATGTCAATATTTTCTGTCCCTGAGCATGTCGAAGGGTCGGATGTTCCTGCATTGCCCGGGGCGCAGTATATCTTATTCACTAAAGGACTTTGCCCTATCTTCCAGACGAGGGTATGTTCCCTCCCGCCGCTGCCTATTACAAGTATTTTCAATTTACCTCCTAATCATCTAATCGTAATACTGCAAAAACCTTTTTCGAACGACTTTTTAATTTTTCTTTTGTTCCAACCCCCCTCAATCCCCCCTTTTTTAAAGGGGGGAGGAAGGGGGGTTAAAATAGGGCAAAAGAAAAATTAACGGAAGCGAGAAAAAGTTTTTTGCAGTATATCCTACCCCATCTCCTTAAATCTCCTCATATTTATATTGAGTAGGAGTCCTATTGCCATAAAATTCGTTACCAGAGACGATCCGCCGTAGCTCATAAAGGGGAGAGGTATTCCGACAACCGGAAATATGCCGGTGGTCATTCCGATGTTGAATATTATATGAAATGCCAGCATCGAGATAACACCCGCAGCCATGAGTGCGCCAGACCTGTCCCTCGCCCGGTATATGACATCTATACCCTTCATTAAGAGTATAATATAAAGGGCTATTAAAACAGCGGCTCCTATAAATCCCATCTCCTCCGCAAAAACCGCAAATATGAAGTCCGTATGTTTTTCCGGGAGAAAATTTAACTGGCTCTGCGTTCCGCTGAGGATCCCCTTTCCTGTATAGCCTCCGGAGCCTATTGCTATCTGGGACTGTATTATATGATAGCCGCTGCCAAGGGGGTCTGCCTTCGGATCTATAAGGGTCAGTATCCGTTTTTTTTGATAATCCTTCATAAAGTGCCATAGGAGAGGGAGGGATGCTAAAAATACGCCGCTTAATATGAAAAAAGATTTAGGATTTATTCCCATGAAAAGCGCAATGGAAAGGAATATGAAAAGCAATACTATGGCAGTTCCAAGATCAGGCTGTTTTGCTATCAATATTGCGGGAATCAGAACGATAACGGCAGGAACGATTAAATCCCGTATCCTGTAAAGCCCTTTTATCTTCCTGTCGTCAAAATATCTTGCCAGAGTTATTATCAGCACAATCTTGGCGATTTCCGACGGCTGAAACCTTATGGGGCCGAAAGAGACCCACCTCTGCGCCCCCGAAGCGCTCTTACCCGATATTGCAACAAATATAAGCACAGCGACGATTACGACATAGAAGATATACGCAAACCTCTCCATAGAACGGTAATCGAGCAACAGCATAAGCATCATGCCTGCCAATCCATATATTAGCCAGTATATCTGCTTTATATATATGGTGTTGCCGCTCTCTCCGGATCCGCTGCTGTATATTGCAACAACTCCGGCAGAGGCGATGACTATGGTGAGCCAGAATAGTATCCAGTCGAAGTTCGAAATAAGCTGGTATTTGAAGATTGGTTTGTTGTTCATAAATAACAGGTAGAGGTAAAGGTAAAGTAAAAAATTCTACCCTTTACTTTTCCTCTACCTTTACCTGCTTTTCTAAGTAGCTCTTTATCACCTTTCCCGCTATAGGCGCTGCAACAGAGCCGCCGTGGCCCCCATGCTCCACTAAAACAGATACGGCAATCGTAGGATTTTCATAAGGGGCAAAGGCTGCAAACCATGCGTGATCTTTAAACTCATAAGGTATATTTTCATCGTTTTTATCTTCCATCTCCGGCATTTTTATTACCTGCGCCGTGCCGGTCTTCCCTGCCACTTTTACCGTTCCGGTATTCGAAGCCCTTCCTGTGCCTCTGGGATCGTTTACCACCCCGTATAAACCTTCTCTTATTATATCGAGATTTTTTTGGGTTACCGACAGCCTTCCCTTTGGCTCCGGTTTTATCTCTTTAATCGGATTTCCATCGGTGGTTTCCATCTTCAATACTATTCTCGGCTTGAATATCCTTCCGCCGTTAGCCACAGATGCAATCATATTGGCTAACTGAATCGGCGTAACGAGGTTGAAGCCCTGCCCTATCGAGACGGATACTGTTTCTCCCGGTATCCACGGCTCTCCCTTTATGCTCTCTTTCCAGTCCGATGTCGGCACAAGCCCTCCTTTTTCTCCCTCCAAATCGATGTTAGTCGGGTTTCCCAATCCAAAGCCTTTTGAATATCTGGACAGCCTGTCTACCCCCAGCCTGAAACCTACAGTGTAGAAAAATACATCGCATGATTGTATAAGGGCGTTATGCACATCCATTCTCCCGTGTCCGCCCTTTTTCCAGCATCTATAGCTTTTTTTACCTAATTTAAAATAACCGGGGCAGTCAATAATCGTAGAAGGAGTAATAACCTCCTCTTCCAGCCCTGCTGCCGCCGTTATTATCTTGAATACGGAGCCGGGAGGATATTGTCCCTGAATCGCCCTGTTCTGCAGGGGCTTATGTTCATCCGTAATAAGATTCGACCAGTATTGCTTCGATACGCCTCCTGCAAAAAGATTCGGGTCAAAGGAAGGTTTGCTGACCATGGCAAGAATGCTGCCGTCCCTCGGATCTATTGCCACTAATGCCCCGTTTTTTCCTTCGAAGAGATTCTCCGCTTCTTTTTGAAGCTCGATGTCAATGGTAAGGTAAAGATTGTAGCCGAAATCGGGGTCGGTCTGCCTTAAAATTTTCAACTCCCTCCCTGCTGCGTCTACCTCTACATGCTTATTTCCCCTCTTCCCTTTTAAGACCTGCTCGTATTTTTTTTCGATGCCGTATTGTCCTATAAAATCGCCGAGGCGGTAATCGGTTGCCTTTAACTCATCCAGTTGGGTTTTCGTTATTTCGCCGAGATACCCGAAGATATGGGAGCCTGTCTCTCCGTATAAATAATTTCTGACCGGCTCTATATCGAGAAAGACTCCGGGCAAGTCGAGCAGACGCTCTTCTATAAAGGCAACTTCATCCCAGCTTATGTCCCTCTTTATTATTATCGGCTGAAAGGGGGCGCTGTTTTTAATCTCCCTTTTAATCTTTTCCGCATCTATTTTTACCTTTGAGCCGATGGTGGATAACACCCTGTCAATATCCTTTACATCTTCCGGCGTTAAGGAGAGGTTGAAAGAAGGACGGCTGTCTATAATCTCCCGTTTGTTTCTGTCGAATATCTTGCCCCTGTAAGCCTTGAGAGGAACGGTTCTGACCCTGTTGTTTTCCGCCATAAGCTTCAGTTCATCGGATTTTATGACCTGAAGATACCACAGCCTGAAAACAAGAAATAAAAAAGATGCGATTATGAGAGCCGTAAATACGAGAATCCTTCTCTTTATAACCTCGGCAAAATTTTGCCCCTGTCCGGATAATTTCATAAACTTAAAAGGTAAAGAGGTAAAGAGGTGAAAAGGCGAAAAGGTTTCAAACCTCTTAACCTCTTAGCCTATTAGCCTTTTTGCCTTTATTTTATTCAGCCCCGAGAACATAAACGGGGCGAGTAATAAATTATATACTGCCTTCATTAAAAGAGACTTAAAAAAAACCAGCGCATCCATATCCGAAGATAAAAGACCTTTTGAAACAATAAAGAAAATTGCGCCGTCTATAAATGTGGCTATTAAGGTAAAGAGACATTGCACAATCAGATTTTCGCTTAAGATTTTCTCCCGCAAAGCCCCGATTGAAAATCCTACCAGACACTTGGAGAGGGAATTAATCCCCATCAGCTTAAAAGAGAGGGCATCTTGAACGATTCCGAATGTAAACCCAATGCCTGCAGCGTTATTTTTATTTAAAAACAGTCCGCTGTAAACCGCAGTTAATAGGATGAAATCCGGTTTTATATCCCCTATCGAAAAAAGTTCTATAACGACGGTTTCCAATATGAATACTGTTATTGCGAGAATTGTAAGGAATAGGATAAACATTTTTAAAATAAAGGGGTCAAGGGGTCAAGGGGTCAAAAGGTCTTTAGACCTGTTAAAATAACATAGCTAAGGCTATATTTCTACAGCCCTTGAACCCTTGAATCCTTGAACCCTTTTATTTCGCTTCCGGTTTTTCAAATGGACTTGTGACGACCAGCAGTTCCTCTGTTCTATCGAGGTCTGCCGCCGGGATAATCTCGGCATTGCGAAAGAGTCCTGTCTTCTTTTCATAAACCCTGCTTATCGTTCCGATGACGAGACCTTTTTGAAATATGCCGCCCATTCCCGAAGATACTACCACATCCCCGGTTTTTACGTCCGAATTTACGGTTAGGTATTTCATCTCGCATATACTGTTATTTGCGCCGACCGCTATTCCCATGTCGCGGGTTCTCTGTATCAGGGCGCCCACGGCGCTCCTCGGGTCGGTTATCAACAGCACCTTCGAATACTTCGATGTGGAGTGGACGACCCTTCCAACCAGCCCGTTATATGTTATGACTGCCATATCCTTTTTTACCGCATTATTAAGCCCTTTGTTTATTATGAGCATCTTTGACCAGCCGGTGGAATCGAATCCAACCACATCTGCGGGCAGGAGATTAATGTCCTCCGAATTTTTTATAATGTCCGACAGCCTTTCGAGCCTCTGAAACCTGCCCAAATTTTCAGAGAGCATATTATTTTTAAATTTAAGCTGTTCCATCTCTCTTTTTAATTTATAGTTTTCTTCCTGCGTGTTGACGAGATGAACATAGCTGTTCCAAATGCGGTTTATGCTGTTTAAGGTTTTTGAAACCAATTCTTGAAATGGAGAGATGATGGAGACGACTATCGATTCGACCGATGTAGGGGCTTCTCCGAATTTGATGTTTACCGTAAGAAATATAAAGGAGACGGCGATTAATACTGCAACTACGATTATCCCATGCCTCTTTTTCGGATCGTTTTTTTTTAACACACTGCGATTTTAGAACAAAAGAAAAAGATTAAGGAGAATGGAGAATAGGAGAATTAGGAGAATAAAATTTTATATAAGGAAGCCATGAAGCCATGAATATTGAATAATTTTCCTGGATTCCTAATAAAATTATTTTTTCTTCTCCCTTTCCCCTGCTTATCCTTTTCTCCTTAAAGATTTTTTAGATTGACACCTTTCTTAAAAGCTCCAACTCGTCCAAGGCCTTGCCTGTCCCAAGAGCTACGGCAGAAAGGGGGTCTTCAGCCAATATAATAGGAAGGCCCGTTTCTTCTCTCAGCAGCAAGTCGAGCCCTTTAAGCATCGAGCTGCCGCCTGCCATTACTATGCCTTTATCCACAATATCGGCAGCCAGTTCGGGAGGCGTCCTCTCGAGGGCTATTTTTACATTCTCGACTATCTTGCCTACAGCCTCCGCCAGAGCCTCTCTAATCTCCTCGTCGTTTATAATAAGGGTCTTCGGAATGCCTGCAACCAGGTCCCTCCCTTTTACCTCCATCTCCTGCTTCTCTTCGAGGGGATAGGCCGACCCTATCTTTATCTTTATTTCCTCCGCGGTTCTCTCTCCTATAAGGAGGTTATATTTCCTTTTTATATAGTTTATTATCGCCTCGTCCATCTCGTCTCCCGCTACCCGGACAGACCTGCTGTATACAATGCCGGAAAGGGAAATTACCGCCACTTCGGTCGTGCCGCCGCCAATATCAACTATCATATTTCCCGTAGGGCTCGATATGGGGAGACCGACGCCGATTGCAGCAGCCATCGGCTCTTCCATAAGGTATACCTCTCTTGCCCCTGCGGATTCTGCCGAATCTCTGACAGCCCTTTTTTCCACCTGCGTTATGCCAGACGGAACCCCGATTACGACCCTCGGCCGGACGAGGGTCTTTCTATTGTGCACCTTCCGGATGAAATATTTTATCATTGCCTCCGTAACTTCGAAGTTCGCTATAACCCCGTCCCTCATCGGCCTGATGGCAACGATATTGCCGGGTGTTCTTCCCAGCATCTGTTTTGCCTCCGAGCCTACTGCGAGCACTTCCTTAGACTCATTATGTATTGCGACAACCGACGGCTCTCTCAGAACTATCCCTTTCCCCTTTACAAAAACTACCGTATTGGCAGTCCCAAGATCAACGGCAAGGTCATTCGAAAAAAGACCGGCAAGAGAATCGAATATCATCGTATAATCTCCTTAAAATAAGTTTCACCGCAAAGACCTGCAGTTTATAATTGCATTTAAAAACAAGAGAAATTATAGCATACAAAAATCTAATTGACAAATAAATGAACGATATGATACTTTCGTAATATTTGAGCCTTAAATAAATTATGATAGAGTTCAACACAAGTTTTTTAATTCAACTGATAAATTTTCTGTTATTGATACTCATACTCCATATTTTTCTTTTTAAGCCGATATTGAAAAATTTGAGCAAGAGAGACGAGATGATACGGGCTATGAAAGAAGATGCGGAGCGGCTGAGTAAAAGAGCCTATAAATTAACGGAAGATTATAATGCCGGCATTGCAAATGCAAGGAAGGAATCTCTCGAAATAATAAACAAGGCAAAAACCGAGGCTGTGGAAGAACAGAACAGGGTATTATCCGGGGCAAAGGAAAACTTCAAAAACATGGTGGATAATGCAAAGACCCAGATTCAATCCGAGACGGAAAAGGCATCTTTAAAATTAAAGGAGCAGGCAGAGCCTTTATCGCGCTTTCTGGCAAAGAGGATAATGGGGAGGGAGGTAAATTGAAGGGTCAAGGGTCAAGGAGCAAGATTCTTTCTTGCT
>Ga0137829_10460739_pt1 | contig 10779 bp, 12 predicted proteins | sample OV2TP2_FD_97737 | JGI IMG/M metagenome (GOLD analysis project Ga0137829, IMG submission 97737) | reverse complement strand
TCTCCACCATCTCCACACTGGCGACCTCTTCTGGATACGCTTCGGGCCGTAGCAACGCCTGGACCAGCTCAGGCTTGCCCAGAGCTAAGCGAACAGGATGGCCGTTGTTCACCTCATACCTCCCTCGCTAATCTTCCGTTTGCATTTATGAGGGCCCTGTTCGCCTAAGTTGCTCTAGTCTCGGCGATTACAAGCCCAGCCTTTTCGATCTCCGCCTGATGTCGAGTCCGCATCATCAGAAGGTGTACCGGAACTGCGAGCCCAGCGATTATGAGGCCCAGGACTACGGTGACTGCACCGACGCCGATGGCCAGGTCAGCCACGCCAAAGCCTACTATGGCTAGATTCAGGGAGTTGCGAAGGACCAGCCCATTGATGTAGACCTGGCGATTGGGGTCCTCCCTCTCCATCTGGGAGTATGGGCCCCACCTGCCGAAGGTGTGACTCTCAATTACGTCTTGCTGGATTTCGGCTGTCCTGGCGTCGTGGACCAGCACTCCTGGAACTGCGGCGTCCTTGCTGGTGATGACTTGTTCCTTGACCAACGCCTCTCCAATGTCTCCCCTGGCGTTGAGGCCCATGGCAATGAAGAAACTGCCCAGGACCATCATGCCAATTCCCAGCGCTACCGCAGCGACTACCGCGAACTTGCTAACAGTCTGCATCTTTATATCAGGCATCTCTCTTCCTCCTTTCAGAATTCCTTATTTCAAATCCTCTAAACTAGCGATTATCCTCACGTCACCTCACCTCCCGAAACACCTCCAGATTGTCCGGCCCTTCTGCCACCAGGAATCCCGCCAGGCCCCGCTCCAGCCGCGAGAGGGCGTGGTCTACCAGGATGTACCTCCCTGGCACCTCCAGTCCAAACTCCACCACCGTAGCCCCACCGGGCGGGACCAGAGTTGTCTGTACGTCAATTAAAGGCGAGTCTGTGAGGGAGGCCAACTCGTAGACCCGGTCGAAGATTTCGCCGATCACGTGGAAGGAGGAGGTGAAGTTGGGGCCGCCGACGCCGAAGAAGATGCGCACCGTCTCCCCCACCTTTGCGCGAAGTGGATGCTCCTGGGCAAGCGCGCCCACTGCACCATTGAATACGAAGTACCCAGGCGTCTCAGCCAGGAGCTTTTCCACGCTGAACACCTGACGGCCGGTTTGTCCGAAAGGCCCCTGGGTGTAGATTTCGCCTTGCATCACGTAGAACTCCCGGTCTACGGGCGGAAGCCCTCCTTCTGGCTCCACCAGAATGAGGCCGTACATCCCGTTAGCCATGTGGTGGGCTACCATAGGTGTCGCACAGTGGTAGACGTAAAGCCCTGGGTTGAGCGCCTTGAAGGTGAAAGCCTTCTCCTGAGCAGGGGGCACCTGTGTCAGCACTGCCCCACCGCCGGGGCCGGTCACCGCGTGGAGGTCAATGGAGTGGGGGAAGATGCTGCCAGAGGCGTTCTTCAGGTGAAGCTCGACGGAGTCGCCCACACGCACTCTAAGGAATGGGCCAGGTACCTCGCCGCCAAAGGTCCAGTAGGTGTATGTCACCCCATCGGCCAGCTGCCCTTCCAGCTCAACGGCTTCCAGGTCAACCCGAACAGCCTGCGGTGAGCGGTCTCCAACAGGTGGAGGCAGGTCGGTGGGGGGGCGGACGATGCTCACACCTGTAGAGGGGGCAACCGCTACCTCTGGCTGAGTTGCAGTCGGCTGAGGACTCGGTGAAGATGACCCTTCGGTGTTGCCCGAACATGCAGCAGCCAGAAGAGCTATCAGGATGCCCATTGCCAACAGCAAGAACATGGGATGTTTTTTGGTCATCTTGTTACTACCTCCTCTACAGGAAGCCTCCGACTTTTACTGTCCTCAAGTCTGACACGAAACAACACCAGGTGATAGACGCACATATTTGCCCAGAAATGCCACATGGTCTCACCATAGTACGTCGCCGTGCTGAAACAGAATTCGCATTTCGATCTAGAGCTACTCTCCAGTGTTGTCACAGTCCACCTCTGGAGACAAGGCATGTTTCATGCTTTCCTAAGCCGTCAGCATACCCTCCAGATTCAAGTTAGCATCTCAATCCATGTGGGATAAGTGCCAGACGGCCTGAGTTTCCCTGGCCGCCTGGCCTGCCCACATCTTGCCATTTGACCCCTCAAAGTTGGGTGAGGGCTTGTGACATCGGTTTCGACAATAATCCATTTCAGGTATAATCATTGTTGAGAGATGGAAAGTGTGCGAGGGGGGCAGGGCAGGGAAAGGGTGGAGCGACACATGAGAGGGTCTGTCTCAAGCGGAGTGAAAGATGGCTGATGACCCTGCGGTGCCCACAACGACCCAGGGAAGGGGCCTGTACGAGGCAATCTGGGCCCTTACGTCTGAGCTTTCCCTGGACGGGGTGCTCCAGAAGGTAGCTGACTTCAGCCGGGAGCTGGTGGGAGCCTCCTATAGCGCTCTGGGAGTCCTCGGAGAGGAGGGCAGGCTGGTGCGGTTCATAACTTCCGGCATCAGCCAGCGGGGAAGGGAGCGCATCGGCAGACCTCCTGAAGGCAAAGGAGTGCTGGGAGTGGTCATCCGAGAGGGTAAGCCCCTGCGCTTGAAAGACCTCACCCAGCATCCCGAATCGGCGGGGGTCCCTTCTTATCATCCCCGGATGAAGAGCTTCCTTGGGGTGCCCATCATCTTCAAGGGCCGGGTCCTCGGAGACCTTTATCTAGCCAACAAGATAGGGGCCGAGGAGTTCTCCCAGGAAGACGAGACCCTGGTCACCCTCTTCGCCGCCCAGGCGGCGGTAGCCATAGAGAACGCCCGCCTCTTCGAGAACGAGACCCGCAGGGCCGCCCAGCTAGACGTTCTGAACCGCATAGGTAGAGAACTGACCCGCATCTTCGACCTGGACAGGCTGCTTCAGACGGTGGCCGAGCTGGTACAAGAGAGCTTTAGCTACCAGAACGTGCAGGTGCTCTGGCTGGACAAAGCCAGCAACTACCTCCACACCCGCGCACTGGTGGGACTTGCTCAAGGCAAAATCCCCCTGGGTACTTCCTGGCCCGTAGACCAGGGGCTCACGGGTTGGGTGGCGAAGAGCAAGCAGACGGTGCTGTGCAACGATGTTACCCAGGACCCTCGATATTTCGCCCTGCCGGGCTTTGAGACCTGTGGGGAGCTGGCGGTGCCCGTTCTTGTAAAGGATGAAGTGGTGGCCGTCATAAACGTGGAGGCGATGGAGCCCTACGCATTCGACGACAGCGATGTCAAGACCCTGGAGACCCTGGCAGACCAGCTGGCGGTAGCCATCGAGAACCTTCAGCTCTACCAGCAGCAGCAGGAGCAGTCCCAACGTTTAGCGGTGGCAGAGGAAAGGGAGCGCATCGGAAGGGACCTACACGATGGAGCGATCCAGTCCATATACGCCGTGGGACTCACCCTGGAGGACATCGCATACCAGACGGAAAAGGAACCGGAGGAAGTGAGCCATCGGATAGAGGGAGTGGTCCAGGACCTGAACCAGGTGATAAGGGACATACGCAGCTACATCATGGACCTCAGGCCCCGTGAGCTTCAAGGAAGAGGGCTGGATGAGGCCCTGGAGTCTCTGATCAAATACCTGGAGGACCGGACGGGCACATCCGTAGACCTGGAGGTGGGCATAGACCTGGCCAGCCTCTCGGAGCGGTACGTGGTGAACCTGTGGCACATCTTCCAGGAGGCCTTCTCCAACGTAGAGAAATACGCCCGGGCCAGAAATGTTTCCGTATCCCTGGCTAGCCCGGACGGCGCTCTGAACCTGCAAATCGCCGACGATGGTGTGGGCTTCGACCTGGAGAAGGCGGAGATGGGTAGGGGGTATGGATTGCCCAACATCAAAGATAGGGCGGAGCGATTGGGAGGCATCCTGGTGGTAAACACTGCCCCCGGTAAGGGCACCAGGCTGAGCATAAGGATTCCCACGAACGAGCGGACGCCGTTCGCGAGCGAACAGGAGGTGGGAAGATGAAGCCCCATAGACCCTTGAGGGTCCTCATAGTAGATGACCACGACATCGTACGCAAGGGACTTAACACGCTCATCTCGCGACAGGAGGATTTGCAGGTGGTGGGAGAGGCAGGTACGGCTGCCGAGGCTGTGGAGAAAGCCAGCGAGCTTTCCCCCAATGTGGTGGTGATGGATATACGCCTGCCCGATAGCTCTGGGATAGAGGCCTGCCGTGACATACGCTCATATAGCTCAGATATAAAGGTGCTGATGCTCACCTCTTATAGCGATGAAGAGGCGGTCATGGGCTCTATCATGGCCGGGGCTTCGGGCTACCTGCTGAAGGAGATCCGCTCTCAGGAAATCGTGGAGGCCATCAGGCGTGTAGGAGCGGGGCAGTCCCTGCTGGACCCTGCGGTGACTGCCAGCGTCCTGGAGCGGGTGCGGCGGAGCAAGGACGAGGATGACAAGTGGGCCCAGTTGACTGAGCAAGAGCGGCGCATCCTGGAGCTGATAGCCAACGGAAAAACTAATAGAGAGATCGCCGAGGAAGTCAACCTCAGCGATAAGACGGTGAAGAACTACGTGAGCAACATCTTGAGCAAGCTGGAGCTGTCCCGGAGGTCGCAGGCGGCAGCTTATATGGCGGAGCGCCGGGTCAGGAGGGATTACCTCCAGTAAGGCATTCTTTTAGCTACAGAGACACAGAGGCGCAGGGAATTTATTCAGACTGTCTGTGTGACTCCGTGCCTTTGTGGCAAATCCTATCGAGTGTAAGGCCGAATGGAGCTATGGTCAGTCCATTCGGCCCTCCTTTTTATACCCAGGTGGCCGCCAGGAAACATTACCAATGGCACTCACGAACCCCCCTTTATCCCTTTACGATGAGTGGGAGATGAGCATTCGAGTTTTCATAATAGACGAACATAAGCTGGTAAGGGAGAGCCTTACACGACGCCTGGCGGCCCTCCCAGGCATGGACGTGGTGGGAAACACGGGCAATGGTGAGGAAGGGCTACGCCTGATTAAGGAGCTTCGCCCCGATGTAGTGCTCCTGGACACAAAGATGAAAAAAGCTGACGGGATGGATGTGTGCAAGCGCGCCTGCTCCAGCAACGGTGCAGTCAAGGTGGCAATACTCACCTCTTATACCGATCCAGAGGAGCGCAGGATGGCCTACCAGGCAGGTGTGCGCGGGTATCTCCTCAAGGACATAGATATGCCAAAGCTGGTGCAGTGGATCAGACGCTTGGCCAGGAATAACGGCGATAAAAGGTCTTCGAGAGAAACAAAAGTTGAAGACGCGACGGCAACGGCGTAGACGCGCTCGCCCTGAGCGAGTGGATGATAGGAGGGAAAGCCATGAAAATACTCATTCCTCTAGATGGTTCCAGATTTGCTGAGGAGGCCCTTGGGCCGGCATCTGAGCTAGCAGCCTGCTCAGGTGCGGAGGTCCATCTCGTCGAGGTGGTCAAGTATTCAAGAGTCCATCCCACCTGGGTTACCCTTCCACCCACCGAACGCGCCCTTATGGATGAGTACGGGTTGCCAGAAGGAGAGCCAACGTGGTGGACGGAAGGCCGCCCGCATATGGGCATGCCCGCAGAAACAGGAGGCCAAGCCCTTGAGCGGGCAGAGTATGTAGCAGAGGAATACCTGAATAATGTGGCAAGGCACTTCTTCCCCCGTGGGGCCCGTAAGGAGGTCATCATTGGGGAAGACCCAGCAGAGGAGATTGTCAAATACGCCCTCCACGAGAAGGCAGACCTTATTGCTATGGCGACCCACGGCAGGACGGGCCTGGCAAGGCTGGTGATGGGGAGCGTCGCCAGGAAGGTCCTCAACTCGCGAGCGGCCCCGGTGATGCTGGTGCGCCCCGACAAGCTGCGCCACGATGATCAGGAGCCAGTGGCAGCTTCCCATGCCCACGCTGAGGAAAGGGACCTTGACGAGCACCGGGCTACGTGAGGCGTAAGATGTGGGGGCTTGTGGGCCGGGAGAGAGTCACCTCCTGGCCCCTTCCCAAGGCCCCGTACTTCTAACTGGGGGTTCGTCTAGTGGTAGGACGGCAGATTCTGGATCTGCAAAGCGTGGTTCGAGTCCACGATCCCCAGCCAGTCCATAAGGAGTAGCGCCGATAGAAGGGTTAGCCCTTGTGCAGACTATATGGAGTGGACTCCGGGCTGCTGGAGATTCCCTGCCCAAATGTCTTTATGGGCGCCTGGGGTTAAATGTATTCGCCTATCATGTCCCGGCCTACGCTAACACGTTCCCCTACCTTCTGGATGGTGTGACCCTGGTAAGCATTCTTGTGCTGGGCATCTCCGGCATCTATCTGGCCCAGTTCTACCATCCCGACCCGGCCGATGCACATGCCAGTGTCTTTTTCATCATTAATGAAGTACCAATTATCTATAACCTCGCCATGTTTTCCGGGACTTTCATCAGCATAATGGGAATACCAACCTTTTCCAGCACTTTTGCTGCCACACTACCTACAACTTGCTGGTACGCCTCGCCACGGCCATGGGTGGACATGATCACCAGGTTGGTATGGTGTTCATTGACGTACCAAACTATCTCCTCGGCTGGATCACCGCACCTGATGCTCCAGCGCACTTTCACTCCTCGCTTCTTCAGACAATCCTCCATGGCCTGTAGATAACGGACGACATTGGCCCTGGTCTGCTTCTGAGAAAGAGTGAGAGTGTTGCAGTCTACCTCATCGTTTGGGACAACGTGCAGCAGCGTTACCTCGCTTTCAAAAGCGGATGCTATCTTTTCCACCTGCGGGAGTATATACTCGGCCAGGAGTGAACCATCCAGAGGTACACAAATCCGCTGATAGCCCATAGCTCCCCTCCAACACGTTCCTTTCGACAGGCTCAAAGCAGGCCCTTGCTGGACGGCATCTAAGCAGCGATCTCTACAACCTTTTCCAACTCCGAGTGCACCTTTCCAGCTCGCTCCTCACGCAGATACATCACTGGTTGCGGTATCGCAGTGGCAATGGGAAGATGGGAGACAAAGGGTACTATGAGGTCTTGCAAATAACCGCACTGCAAGCACTTTCTATACCATCCGTATATATCTTTATCGAGATACAGGTCTCCTCTGCATCGAGGGCATCCCCTAAACCAGATCATCCACCCACCTCCTTCCTTTCGGCTTCGGTCAGGGCATCATGCCTGAGAAGCCCCTTGGGCTGATCGTCTCCGTATAGTCTGCCTTTCCCCCAGGATGAATATAAGAGTCCTTTGTATCTACCTTAGGGGTCCATATGGCCCCTTCTTTGGGGGCCCAAAGGGGAAGTAGCACGGGTGTTCAGCCCCATCCTGGCTGGGACAAAGCTAAAAAGGTCTCAAGGCAGGTTACCCCAGGAGATTTCTCCAGCCAGTGCACCCTTGCCCCCGGAAGATGGGTGGAGGCGCTACATGGTGAATTCCCCCAAATGATAAACTCGACGATGGCACATTGAACAAAGGTGCTACAACACAGGCTGGTCTTGAAAGAAGGCCCAAGATGAAGAGTTTGCGGTGATGGGAGTCTGGACGGTAGATGTCACATTGTCAAGCTACAAAGAGGATTGAAGCTAGCGCAGGTTCGCTATGATGGCCTCTGCCCCTTCGACCAGACGGCGTATGACCTCCTCTGCTCCCAATATCTCCGAGACCAGGCCCACGCCCGCGCCGCAGTAGGCCATGCTATTGCTCAGGTCCCCTTCTAGCAAGGCCGCTCGCTCTCTAGCTGGCCCCAGCTCAGACTCCCAATAGCTGGATGGGTCAACTCCCGGGGGAGGGGCGCTGTCCTTTAGCCTGAGGGCCACGTCGCTTCGTAGTATACGTGTCGGCCTGTGATACCTTCCGGCAATCACTGTGCCTGTGTCTATAGCGCCCAGCAACGCTTCTTTGTACCTGGGGTGGGCAATGCACTCGCGGGTGGCAACGAATCGAGTCCCCATCTGCACCCCCTGTGCCCCCAGTGTCAGGGCCGCCACGTAACCCCTGGCGTCCATGATGCCTCCGGAGGCGATAACCGGAATAGACACGGCGTCAACAACCTGAGGTATCAGCGCAAGGTTAGGAGTCTCATCGGGGCCCCGCATTCCACCACCCTCGTAACCCTCGGCGATGATCGCATCTACTCCCTGGGCCTCAGCACCCCTGGCATGTCTCACTGTAGATACCTGGTGAAGCACCGTCACGTTGTTGTTCTTGAGGACTCCTGTGTAAAGGGCAGGGCTGCCACTGTAGGTCACCGCTATCCTCATGCCCTCTTCCAGGGCCGTATCAATAAGCTCTGATGCCTGGGGATTAGCCAGGTAAAAACATACCCCAAAGGGGTTGCTGGTCAACCGGCGTACTTGGCGTATGTTCTCACGAAGGTTATCCACCATATTTCCACCAGGGGCCATTCCTGCTGAGGGGTGCAGGATACCCAGGCCTCCCGCGTCAGATACGGCGGCTACCAGCTCGGGATTAGAGACCCAGGGCACACCCGCCTGTAAGATGGGGTGTTCTATGGCTAAAAGTTCACCCACTCTTGTGACCCTCATCCGCCCCTCCAGAAACGCCTTGTGAGAGAGTTGCTGACAGATTGTATGGACATTTCGTGTATCTGTCAACTGGTTGAGCTGGGCTTAAAACATGACTTTCTGTATTGACTCTACAAACCGTCCAACCTAGAATTCCTACTACAGGAATCGTACACACTTATATAATAAATGAGCTTCGCCGATGTACTCCTTCTCGTCATACGGTGGCTTCATGCCCTGGCGGCAGTGGCATGGATAGGGGGAGGGATTTTCTATCTGCTGGTGCTGCGTCCCAGTCTGAGTGGCTCACCTGGCGATTCCGAAGGGGCCGCCATAAGGAGGCTGGGCGAGCAGTTCAGGCATCTGGTCAATACTGCCATAGCGGTCCTGCTGGTTACCGGCGCCATTCTGACGCTGAGCCGATTGACCTCCGACTACGTAGGTTTGCCCTACATCATCGTGCTCGTCATCAAGATCGGTCTGGCGCTTTATATGTTCTACCTGGTGCGGTTCCTCAGGTCCGGCACCTATCCGGCGGAGGCTGCCGTGAAACACAAGAGGCTCCAGCGACTCACGGGCCTCTTTACGAACGCTACCACAGTGCTTGTGCTTGGGGTGATAGTATTTCTTCTGGCTGATATACTCCGCGCCCTTGTCGAGCTAGGGATTAAAGAATAGGGGGGATTCGCACTCATCCTCCAGGAGGACGTACACGTGAGGAAAGACCTGATGGAGATTCTAGCCTGCCCTGTGTGCAAAGGCAGCCTGGAGCTAAAGGTGGAGACAGAGGAGGGAGACGATGTCATACGAGGGGCCCTCCTTTGTGGCGAGTGTAACGAAAGCTACCCTATAGAAGGCTCTATACCCAACCTTCTACCTCCCCAGCTACGAACGTAGCAATTGATCACCGCTTCTATTATCCTGGTACTGACCTATATCGGTGTGGCCTTCACCAGGCTGCCCCGTATCAACATAGACCGACCCGCTGCAGCCTTTACCGGCGCCGTTCTTATGGTGCTTCTGGGGGTCCTCAGCTTTCAGGAGGCAGTGGAGGCCGTTGATTTCAATACCCTTGCCCTGCTGCTGGGAATGATGATCCTGGTAGTGGTGCTGGACAGGGCCGGACTCCTCACCTATGTGGCTGGCAGGTTTCTTTCCATTGGCAGGAGTCCCAGGCATCTGCTGGTGGCGGTAGTAGTATCCACTGCTGTCCTCAGCGCCTTCCTGGTCAACGACGCCGTGGTGCTCTTTTTTACTCCCGTGGTGATAAGGGCCTGCCAGTTGCTGGGGGCTAACCCAGTCCCCTATCTCATCGCCGAGGCCATGGCCTCCAACGTGGGCTCCACCGCTACCATCGTAGGCAATCCTCAGAATATGCTTATCGGCGTCAGCTCTGGCATCTCCTTCACTCGCTTTTTCATGTACCTCCTGCCAGTAGCTGCGCTCTCTGCCATCGTGCTGATTCTGATGGTTCTCATTTTTTACCGCCGTGAGTTCCGTAGTACATTCAGAACAGATATGGAGCTTCTAAAGGAGGAGCACAGGCCCAATCCTGCGACCATAAAAAAGGTCTTGCCCATCCTGGTCCTTACTATCATGGGCTTCTTCCTCAGCTCTGCCATTGACGTAGAGGTGCCCTTGATAGCCCTATCTGCCGGGGCCTTAATGCTTCTCGTCAGCGGCATCCGGCCTTCGGAGATTATAAGGGGTGTGGACTGGGTGCTGCTGCTGTTCTTCGGCGGCCTCTTCGTCGTTATCGGCGGTGCACGACAGGCTGGAGTGCTGGACTTCTTCCTGGATAAAGTTATACCCACAGCCGATGTCAAGGGAATCGTTTCCATGCACCTTGTAAGCGCCGCAGTGTCCCAGATAGTGAGCAATGTGCCGCTGACTATACTGGTAATACCAGCTATAGAGGACGTACCTGGAGACGTTCTGTGGATAAGCCTTGCTGCGGGTTCCACGCTAGGCGGAAACGCTACCATTATCGGCGCTGTGGCCAATATCATCGTGGCCGAGGGCGCTCAGCGCCAGGGGGTGGAGTTGAGGTTCGGCGAGTTCTTCAGAGTGGGGCTGGCGGTGACCGTGCTCAGCCTTGGCATATCTGTGCTGGTCTTGATAGCTGAATACCAGCTAGGCTTCCTGCGGTGAGGTTGAGCACGGCCTCTGAGAGAGAAGAGTGCCTCACCCTGATGAACTTTAAATAATAAATGCCGTTACTGTAGGGGCGCACCTCACCCCGGCCTTCGGCCACCCCTCTCCCAGTGGGAGAGGGGTCGGGG
>Ga0137829_11395291_pt1 | contig 10784 bp, 10 predicted proteins | sample OV2TP2_FD_97737 | JGI IMG/M metagenome (GOLD analysis project Ga0137829, IMG submission 97737) | reverse complement strand
ACCCAGCACTCGGTCAAGGAGCTGCGCTCGATCGGCATCCAGCCCGATATCCTGCTCTGCCGCTGCGACCGCCCGGTGCCGGCCGACGAGCGGCGCAAGATCGCGCTCTTCTGCAACGTCCGCGAGCAGGCGGTGATCCAGGCGCTCGACGTCCCCACCATCTACGACGTGCCGATCGCCTATCACGAGGAGGGGCTGGACGGCGAGGTGCTGCGCGCCTTCGGCATCACCGATGCCCGCCCGCCCGATCTCGAGAAATGGCGCGACATCTCAAGCCGGATCGCCAATCCGGACGGCGAGGTCAGCGTCGCCATCGTAGGCAAATACACCGGCCTCAAGGATGCCTACAAATCCCTCAACGAGGCGCTGGTCCATGGCGGCATCGCCAACAAGGTGAAGGTCAATTTGCGATGGATCGAGTCGGAGCGCTTCGACGAGGAGGACCCCACGCCCTATCTGGAGGGCGTCGACGGCATCCTGGTGCCTGGCGGATTCGGCGAACGGGGCGCGGAGGGCAAGATCTCGGCGGCGCGTTTCGCGCGCACCCGCCGCGTGCCCTATTTCGGCATCTGCTTCGGCATGCAGATGGCGGTGATCGAGGCGGCGCGCGATCTGGCCGGCATGGCGGCCGCGGGCTCGACCGAGTTCGGCCCCTGCGAGGAGCCGGTCGTCGGCCTGATGACCGAGTGGATGAAGGGTGAAGACATCGAGCAGCGCGCGGCGAACGGCAATCTGGGCGGGACCATGCGGCTCGGCGCCTACGAGGCGGTGCTCGCCAAGGACAGCCGGGCGGCGGCGATCTACGGCAAGACCAGGATTTTCGAGCGCCACCGCCACCGCTACGAGGTCAACACCCGCTACCGCAACAAGCTGGAGGCGGCGGGCCTGCGCTTTTCCGGCCTCTCGCCGGACGGGCTGCTGCCGGAGATCGTCGAGATCCCCGACCATCCGTGGTTCATCGGCGTCCAGTATCACCCCGAGCTCAAGTCCAGGCCCTTCGAGCCGCACCCGCTCTTCGCCTCCTTCATCGAGGCGACCGTCGAGCAGAGCCGCCTGGTCTAGGGCAGAGGCCCGCGGCCTTTTGATTGACGGATCGAACGCGGCCTGCCAAGTCATCGCACCATGAGCAGTAAAAGGGCTCCACTCAACGCCGCCGTCGAGATCGGCGCCGTTAGGCTGGCCAACGACGCGCCGATCGCGCTGTTTGCCGGTCCCTGCGCGCTCGAAAGCCGGGCCCATGGCCTCGAAATGTCGAGCGCGCTCAAGGAAATCGCCGAACGGCTGGGGATTGGCCTCGTCTACAAGAGCTCCTTCGACAAGGCCAACCGCACTAGCATTTCGAGCGCCCGCGGCATCGGGCTCGAGGAGGCGCTGCCGATCTTCGCCGAAATCCGCGAGACGACGGGCCTTCCGGTGGTGACCGACGTGCACGAGCCCGGCCAATGCGCCCGCGCCGCCGAGGCGGTCGACGTGCTGCAGATCCCAGCCTTTCTGTGCCGTCAGACCGATCTACTGGTCGCCGCCGCCAAAACCGGGCGCGTCGTCAAGATCAAGAAGGGCCAGTTCCTGGCGCCTTGGGACATGAGGAACGTGGTCGAGAAGGTTGCCGCCGCCGGCAATCCCAACGTGCTGGTGACCGAGCGGGGCGTGAGCTTCGGCTACAACACGCTCGTCTCCGACATGCGCGCGCTCCCCATTCTGGCCGAGATCGGCTCACCGGTTGTCTTCGACGCCACCCATTCGGTCCAGCAGCCGGGCGGGCAGGGGGCGACCAGCGGCGGCGAGCGCCGCTTCGTGCCGGTGCTGGCGCGCGCCGCGATTGCGGTCGGCGTCGCCGGCCTCTTCATCGAGACCCATGAGAAGCCCGCAAGGGCGCCGTCGGACGGCGCCAACATGGTGCCGCTCAAGGAGCTCGAAGGCCTGCTGCGGGAGCTGATGGAGATCGATCAGCTCGCCAAGAAGCAAGCCGCCGCTCGGAACAGCGCTTAAGCGTTGCCGGGCGCGACGAGCCACCCGGCTTCCCGGTCCCAGCGCCACGGATTATCGCCCGCGACGTGGGTGCCGCCGAGCCAGCGGTCGATGCGGCCGCTTGCGGCGAAATCGTATTGGCCGGCGAGAACTTTCGCGCCCAGCTCGCTCAGGCTCAGCTCGCAAGCGAAATAGGCATCGCGCGCTTCGTCGGACCAATCGGGCCGAAAGCGCATATCGCCGAGCCCCACGAGCAGCGCGCCTGGCTCAGCCGCGATCCCGTCGAGCCGGTCCCAGAAGCTCCAGTCGCCCATGAACGAGGCCGCCTCCTGGTCTTGCACCGCGGAAAACAGCTCCACCGGCCTGCGGATGCCGCTCGTAACCGCCTGGAGGATGGCGAGCTCGGTGCGCGATAGGCCGCTTTGGGCGTCGGGAAGCTCCTCGAGCAGCCGCAGGACGGCGGCCTTGAGATGGGGGAGAGCGTCGGTGTCCTCCTCCAGAAGGGCCTCCCAGTCCAGGAGTTCGGGCTCGCGGAAGGCTCGCCAGGCGATCCGGCCGGTCTCGAACTGTTCCGCGCTCACCGGGGTCTCCAGCACGCGCAGCCCGGCGACGTCCTCGGCGCTGCGGCGGCCGATGAAATCATCCGCCTGCACCAGCGCCAGCCGCTCGCCCAAATCGCGGTCGGCGAACCAATCGAGGATCTGGATGAGCTGGAGCTGGTCGTAGAGGTCGTGCTCGAACCACAGCGCCACCTGGTCGAAGACCTCGTGGTGCTCGATCCCCCGGTTACGCGCCTGGAACGCCTGGCGCAGCGCTTGCTCGTCGCCCCAGCCCTTCGACGCAAGGAAATCGGCGCGGATATCGGAGAGCTCGGCGAGCGTCCCGGTCATCGGCACCGGCCCGTCGGTCAGCACGTCGCGCCAGGGGAGCACCTCGGCGCCGGGAATGGCGTGGCGCAGCAGCGCCGCCGCCACGTCGCCATTGGTGATGATGAGCAGCGCCGCGTCCGACACGAAATTCCCTCTTTAGCCGCGGCCGCGGTAGGGCGCGACGCCTTGATCGGGCAGCCAGACGCCTTGCGGCGGCGTGCCCCACTGCCAAAAGACGTCGATTGGCATGCCGCCGCGCGGAAACCAATAGCCGCCAATGCGCAGCCAATGGGGCTCGATCGCCTCCACCACGCGCTTGCCGATCGCGACGGTGCAGTCCTCGTGAAAGGCGCCGTGATTGCGGAACGAGGCGAGATAGAGCTTGAAGGACTTGGATTCGAGGATCCAGGCGTCCGGCGCGTAGTCGATCACCAGATGGGCGAAGTCGGGCTGTCCGGTGATCGGGCAGAGCGCGGTGAACTCGGGCGCGGTGAAGCGCGCCACGTAATGGGTGTCGCGGTGGGGATTTTCGGCCCGTTCGAGGCGCGCCGCCTCGGGCGAGGCCGGGATCGCGCCCCGCTTGCCGAGCTGGGTGAGCCGATCGTCTTTCTTCGCCATCGGGGACCTCGTGCTTCAGGATTTGGGGGCCGGACCCGCATAGACGCAACCCTCCTGGCAGGTGTCGCGCGCCACCGCCACCTCGGCCAGTCCCGGCAGGTCGGTCTCGAGCGCGCGCCACAGCCAGCGCGCGATGTTTTCCAGCGTCGGAGGGCCGAGCCCCTCGATGTCCTCGTTGAGAAAGCTGTGATCGAGCCGTTTCCTGGCCGAGCGCAGCGCCTTCTCGAAGGTCTCGAAGGGCACCACCAGGCCGGTCTCGGCGTCGGGCTCGCCATCGAGCGTGATGCGCACCCGGTAGGAGTGGCCGTGCAGCCGCCCATAGGTCTTTTCCGTGCCCGCCACCTCCGGGGGCAGGCTGTGGGCTGCCTCGAATGCGAATTCCTTGTAGATGCGCATGGCCGCTGTTTAGAGCCTTTCTGGGCGAGATTGAAGCTATTCCGTCGCGCGACCGGCACTCGCCCTCAGGGGAGGCCAATCAGCTTGTGGGTCTGCAGTGACAGCCGCCAGCGCGGGTGGCGCGCGCAATAGCCGACCGCCGCGGCGGTGTTTTCCCCGCGCGCCGGCCCGTCCATGGGCTGGAGGAAGAAATGGCCGAAATCCAGCCCTTCGAAGATCTCCGGTGCGGCACCCGGCTGGGGATAGACGAGCTTCAGCTCATCGCCCGAGTGCTGCGCCAGGTCGGCGCCGGCCTTCGGGCTGACGCAGATCCAGTCGATCGCGGCCGGCACCGGCAGCGTGCCGTTGGTCTCGATGGCGATCTCGAAGCCGCTTTGGTGAAGCGCCACGATCAGGGGGCGGTCGACCTGGAGCATCGGCTCGCCCCCCGTCAGCACCACGAAACGGTCCCGATCGCTTCCCGTCCAACGCGTCGCGCAGGCCGCGGCCAGGAGGTCGGCGGTCGCGAAGCGGCCGCCGCCCGGCCCGTCGGTGCCGACAAAATCGGTGTCGCAGAAGCCGCATTGCGCCGTCGCCCGGTCGGCCTCGCGTCCCGACCAGAGATTACAGCCCGCGAACCGGCAAAACACCGCCGGGCGCCCCGTCTGCGCGCCTTCGCCCTGCAGCGTGGCGTAGATTTCCTTGACCGAATACATGTTTCGTTTGCGCCAGCTTCAAGTTTCCGCCGCCGCAGGCGCTTCCGCCCGCCATTCCCGATAGCCCTTTGCGCGCAATTCGCAAGCCGGGCAGACGCCACAGCCATAGCCCCAATCGTGCCGCTCGCCCCGCTCGCCCTTATAGCAGCTATGGGTCTCCTCCAGGATGAGCTCGAACAGGGGGTCGCCGCCCAGCTCCTGAGCGAGCCGCCAGGTGCCTGCCTTGGAAAGCCGCATCAGCGGCGTCTCGATCCGGAAGTCGGCCTCCATGCCGAGCCGGAGCGCGTGGGTCAACGCCTGCAGGGTCTCGTCGCGGCAGTCGGGATAGCCCGAAAAGTCGGTCTCGCACATGCCGCCGACGAGGTCGTGAATGCCGCGCCGGTAGCCGAGCGCGGCGGCGTAGGTGAAGAACAGCAGATTGCGCCCCGGCACGAAGGTAGTGGGGAGCCCGTTCTCGCCGATCACGATCTCGACCTCGCGGGTGAGCGCGGTATCGCTCAAGCGCCCCAGGCTCTGGAGCGCCAGCAAGTGGTCCTCGCCGAGCCGCGCGCCCCATTCGGGACACCGCTCAGGCATCGCCTGGCGGATCTTGGCGCGGCAGGCGAGCTCGACGGCGTGGCGCTGGCCGTAATCGAAGCCGACCGTCTCCACATGGGCGTAGCGCGCGAGCGCCCAGGCGAGGCAGACGGTGGAATCCTGTCCCCCCGAAAACAGCACCAGGGCCTTGGGTTTGGCGGTTGTCGTCATCGCATCGGGCTTTAAACAATGCGGCCTTTCGCTTGCGCCGCCGCTCGGTTATGAACGCAAGCGCATTTTCGCACGCGCCCGACTTGGGCGGCAACGGGGCCGGTTTCGAAAGACATTCATCTATGAGCGCGATAGCTGACATCAAGGCGCGGGAGATTCTCGACAGCCGCGGCAATCCGACGATAGAGGTCGACGTGGTGCTCGAGGGCGGCGCCATGGGGCGCGCCGGCGTGCCGTCGGGCGCCTCGACCGGCGCGCACGAGGCCCACGAATTGCGCGACGGCGGCAGCCGTTATCAAGGCCGCGGCGTGCAGAAGGCCGTCGCCGCGGTCACGGGTGAAGTCCTGGCGGCGCTCAAGGGAAAGAGCCCTGGCCAGCGCGAGCTGGACGAGATGCTGATCGGGCTCGACGGCACCCCCAACAAGAGCCGACTCGGCGCCAACGCCATTCTCGGCGTCTCGCTCGCCTTCGCCAAGGCGCGGGCCAATGCGGCGGGCGAGCCGCTGTTCCGGTCGATCGGCGGCGAGGGCGCGGCGCTGCTGCCGGTGCCGATGATGAACATCCTCAATGGCGGGGCCCACGCCGACAATGCGATCGACATCCAGGAATTCATGATCATGCCGGTGGGAGCGGCGACCTGCGCGGAGGCCGTCCGCATGGGCGCGGAGGTGTTCCACACCCTCAAGAAGGCGCTGAGCGAGGCCGGCCACAACACCAATGTCGGCGACGAGGGCGGTTTTGCGCCGAACCTCGCCTCCAGCGAGCAAGCGCTCGGCTTTATCATGGCGGCGATCGAGGCGGCGGGCTACCGGCCGGGCGAAGACGTCTATCTGGCGCTCGATGCGGCGGCCAGCGAGTTCTTCGAGGAGGGCAGCTACCAGCTCGCGGGCGAGGGCAAGAGCCTCGATGCGGCCGCCATGGCCGATTACTACGCCGATCTGGTCGCGCGCTTTCCCATCATCTCCGTCGAGGACGGCATGGACGAGGACGATTGGGAGGGTTGGAAGCTGCTGACCGAACGGCTGGGCAAGAGCTGCCAGCTCGTCGGCGACGACATCTTCGTCACCAACACCGACCGCCTTGCTAGGGGAATCGAGGAGGGGATAGCCAACGCCATTCTGATCAAGGTGAACCAGATCGGTACCCTGAGCGAGACCCTGGACGCCATAAAGATAGCCCACGATGCCGGCTACCGCACAGTGATCTCGCACCGCTCGGGCGAGACCGAGGACGCCACCATCGCCGATCTCGCGGTCGCGACCCAGGCGGGGCAGATCAAGACCGGATCGCTCGCCCGCTCCGACCGGCTCGCCAAATACAATCAGCTCATGCGCATCGAGGAGTGGCTTGGGCCCAAGGCGCGCTATGCCGGGCGCGCGGTGCTGCCCGCGGCCTCGGGCTAACCACTGCTTAACGCGCCCACGCTAGTCTGCATTGCGTGGCGGCCCGCGGCGCATCGAGCGGCGGGCCGTGTGTGGGGTGTGTCATCATGCGCTGGCGTCCAATTCTGACCTCGCTCGTCTGCCTGGGGCTCGGCGCCTATTTCAGCTATCACCTCCTGACCGGCGATCATGGTCTCGAGGCCCACGCCAAATTGAAGGACCGGGTCGCTGCCCTCCAGGGCGAGCTCGCCGGCCTTGAGGCGGTGCGCCGGCGTATGGAGCGCGACGTCGATCTGATGCGGGCAAGCCGCCTCGACCCGGACATGCTGGACGAGCAGGCGCGCGCCGTACTCAATTTCGCCCATCCCAACGACGTCGTCTTTCTGGACGGCGTGACTTCGTCCACGGCGACCCTCTCCCCATCCGACTGATTGCCCTAAGAGCCGCGCTTGGGAATTTAAAAAAATAAATTATAACAATATGTTATCATAATTTTCCGGCGATGGGCGCGCGCTGGCAAATCCCGCATAACTCGTGTAACTTGCAAGCCAAGAGAACGCTAGCGAGGCCCCATGACGTTTTCCGACGACACCTCCAGCAGGGCGCAATTCTCACCCCGCGACGCGCTCGCCTCACGGATTTCCGGCGCCCGCAGCGCCGAAGCGGAGGCGGGCGCGGAAGAGGGCATCGAAGGGGCCCTGGATCCGGCCGCCGAGCTCGAGGCCTACCGCAGCATGCTCCTGATCCGCCGCTTCGAGGAGAAGGCGGGCCAGCTTTACGGCATGGGCTATATCGGCGGCTTCTGCCATCTCTACATCGGCCAGGAAGCGGTCGTCGTCGGCATGCAGAGGACCATCCGCGACGGCGATCAGGTGATCACCGCCTATCGCGACCACGGCCACATGCTGGCCTGCGGCATGGACCCCAAGGGCGTCATGGCCGAGCTGACGGGCCGCCGCAGCGGCTATTCCAAGGGCAAGGGCGGCTCGATGCATATGTTCTCGACGGAGAAGGACTTCTACGGCGGACACGGCATCGTCGGCGCCTGCGTGCCGCTCGGCACGGGAATCGCCTTTGCCAACAAGTACCGCGGCAACGATCACGTCTGCGTCACCTATTTCGGCGACGGCGCCGCCAATCAGGGCCAGGTCTACGAGGCCTTCAACATGGCCAAGCTGTGGCACCTTCCGGTCGTCTACGTGATCGAGAACAACCGCTACGGCATGGGGACCAGGATCGACCGCTCCTCCTCGACCACCGATCTTTCCCACCGGGGACGCAGCTTCGACATTCCGGGCGAGCAGGTCGACGGCATGGACGTGCGCGCCGTCAAGGCCGCCGGCGAGAAGGCCGTCGCCCACGCCCGCGCCGGCGACGGACCCTACATCCTTGAGATGCTGACCTATCGCTACCGCGGCCACTCGATGTCCGATCCCGCCAAGTACCGCTCGCGCGAGGAGGTGCAGAAGGTGCGCGAGGAGCACGATCCGATCGAGCAGGTGCGCGCCCGGCTGATCGCGCGCGGCGACGCCAGCGAGGACGAGCTCAAGGACATCGACAAGGAGGTGCGCGCGCGCGTCGCCGAGGCGGCAGAATTCGCCCAGAACGAGCCCGAGCCCGACGCCTCCCAGCTCGCCACCGACGTGCTGCGCGAGGCGCGGCGGGACTGACGGGGAAGGACGCGGTAGACGGTAATGGCGACGAATATCCTGATGCCGGCGCTCTCGCCGACCATGGAGGAGGGCACGCTTTCCAAGTGGTTCGTCAAGGCGGGCGACGAGGTCAAGGCGGGCGACGTGATCGCCGAGATCGAGACCGACAAGGCGACCATGGAGGTCGAGGCGGTCGACGAGGGGAGGATCGGCGAGATCCTCGTCGAGGAGGGCACCGAAGGGGTCAAGGTCAACACGCCCATCGCCGTGGTCCTGGCCGAGGGCGAGAGCCCCGAGTCGGCGCCGGCCGAGGTGCCCGGGCAATCTCCGCCCAATCCCGCCGCCGAGACCGGAGCTGCGGCCGACTCCTCCTCCGGGGCTGCGTCCGAACGACCCGCCGCCGCCGAACGGCCGCCGAGCCAGCCAACCGCCGCCGCGCCCGAGCCGACCAGGGGCGCGGAGAGCGCGAGCCAGACGGTGCGCGAGGCGCTGCGCGACGCCATGGCAGAGGAGATGCGCCGCGACGGCGACGTCTTCGTGATGGGCGAGGAGGTGGCCGAATATCAAGGCGCCTACAAGGTGACCCAGGGCCTGCTGGATGAATTCGGCGCCAGGCGCGTGATCGACACGCCGATCACCGAATACGGCTTCACCGGCGTCGGCGTGGGCGCGGCCTTCGCCGGCCTCAAGCCGATCGTCGAGTTCATGACCTGGAACTTCGCCATGCAGGCGGTCGACCACATCATAAACTCCGCCGCCAAGACCCTCTACATGTCGGGCGGGCAGATGGGCTGCTCCATCGTCTTCCGCGGCCCCAACGGCGCCGCCTCGCGCGTCGCCGCCCAGCACAGCCAGTGCTATTCGGCCTGGTACGCCCACATTCCCGGCCTCAAGGTGGTGGCGCCGTTCTCCGCCGCCGACGCCAAGGGGCTCTTGAAGGCCGCGATCCGCGATCCCAACCCGGTGGTCTTTCTCGAAAACGAGATTCTTTACGGCCGCAGCTCGCCGGTGCCCCAGACCGAGGACTGGATCGTGCCGATCGGCAAGGCCAAGGTGGTGCGCGAAGGAAGCGACGTCACCATCGTCTCCTTCTCGCGCGGCATGACCTACGCGCTCGAGGCGGCAGACGCGCTCGAGGACAAGGGCATCAGCGCCGAGGTGATCGATCTGCGCACCCTCCGCCCCCTCGACATCGCGACCATCGTCGAATCGGTCAAGAAGACCAACCGTATCGTCGCGGTGGAGGAGTCCTGGCCGGTCTGCTCGGTGGCGAGTGAGATTTGCGCCCGGGTGACGCGTGAGGCCTTCGATTATCTCGACGCGCCGCCTCTCGCCGTCACCGGCGCCGACGTGCCGATGCCCTACGCCGCCAATCTGGAGACGCTGGCGCTGCCCTCGGCCGAGCAGGTGGCGGAAGCGGTCAAAACCGTGTGCTACGCCGATTGATCGGCCGTGGCCCGGAAACATGTTCGACGTCCGACGTTTCAAGATTGAGTGCCCCTCATGCCGATCCCGATCCTGATGCCCGCGCTGTCGCCCACCATGGAGGAGGGCACGCTAGCCAAATGGCTGGTCAAGGAGGGCGATTCCGTCTCGGCCGGCGACGTCATCGCCGAGATCGAGACCGACAAGGCGACCATGGAGGTCGAGGCGGTCGATGAGGGGAGGATCGGCAGGATCCTGGTGGGCGAGGGGACCGGCAACGTCGCCGTCAACGCGCCGATCGCGCTGATCCTGGAGGAGGGCGAGGACACAGGCGCCCTCGACGAGTTCGATCGAGGCGCAGCCTCGGCCGCGCCGCCACAGCCCGCGCCTGAGCCCAGAGCCAAGGCGGAGACCGCCGGCGACGGCAGGGAGGCGCCGACCGAAAAGGCCGCCGCTTCGGAGTCCAACGGCCGCGACCGGACCGGCGAGGCGTCGGGGACCCGGGCCGCGGGCAACGGGGATGGGGCCCGTATTTTTACCAGTCCGCTCGCCCGCCGCCTGGCCGCCGAACACGCCATCGACATCGCCGCCTTGAGCGGAAGCGGGCCGCGCGGGCGCATCGTCAAGCGCGACGTCGAGAAGGCGCTTCAAGCGGACGTCGGCGAGGCCGCCCCGCCCAAGGCCGCGGCGGGGGAAATCATGACCCGCCCCGCGGCCCCCGCGCCGCAGCCCATGTCGGACAAGGACATCCTGGCGCTCTACGAGCCCGGCACCTACGAGGTCGTGCCGATCGACAACATGCGGCGCATCATCGCCACCAGGCTCACCCAGGCGGCGCAGACCATCCCGCATTTCCGCCTCGAGGTCGATTGCGAGCTCGACGCGCTCTTGGCCGCGCGCGAGCGCCTCAACGCCATGTCGCCCGCCGAGGGCCCCAAGACCTTCAAGATCTCCGTCAACGACATGATCATCAAGGCGATGGCGATGGCCCTGCAGAAGGTGCCCGAGGCCAACGCCACCTGGACCCAGCAG
>Ga0137829_10397382_pt1 | contig 10796 bp, 10 predicted proteins | sample OV2TP2_FD_97737 | JGI IMG/M metagenome (GOLD analysis project Ga0137829, IMG submission 97737) | reverse complement strand
CTCTTACCCCGGTATCCCGCGCCTGCGGAAGCATCGCGACATCGAAATTGAGGTTCGGGTTCTTCGCGCTGATGCCCGGAATCTCGCTCGCGAACCCGAGGTACGTTGCGAGGTTACCGGCAAGAAACACGTTCTCTGAAGTCGGCAGGGAGCGATTCCATGAGTAGGTCGGCTTGACCGGGTTTGAAAAGTCTATATAGAAGCGCAGCGCCGCCTCGGCGGGTGATGCGGAGCGGTCGGTTTCTCGGGCGTCGAGCACGGAGACCGGGCTGTCTCGATCATCGCGCTCTACGATGGGATTCCCCGCCTGAAAGACCAGCGCGGCGAATATTTCTTTCGCATTCGTCACGTTGGCGAATTCGCCGAGCGCGACGGCACTCCTCACAATAGTTCCCGCCTCATTACGCAGAGTGAGGTCCCGCGCGAGCGCAAAATACTCGTCCCAAAAACGCGGCGGCTCGACGAGCCCGGCGCTCGCGAACGTCGTCCGATTCCAGTAGAGCACCAGGGGGTCAATGCTAAACGGGAGACCCATAGTCCCCTTACTCGTCAACAGAAGCTCGCCCTCTTCGACAAAGGTGTCTTTGAACGCGCGCTCGGAGTAGAACTCAAACGGAATTTCGCGCAGCTTATTTGCATAGGTGAGAATCTCATCCTGCGGGATCAGAATAAGATCAGGACCGACGCCGCTCGCGAGCGCCTCGAGTAGGTCGCGCTCAAACGCCTCATGGCGCTTTTCAACATATTGCACCCGAAAGGCCACCTCGCCGAGGCGCTCGACTGTCGCGTCGATGAGCTCATCCATGGCACGAGCGCTCACCGTCCCCCAGATCACAACCTCGTGGGCGAATGCGCCTTCCGGTGGCTTTGCGCGGAAGCCGGCAAAAAGAATCACCCCGACGAGCGCCGCGGCAAAAAAAAGTCCGAGGACGACGAGTTGGAAAATGTTGGAATTCTTCATGTTGAAAACTCAAAACGCAAATATCAAAGCTCAAAACCACAACCAAAAACCTTAAAGCTAATCCACGCGCAGAAAATTTTCACATTCGGTTTGGAGTTTTGCGCTTTGAGTTGTAGTTTTGACTTTTGAGCTTTGACTTTACGCTATATGCAATCGGCTTGCTAAAAAATCGTGCTCAAGGCACTACGTTTTTCTCATCACCAACCCGTAGTGGTGCTCCCCCGCATCAATCTCCCGCTCGAGCGTGAAGCCGCGGCTCTCAAAGAGCGCGCGCGCGGTGCTCTTCAGAACTACCTCCTGCGGCCGCGGGCCCATATTGCCGAACGAATCGCTCCAGTCTACCACCAACACTCGGCCCCGGGGTTTGAGGACGCGGAGAACCTCGGCGAGAAAACCTTCTCTATCCTCAAGCTGAAACAGAAGGTTCGAGACGATTACTGCGTCAAGCGTCTTTTCCCCGAGTTTTGTACCGCCCGGCTTCTCAACATCTCCCCACACGACCTCGACGTTTCTCGCGCCGCTCTCTCTCGCGGCATTTTTAATCCGCGTCAGCAGGTCCTTCTGAACGTCTACCGCGTAGACCCTGCCGCTTGCGCCGACGAGCGCTGAGGCCGCAAGCGTATAGGCGCCCGAGCCGGCGCCGAAGTCGGCAACGCACGCGCCTTCGGAGAGGCCGAATTGAGAGAGGACGTGTGTAGGGTCGGTGAAGCTCATACGCTAGACTCCATTCTATGTTCAAAGCCAGAAAAGTGAAAGTCAGAAAGACTGTGCATTATGCAATCAATGTCTATGTTTTTTTATATCTCGTCGTCCGGCCGAGACCAACACGCTCCACCTTTCTTAGACGGAGAAGCTTATCGAGCGCCTGGTTGACGGTACGACGAGCAACACCAGCAGTTTTTGCAATTTCGCCAGGCGATGCTGATTCAATTTCTTTGAGAAATCCCCACACTGCCAACTGTTTTGGCGACAAGAGTTTTTCTATGTTTTCCTTTGAGAGTAGAGCAACCGCTAGGTGCGCTTGCTTCAAGAGTACGCCGAAAAAGAAATCGAGCCACGGTACGATATCTTCGTGTGCGGATTTGAATGTCTTTTGACTTCTTCTGAGCGCCACATAGTAATCGGGCTTGTTATCCTCTACCAGCTTCTCGTGCGATACATACGGCACATATAAGTACCCCTCTTTCAGTAAAAGAAGGTTAGTAAGCACGCGAGACAAACGGCCGTTACCATCTTGGAATGGATGAATTTGCAAAAACTCAACAAGAAAATTTCCGATAACGATGAGCGGGTGATATTTTCTTTCTGCCAATATTTTTTGTGTCCACTCTACGAGCTCCTGCATTTCTTTGGGCGTAAGGTACGCTGGTGTCGTGTCAAAAAGCACAGCGACAGATTCTCCGGCTTCGTTGACCATGTGAACTTTGTTTTCCTGCTTCTTGTAGTCACCGCGGTGAGTTTGGTCTTTCTCTACATATTTAAGAAGCTCTCCGTGGAAGTGTTTGATAGAACTTTCTGAGAAGGTAAGCGACTTCCATGAATCAAATACATTCTCCAAGAGCTCATAATATCCTTGTACTTCCTGTGTATCCCTATCGGTGAATTTCTGTATGCCTATTCCTCGCATCATTTTCTCAATATCTTCATCGGAGAGCTTGGCGCCTTCAATACGAGTAGAGGCACCCGTAGAGGTAATTAAAGTTGACCACTTGAGACGGCCTAAAACTTGGGGGCTGAGTTGGGCTCCAGCGATCCATTGCCCCTTTAGTTCATCTATTTGCCTGAGCTTTGACCAGACCTCGGAGGATAGCCCATTAAGGCGTATCTCAAAGCGATTTTTTTGAGTAATTAGTTCATCCATAGAAATCTAATCTTACACTTCAAGTGTAGAAGATTATGCACGATTAAGCAATGGATCTACTAACTCACCTTACGCACTGGCCGCTGATACATACGCATGCTCCGCCTTGTAGCTCTTTGAGACTCACTACACGGCCATAACGGAGCGCTTCGACGAGATAGCATATAAATGCGATCGCTGGAATATGCTACATATTTTGCTAAATTTTAGTGAGTGGCCGCCTCGCCTTACTCGTTGTGCGCAATTACGGCGTTGGCGGACGCATTGAGCGCGAGGATGAACTTCGGAGATCAGTGCGTAAGGTGAATTACTAACACCTTACTTGGATTGAATGTACGTTGGGCAAAACTGTTGGACAAAGCTTGACTTTTATTATGATTTGTGATAAGAATAAAAGCAGAAATTCAGCACTTTTACAGGCCAAATGGCCAAACGTACGAAACGAACAAAGAGGAGATACCCGTGGCGAAGCAGACGGAAACGATGGAGATCAACGGCGTGGAGCAGGCGGTAACGCTCGACCTCGCGCTCACGACGAAACCCGTCGAGGGCGGGATTGAAGTGCAGTGTATCGTCACGCTCGGGAGCAAAATTGGAAGGCAGCAATCGAAACCCTTCCGAGATAGCCCGATCGAATTCACGGCAAACAACGAACCGTGGTGCGCTCTCGTCACCGACGAGAAAGGCGCCAGCAAGGCAGTGCGTGTGTTTGAGTACGGAACGTACGACATACGCGCGCGGCTCGTCAATACGGCGCTCTCGGTGCGCGAAGTCTGCACCGCGATCGCGCCTGAAAAGAAACCGCCGACAAAACTCCTCGTCAGCTTTCACCCACAGGGACATGCGGCAGAGTACTATCTACTCATCGAGGCGGTGGGCGAGAAAGGCGGCGTGCCTGATTGGCCGGTGGCAGTTCTTGAGCCAAATCGGCCTCCCGCTCTTGATACCACGAAAGAGTACGGGGCGATTCCACATTGCGTACGAACGGATGGCCCATGCCACGTGATCGTATCACTGCTCGGCACTGGACTCACGACCAAGATCGATCTCAAGGGGCCGCTGCCGAGTGTCGTGCCACCACAGAGCGCGAGCAGCAATCTACTACCCGTACTAACAGTACGGAGATAAGAAGGAGAGCGAGATGTTCATTTTCAGATGGGTGAAGAAGATACTGAGTTCGTTTACCGGCGGCACGCTCACCGGCGCAATCGGAGGCAAGCTTGTTGATCTCGCCTTCGAGACAGCTCAGGAGCAAGTGGAGGAATTGTCGAAGGATCAGCCTCATGACTTCCTCGATACCGTCCTTGTCGAGATGCGCAAGGACATGAAACAATATGGACCGTACATCGCGGTGATCAATCGAAGGTACCGTATGGTTATGCGCACCAAACGGGAAGACCTGTGGGAAATTGTGCTCGAGAAAATGCTTCTTGACCCTGATGGCAAGACATTCGACATGCAGCGTGCGATCGAACGGCTTTGTGTCTACGCTGCACTCTCGGACGATGAGTTCGACATGGCAATGCGCATGCGCATCGACACGCGGCCAGAAAACCTCAAGCAGAGAATCCTCACGGCCATAGACACTGCTACTACCGCACTCTCTTCGATGAACAAGAGCCTTACAGACTCAAACGCTGCACTCGATGAGGAAATCACACTGCGCAAACAGGCACTCTACGGCGCAACACGTGCCGAAAGACGCGAAGCCCAAGAACGACTCGCGGCGCTCGAAGCAGAGAAGAGGAGGTAAATGATGGGTTTCTTCAGTACACTTTGGGCAGGCATTCGACTACTCTGTGGAAGAGCATCCCGACACGCAACGATTGGCTGTCTGCGGTATGTTGCCCCAACTCTGCGCTCACTCCGCAAAACACTGACCGTCAAGGCAAGAGTGTTCTTTCGACGTATGCGTAGGCGCACGCGGCCGGAGCACCTAAAGCAGAAAGCTCGCGCGATCAGAGATACTGGGACAAAAATACTAGAGGCGCTCAATAAACGCCTCGAAAGTACAAACGCCGCTCTCGATGCGGAAATTAAACTCCGCAAAAAGGCGCTCCACAGTGTGGACCGCAAAGAGCGGCGTGAGGCGCAAGAGCAACTCGCAGTGCTTGAAGCGCAAAGAAGGAGAAAGTAATGGGCTTTTTCAGCACACTGTGGGGATCCATCGGATTACTATGGGGTAGCGCATCACGGCACGCAACGACCAGCTATCTGCGCCACGTCGTCCCAGAACTGCGCACGCTCCGTGGAGCCCTCGTCATCGAAGTCGGAGTGTTCCTCGTCTGTATCGTCCCGCTCGCGTTCTTCAGTAACATGAGCGTGAAATTGATCCTTCTTGAGCTTGGGGCAGTGACCCTCACTCTCACCCTGCTCTGGCTCTCGTTGCGACACCTCATTACAGGAGTCGTTGTCGGAACAGCAATCGCGGGGACGGAACGAGGCGTGGACACCTTTGGTGACGCGCTCGCTCTACCACTCCGCGGTATTATCGAGTACGCCCGGATCGTCGCGGCGATACTCGCGAGCGAGCTTGCCGTAGGGCTCATCGCTCTCTGGTTGCCACTCCACAATAACCCCTTGGTTTCGCTCCTCGGGCTCGTTGTGGGGACAATCCTCGTCGCCTATGCCATTTGGCAACAAGGAGCGCTCGGGTGGCCGAAGATCGTCTGGTTCACTGCAATCGCGACGCTCTTCATCGCCCTTATGGCCATACTCGCCCCCGAGGCGTCAAATGCCCTCGCGGAAAAAATCGCGAATTCCGACGCCCTCCTCAAGCTCATCATGGGCGAGGAGATGTCAGCACAGGCACTCCTCTTCACCTCGATTGCAATGCTCATCGCAGTGTTTGCGATGCTCACACTCGGATCGGGATTTGTGAGGATGCTCGGACTCGCCGTCTTTCTCCTCTACCTGCCGCTTTTTGCTCAGACCGTGCTCGCAGGATGGCCAGAAATGGGGGGGGCGACAGATGGGTGGCTGCGACAGCGAAAAGTAGCTGCGGTGAGGAAAGTGGACTCGTCGATGCCGAACTCAGAGCTCGCACAGCGCCTGATCGCCGCGCTCAAAGAGCACACGACGAAGGCCAGCGATGACGCCGTTAAAAAAATTACGGCCATTGAGAAAAAGGCGAAGAAGGACGGCAGACTGCTTACACCGAGCGAGATCACGGAGGTGTTTGAGGAGTACAAACTCGGTGCAGGCGTGAAAAAAGATGTCGACGAGCACATCGAAAAATTCCGTCGAGAGAACCCCGGGCTCTTTCCAGAGGAAGCGCCCCCGGCTCCGAAAGAAAAGCCTGCTCCGATCGCACCTCCTCCGCCGCAGAGTACGCGCGCGCCCGCCCCGCAGCAGTCGCTCTATCTCTATCCAGGCCAGGTGTGGAACTGGCGGGCGGAGATGAGAGAGGGGGAGAGGTTGATAAAGGCCTACCGAAATCAACCACTTGAAAGGCAGGCGCTCGTTACATTTGCGAGCGTCAGTCCGGGGCAGAAGCCCTCCGAGTATAACTGGAAGAGGATTGGGCCGCCCTGCGCGATCGAGCACCTCGTTGAACGCAAGAGTGGTCCATACGGCCTTGAAATAAAGAAGGAGGTCATCCAGGTCGGGCCGTACGGATGGGAAAACGAAGCAGACCACCCGAAACTAACGGGCGTCTCCGCGATTGGTTTTAGGCCCGTGGGATGTGAAGAAATTACGATTGCGGTCAAAATTTGGCTGCCGCAGTCGTAAGTACAACGATAAACCAAAAAGCGGGACGGACTCATACATGAGTCCGTCCCGCAAACTGTTTCGGCGCCTTGAGATCAAGGCGCCGAGTATTTTTTATAAACGACCCTGCCTGGAGGGCAGGGCGTTGAGCCAGTAAAATCGGTACTCTCGTGTCAACCGCCCTTGCCAGATGTCGTACCGCTCACCAGACCTTAAAATCCTTCTACTTCCTACTCTCTATGATCGTTTGCGCCACGTTCGGCGGCACGATAGCGTAGTGGTCAAACTCAATATTCGGGCTCGCTTGACCCTGGGTGAGGGAGCGGAGCGTCGTCACATAACCAAAAAGCTCGGCGAGCGGCGCTCGGGCCTTCACGAGCCGGAGCGTCCCCCGCTCCGCGATCGCATTGATCTGCCCGCGCTTTGAGGAGAGGTTCCCCGTGATGTCGCCGAGAAATTTTTCCGGTGTTACCACCTCGACGCGCATGATTGGCTCAAGGAGGACCGGCCGCGCGCGCTTCGCCGCCTCCTGGAATGCCTGCGAGCCCGCGATCTTAAAAGCAATTTCCGAGGAGTCCACCTCGTGGTAGGAGCCGTCAAAAAGTTCGCACGATATGTTCACCACCGGGAAGCCCGCAAGAATCCCGCGATCCATCGCCTCGCGCACGCCCTTGCGCACCGCGGGGATAAACTCGTTCGGAATAATCGCGCCTTTGATCGAATTAATAAATTCGTATCCCTCCTCACGATGGACATTTTTGGGTTGCTTCCTACCCTCGTCGAGCTCCGCAAGGGGTTTCAGGCGAAGCTTCACATGCCCGTACTGGCCGTGGCCTCCAGTCTGGCGGATATATTTTGCCTCGGCCTCGGACTCGCCGGTGATCGTCTCCTTGTAGGCAACTTGGGGTTTGCCGGTCGTCGCCTCGACGCTGAACTCCCGCCTCATCCGGTCCACGATAATCTCGAGGTGGAGCTCGCCCATGCCGGAGATGATGGTCTCGAGCGTCTCCTCGTCGGTCGAAATGCGAAACGTCGGGTCTTCGTCGCCGAGCTTGCGGAGCGCAAGACCCATCTTCTCCTGATCGTGCTTCGTCTTCGGCTCGATCCGCATTGAAATCACGGGCTCGGGAAAGATAATTTTTTCAAGGATGACGGGGTGCGCCGGATCGCAGAGTGTGTCGCCGGTCTTTGTGTCTTTGAGCCCTACCATCGCGGCGATCGTGCCGGCAAACACCTCCTTCACCTCCTCGCGCTGGTTTGCGTGGAGCCGTACGATACGCCCGACCCGCTCCTTGACGTCGCGCGTGCTATTGAGCACATACGAGCCACTCTCGAGGGTACCTGAGTAGACGCGGAAAAACGTGAGCTGCCCCACGAAGGGATCGGACTGGAGTTTGAAGGCAAGCGCGGCAAACGGCGCTGTGTCTTGCGGCGGCCGTTCTACCTCCGCGCCAGTCTTCGGATCCGTACCCCGTGCCGGCGGCACATCGGCAGGCGACGGGAGATATGCAATGACGGCATCGAGGAGCTTCGTCACCGATGCGCTCCGGCCGTCCGCAAAAAGCACCGGGAAAAATTCTCCGGAGAGCGTGCCGCGGCGGATCAGCGATTTCACCTCGTCCACTGAGAGCTCCCCGTCCTCGAGGTAGCGGGCAAGAAGCTGCTCGTCAACCTCGACTATTTTCTCAAGCATCTGCTCACGATATTCCTTCACCAACCCCTGCATATCCTCCGGTATCGGCTCCTCCTTGAGGACAAGATGCGTATCGTCCGCATACACCCATGCGCGGTTCTCCACAAGATCAATGATCCCGCGGTGCGCATCATGCTCGCCGATGGGAAGCACGACGAGGAACGCATTCGGCGAGAGCCGATCGCGGATGCTCTGGAGCGTCATCCGAAAATCGCCGCCGAGCGCGTTGATCTTGTTGCCAAAACAGAGCCGCGGCACTTTATATTTATCCGCCTGCCGCCAGACGGTCTCGCTCTGTGGCTCGACGCCCATCTTTGCGTCAAAGACCACAACCGCGCCGTCGAGCACCCGGAGCGAGCGCTCTACCTCGACCGTGAAGTCAACGTGCCCTGGGGTATCGATGATGTTTATTCGGTGTCTTTTCGTTTCGTTATCAGGGTCTTCAGAGTGGGCCCAAAAGCAGGTCGTCGCGGCGGAGGTGATCGTGATGCCGCGCTCCCGCTCCTGCTCCATCCAGTCCATTACGGTATTCCCGTCATGCACCTCGCCGATTTTGTGCGAGACGCCGGTGAAAAAGAGGATGCGCTCGGTCGTCGTGGTCTTGCCTGCATCTATGTGGGCGATAATGCCTATATTACGAACTTTTTCGATTGGATAGTCACGCATAGCTGTTAGCTTTTAGGGACGAAAAAAATACAAACAGACGACGCAAAAAAGAGGCGGTGGCCAGCGCCGTCTCTATAAACCAGTCTTATATACGCACCGACGCTACCCGCGTGGTCAGCTTGAGATTCGGGAACGACACCGGCACGAAATCGCCCGGTTCAAAATAATCGGAAAGGTCGAGGTTCGACCAAAATTCAAACTCGTCGTCCTCATTTTTAAGTTTTGGCAATTCAAGTTGCTTCTTCATATCGCATATTCATGGATCGAAGTCCGCCAGTGAGCGAAAATGGGAAGTTTACCCGCCCTCTTCAGTGCCTTTGCCTCCCTCGACCATCGCAGAATAGTATCTTCGGTGATCTCTTCGTCGTCTTCTTCTTCATCATCGCGCGCAACTTCGGTTTCGATAATGCTGCGCGCCCAGGTTTGCGGAGCGCGAAAACCCGCCGCGTGTGCGCTCTCCTCAACTTGTCGCATCTTCCTTTCTGGCAAAGTAATCGTTAATGTAGACATCATATTCTTTACCACTGTATACGCATGGCGTCCGCGCGTCAACATTCATTCCACACAAAAATTTGTAACTACTCAGCTGGTCAGGCCGTTCGTTTTGTGCAACTACCCTGGTGTTACCCCTCGATACATCTCCCATGCTCTGACACGCCAAACCATGAATGAGGAAACACCTGGGGTAGTTGCACATATTTCTTCAGCGGTTTTACGTTTAATCCCCCGTATCTGCCGATCCAGAGGGGAGGCCGAGTTCTGCATTTTGCGTCAAGTGAGGCGACACCAGTTTCCAAACACTTCAAGCACGAGCACAAAAATGAGGGGTGCGAGCACGGTACACAAAGCCGATCCGTTGCGGCGGGCGGGTGATCTTTGTATGATGGTGGCTATGGCAGACGAGCGGCTCAGACAGCCATACGACCACCGCGAATGGGAAGCGACACTCTACCGGAGGTGGGAGGAGAGCGGTTTTTTTAATCCTGACAAACTCCCGGGCGAACGTGCACAACCGTTTACGCTCATCATGCCGCCGACGAACGCGAACGGTAATCTCCACGCAGGCCACGCGCTCGTCATGACGATCGAGGACATTATGGTGCGCTACCAGCGCATGCGCGGGAGGAGAGCGCTCTGGCTTCCGGGCAATGACCACGCCGGATTTGAAACGCAGGTGGTGTACGAAAAAAAATTAGAAAAAGAAGGACGCTCCCGCTTCGATATGCCACCGCAGAAACTCCATGAGAGCATCATGGAGTTCACGCAGGGGAACCGCGCGAATATCAACAATCAAGTACGACTGTTGGGCGCCTCGTGTGACTGGTCCCGTGAAAAATTCACCTTGGACGAGGATGTCGTGCGTACCGTCTACCGGACATTCAAGAAGCTCTCCGACGACAAGCTCCTCTATCGTGGAAAACGGATCGTGAGCTGGTGTCCAAAGCACCAGACGTCATTCTCCGACCTCGAGATCAAGGACGAAGAACGCACTGACTCGTTTTACTATCTGAAGTACGGGCCATTTACGATCGGCACGGCGCGGCCGGAGACGAAATTCGGCGACAAGTATGTGGTCATGCATCCGAGCGACGAACGCTACCTCGAGTACAAACACGGTCAAACCATTGAGCTTGAGTGGATCAATGGGCCGGTCAGAGCGACGATCATCAAGGACGCGGTAGTTGAGAAAGATTTCGGCACCGGCGTTATGACCATCACCCCCTGGCACGATGCCATAGACTTTGAGATCGCAGAGCGGCATGGGCTCGACAAGGAACAAATCATCGACTGGAGCGGAAAACTGCTCCCTATAGCGGGAGAATTCGCCAGCATGCATATCAAAAAAGCGCGGCCGCTCATCGTTGAGAAACTAAAACAAAAAGGATTGCTCGAGCGCGTCGAGG
>Ga0137829_10459381_pt1 | contig 10797 bp, 8 predicted proteins | sample OV2TP2_FD_97737 | JGI IMG/M metagenome (GOLD analysis project Ga0137829, IMG submission 97737) | reverse complement strand
CTTAGATGCTTTCAGTGCTTATCACCACCGAACATAGCTACCCAGCGTTGCCGCGGGCGCGACAGCTGGTAGACCAGAGGTTCGTTCCTGCCGGTCCTCTCGTACTGGGCAGAACCCCCCTCAAGTATCAACGCCTGTAGTAGATAGGAGACCAACCTGTCTCACGACGGTCTGAACCCAGCTCACGTATCTTTTTAATCGGCGAACAGCCGACACATAATTCCTCTCTTACGAAAGGTGTAGACTATATCTTCATCCCACTAGAAGCGGGATGCTGGCGTATTATGGAGTTGAGACTCAACTCCATCTCGTCGAACTTTTCTTCGACTCAGTCGTTCGGGGGTTATGGGCGGTAACTTATATATCATGGACGGGATGATATATGGTGCGATGATTTCTCTGAATTGCATCGAGGCGGGGTAGGGAATATAAATATGGTATCCTTCTCCGTTCCAATGCAATCTGCATCCGCCTACTCCAAAATTCTTGTGGAGACAGCGAATAAGCAGTTTTTGTTCCTTCATAGAAAAGCAGATGGTGTCGAGATAGATTCCTCGACAATCCGGTCTGCGTTTTCCATCATCCATATACCACACCGCAAGGCTTAGTGGATCAATGAGAAGTGTATCAATTTCTTTTGGTACAATCTTTGTCCTCCCTCGATAAAAAATTTTTCGGAGTTTGATAAATTCTTTATGACAGAGCGTATGAAATCTCATCCGCGTATATGAACGGTCATACCGCTCATCAAATATGGATGTTAATTTCGGTTCGGTTCTGACCAGAGATTGTAGCACGTGATACTTCCATTTCACATACTCTTCTTGTTTGCCGCTATGGAGAATCTGGAGACGCACATTTTTTCCGGAAGTCACGAATTCCAAACCTCCATCTCCAAGAAGAGTGCCAATGATCAACGCACGTTGCTGTGGCGTTATCGTTACACCCAAACTTCCCACGGTATTATCCATTGATTATAGTATATCATATGGACTCCACCGTTATAAGCCAGTCAAGAACAAAGGATTACTCCTTTGTCGGGCAATACTGTTCGTTCACCCTTGGCACCTTCTCCAGCGCCAGGATAAGATGAGCCGACATCGCATTTGTTCTGTTATTACTAACAGTGTGGACTATATCTTCATCCTCTCATATTACACGGAGGAGCTGGCGTATTAGTTTTTCAAAATTTGAAAAACTCCGATCCTTAACGGATCAAGTCTCTACGGGGTTATAACTCAATTTTATATTGCATTGATGAAATAATGCGATCTTTTATCAGGTTCCTGAATTTCGGTAACGAGGATCTGAGTATTCTTAATCTCTGATATCCCTTGTCTTTGTTCATTCTCGCTTCAATGCCAAGCTGCTGGAGATTCTCTATCAGTTTTTGCTGATCCGCATAACTGAATTGCTGGGTATTGAGATAGACATCCGAACCTCTGCACCTGCTGCCGTCATCCATAAACCAGACTGCGAGTATCATTGTATCCAGGACGAGATGAGTGGGAATAATCCTCACGTATCCATCTCCAAGAATTGATCCAACAATAAGAGACTTTTGCAATTGAGTTAAACTTCCCACGATATTGTCCATAGGTCCATTATACCATATGGAGTTCATCGTTATAAGCCAGATTTATTCATCCGATTACTCGGAATGGCGCCCCGATATGTTAAGGTGCCGAACTCCGCCGTCGCTGTGGACGCTCGGGCGGAACTAGCCTGTTCAATGTATTTTACATTAGACTATATCTTCATCCTCCATGGCTTTTACAGGAGGAGACGGCGTATTATAGTGTCGAATTTCGACATTATCTTCATTCCGGTTTTAACGGAAATCCAGTCGTTACGGGGTTCTTTATTGACAATTTATTGTAAATATGCTTTACTCATGATCATGATCTTTTAATCCTGTATGAAGGAGAATAAGGCGTGATAGATGCTATAGCAGTAGTGTTCTTTTCGTACATCACCGCAATATGTATGGAGCGTCTTTTTATGCTTCCATCCCGTCTTGGGCTAAAATTTTACTTATCAGCTATCCTTATCGGCAACTTTCTCGACTGGGCTACTGCTTATTTCATATTAATTCCATATATCGGTGTCCAATATGATGGCAGTTTCATCACGCAATATCTTTGGAAGTATCCGGCAGCAATCATTGTGTATAAACTTGGATTCAGTTCCGTCTTATCCATCGCGTGCATCGTCGGAGTCATTAAACATCTTGCTCCAAAATACCGCGTTATCTTATTTACTGGTTGCCTTTATTACTGGATAGCTGCTACATATAATACGCTCGCAACTATCTTTATCCTCCATCGTTAGATCATCCATGTGTCCCACAAAAAATTGTGGGGCATTTTTGTTTTTTGAAGAACTTCCCACGGTATTACCAAAACTCGAAAACCCATTCTGGGTAAGACCCTGTTTTGGCTTCACCGTTATAAGCCGTACTTTCTCTACATTACTGTAGAGTTGGACAACAAACTCTTTTTGCAGAGTCTATCCCCGGGGTAGCTTTTATCTGATGAGCTTTGACCTTGTTCTAGTAAGTGTCATCGGATCACTAAGCTCTGCTTTCGCACCTGCGCGGCATATCCGCCTTGCAGTTAAGCTGGCTTTTGCCTTTGCACGTCCAGGCCGATTTCCATCCGGCCCAAGCCAACCTTAATAGACTCCTCCATTACCTTTTAGGAGGAGTGTGCCCCACACAAACTGCCCGCCAGACACTGTCCCCCGACGATTTTTCCGTCGGGGTGAGAATTAAAAACGCTTAAGAGTGGTATTTCATTGACGGATCCACTCCGACCAAAATCGGAGCTTCAAATCCTCCCACCTATGCTACGCATAAACGCTCGTAACTCAATATCAAGCTACAGTAAAGCTCCCGGGGTCTTTTCGTCTAACTACAGGTAACCGGCATCTTCACCGGTATTGTATTTTCACCGAGCTCTTGGTTGAGACAGTCCCCCAGTCGTTGCGCCTTTCGTGCGCTTCGGAACTTACCCGAAAAGGAATTGCGCTACTTTAATACGGTTATAGTTACCGCAGACATTGACGAGGGCTTGAACTTGAGAGCCGGAAACCGGAATCTAGATGCTGGAAAAACAGAAAGCGGATACTGGAGATGCGCATCTCCAGAGTCCAGCCTCTGACCTCCAGTTTCCAGAGTCCGGCCTCCGACAACTAGTTTTAACCTTCTCGCATTGGTCAGGCGTCAGCCCGTATACATCCTCTTACGAGTTAGCACGGACCTGTGTTTTTGGTAAACAGTCGCCAGGGGTACTTTCGCTGCGACCACTCTAGAGAACTGGAGACTAGAGACCGGCGGCTGGAGATTTCCAGCATCCAGCATCCAGTTTCCAGCCCCCAGAGTGGTAGGCCTTCTCGCGAACTTACGGCCGCTTTTTTGCCGAGTTCCTTAACCAAGAATCACTCGTTCGCCTTGGTCTTCTCGACCTACCCACCTGTGTCGGTTTCCGGTACGGTTGCCTTAATCATAATTTTAGACGGTTTTCTGGGAAGCGTGCTTTGCCGGATTTCCCAAACATTGCTGCAAGGAATTTTCGCTGTACTTGGAATCGAGCATGACCCCCGTCGGCGGATTTTCCTACCGACATTCCTCATACCCCGAACGTCAAATCCAATCATGCGCCCGGCATACTTACGCTCCGTCACGCCATCAATCACTAAGGCAGTGCAGGAATATTAACCTGCTGTCCATCGCCTGCGGCATTCGCCATCGGCTTAGGCCCGACTAACCCTCCGTTGTTTGTCATTGCGGAGGAACCCTTGGGTTTTCGGCGTCCCGAGTTTTCATCGGGATTGCGGTTACTCGTGCCAACATTCTCTCTTCGTATCGCTCCACAGTCCCTCACGGGTACTGCTTCACTGCAATACGAATGCTCTTCTACTACACTGGAAGCTAGAAACCGGATACCGGCCTGCTGGATTTTCTCTCCAGTTCCCAGCCTCCAGTTTCTAGCCTCCAGTGTCCGCGACTTCGGTACTATGCTTAGCCCCGAGTATCTTCGGCGCAAAGTCTCTGGGCGAGTGAGCTGTTACGCACTCTTTAAAGGATGGCTGCTTCTAAGCCAACCTCCTCGATGTACAAGAAACTTCACCACCTTTTTACACTGAGCATAGATTTAGGGACCTTAGTCGGCGGTCTGGGCTCTTCCCCTCTTGCACGACGGAGCTTAGCCCCCGCCTGCTGACTCCCGGAATAATTCATCTGGCATTCGGAGTTTGATTGGTTCGCCTGGCTTTCGCCATGTACGAACCATCCAGTAGCTCTACCTCCACATAAACATAATCCGAGGCTAGCCCAAAAGCTATTTCGAAGAGAACCAGCTATTTCCAGGTTCGATTAGCTTTTCACTCCCTACCACAGGTCATCCGAAGGCGTTGTACGACCTACCGGTTCGGGCCTCCTGCCGGTGTTACCCGACATTCACCCTGCCCATGGCAAGCTCACCTGGTTTCGGGTCTTTGTCATGCTGCCTGCTCACGCAATTACCAATTTCTAACTGCTAACTCCAAATTGGAAATCGGCAATCAGTCGTTGGAAATTGTGAAAGCTACGCGCTGTTCACACTCGCTTTCGCTGTGCCTTCATGCCGTCAGGCATTTAGACGAGCGGCATGCCAAAACTCGTTGGCTCATTCTTCAATAGGCACGCTATCACCGCTGCACAGCAGCGGAATTTTCAATTATCAACTTCCAATTTTTAAATCAATCCTCAATGAATCAATTTTGAAAATTAAAACATTGAAAATTCATTAAAAATTGAGAATTGTAAATTGGTCATTCCGATGCTGCGCATCGGCTCTAGCTCCTTGTAAGCGTATGGTTTCAGGTACTATTTCACCGCCCTACGGGGCTGCTTTTCACCTTTCCCTCACGGTACTAGTTCACTATCGGTCATCAAGTGTATTTAGCCTTGGGAATCTAGTCCTCCCTGCTTCCTGCCCAGTCTTCGTACGGGGCAGTACTCAAGATTGATGACAAAGAGCGCGAAACCGTTTTCGCGTACGGGGCTATCACCCTCTATGGCCGGCCTTTCCAGGACCGTTCTCCTAACGAAGCTTCGAATTGTATCGCTCTCTCCCTCGATTGCTCTTGGGACGTCATCACCTTACAACTGCGATCATGCAACACGAGTAAACTCGCAAAACAATAATCGCTCTGGGCTCATCCCTTTTCACTCGCCGCTACTGGGGGAATCCTCGCTCCTCGCTACCGCTCGTCGCAATTTTCAATTTGTAATTATCAATTTCCAATGAAAATTAGATCATTGAAAATTTAATGAAAATTGCAAAATTGATAATTGTAAATTACGTGCCGAACGAAAGTGAGGCGCGCTTGTTTTCTTTTCCTCCGCTTACTGAGATGTTTCACTTCAGCGGGTTTGCTTTCTGCTTACGCAGAATTATCCCGGTTTAAATCAGGATAGGGTTGCCCCATTCGGAAACTCCCGGATCAAAGGTTGCTCGACACCTCCCCGAGATTTATCGCAGTCACGCCACGTCCTTCATCGCCACTTGATGCCAAGGCATCCTCCATACGCCCTTATGCGCTGCGAAACGGCACAAAAAGAATATGTCTTTCGCGCTGTTGCAACGTTTTTCAAAATCGGAAAAACCGCTTTCTCCGATTTTGTCTTTTTCTTTTTCCTGTACCCAGCACCATTTTTATGTTGAAGATGATAAGGCGTGCGCAACTTCAAAGCAAAAATGGTGCTGGGTGTAATTTACAATACTGTATCTTTTTAGTTTTCAATGTGCCATCCGTTCTGCGCACTTTGGTAAACAAAAAGAGCCGTTTGCGGCGGCTCCCTTCCAATCGTATGCTCGCTCCATTTTACAAGAGCGAAAAACACCTCTGTTTGAGCCGCTTTTTTACTCCAAATTGTGTTCCTGTACGCATTGTTGTCTATTATACGCGCAGTTGCGGGGTTGTCAAGCAAAATGTTCTATGTTCCAGACTTAGTCTCCTTGGAGACTAAGTCTGGAACAACGCTACTCACGACCAGCGGACTACCTCTTAATCTCGTCCCTGATGCGGCCGAGGATGGATGCGGCTACTTCTTTGCCGCCGATGCCGAATGAGAGGCCGAAGGCGAGGGCAAGCGCTGCGATGATACCGGTGAGCAGGGTCTGGATCAGCACGGTTGCGACTCCAAGCTGCAGAAAGACCGCAATGAACGAGAACACCCAGATGGCCCAGCGCACTACCAAGCCCACCAATGCGCCGCGGTATCCGGCCGAGTCAACCGACGCTCGCACGATACGCTCTGCCACATCAGCAAGTATACTCGCGATGATAAGGATGAGTGCGGCAATCGCGACATTCGGGAGATACAGCAGTACGTCCCGAAGAAATTCCGAAACTTGCGTGAGTCCGAGAATGTTCACCGATGCGAGCAGAAATACCACGACGATAAACCACTTGACCAATCCGCCGATGAATGCGCTGCCCTGCATCTTAAACCCGGCCTGCTGCAAGATCCTTTCTGCCTCAAGTTGCGAGAGCACATGATCAACGCGAAGCGCTTTCAGGATGTGCTCAATCGCCTTTCCAATGGCCGTTGCCACAACAATGCCGATCGCAAACAAGATGATCGCTCCGATAACCGAAGGAAGAATCGCGAACACCGAAGTCCACATCTGCTGAAACGAATAGATAAGACTTTCTCCTATTTGATTGAAAAACATGGGGAATTTGAGATTAGTTTATGAACCTCCGACCTTTGATGAATTACATCACTTGGGAATATGCCTTGCGCTTTCGTTTATTTTACCGTACAATCGTGCGAGAAGCAAAGGCAGAGTTATCCACACATGCTATCCTATACCGATCTGAAAAAGGGCGTTGTCTTTCTGAAAGGCGGAGAGCCGTACGAAGTGCTTGACGCAAGCTTTTCGCGCATGCAGCAGCGCAAGGCCGTGGTAAGCGCCAAGATCAGAAACATCACCACCGGCAAGACATACGACGTCACCCTGCAAGCAAGCGATTCGTTCGAGGAGGCAAACATAGAGCGCAAACCTCTCATTTTTCTCTATAGCCATCGCGATGAGTATGTCTTGAGCGACCCGGCAAATAAGAAGAATCGCCATACGCTTGCCAAGGATGCGCTTGGTGATAAAGTAAAATGGTTGAAACCCAATACCGAGGTAACTGCGATATTTTTCGGCGAGAAACTTTTGAGCATCACACTGCCAATCAAAGTGGAACTTGAGGTTACTGATGCCGCCCCTGGCGTGCAGGGTGACCGTTCCAATGCCGGCACCAAAACCGCGACGCTCGAGACCGGCGCCATCATCCAGGTGCCGCTCTTCATCAATACTGGCGACGTGATCCGTCTCAACACCGAAACCGGAGCGTACACCGAACGGGTGTTAAAGGCATAGGTAGATTCTAAAACTTCACCGCTTCTCCCGGTTTGATTACCCGCTCCTCTTTTGCGGCAAGGACAGGAGTCCCCGCTTTTGCCTGATGTCCATCAGATGCCGAAACCGACTGCTCTTTGGGCGTTTCTGGCGACTCCTGGTTTGTACGTATGTCTCGCTCTTGCAGGGCTTCCGCAAGCGCTTTTTTCAATGCGGAGAGATCAACGCTCGGCCGCAAACTGCCCGATGCGGGGGTTTTCCCGCTGTCGTCTCCAACTGGTTTTTTTTGTTGTTCGCGAGATTGCAAACTTGAGAGCGAGATTGGTTTTGAGCCTGGCAGGGTACGCAAAACCGGCTGGCGGCTCATTTTTTCTGCACCCAGAGGCCGATCTATGAGGCGATTCGGCCTGAAAAAAGCATTTCGCCGTATCGGGTTACGCGTGCCATCTCTTGGGCGTGGATGCGAATCTCTTGGCATGACGCTCTCTTCCTCTCGCGCTCGCGGTAAAGCCGCCGGTCGCGGAGCGATGTCTGTACGCTTCGGGCGCGCCTGCGGCGTGTGAGCTTGAGTAAACTCAATCCCGATATCTCCGAGCGATGCGCCAAATCGGGCCGGCTGTGCCTGCGGCATGCGATCCGGCAGCGGAATCAGTTTTCCTTCCTCGATCTGTTTGAAACAACTGAGACAATATACGGGTCGCTTGCCGTCTGGCTGAAACGGCACTTGGGTTTCTTTTCCGCAATTCCAGCATGTTGCGTCAAACATCTTGCCGCTCGTCAACGGCGCTCCGGCGCCGGAATCATCAACCATACCGCTCCACTTCGCAATCTCCCGCTCGACCTCGGCGCGGGGCTGCGCATAGCGCTCACGCGAACTCTGCATGATACGCTCTTTTGTGCCCGGGTTGCTTTCAAATTTCAGAGGCGGAAGCGTTGTCGCGGAAAACGGGCGCGAAGTCACGCCGTCCACCATCAGCCGAAGATAGATACAGTGGTTTGGCTGCGCGATCAGATCGGCCTGGGTAAACTCCGGCGCGAATTGCGTTTCAAGAAACTCCGCGTCCGGCGCACCCACCCGAAACGAAATAAAGGTGCCAACATTGCCGAATATCGCATCGCGCACTTTGGTGCTCGTGCTGGTTACCAACTGGCCGATGTACTGATGCGCCAAAATCAGATCAAGCCGGTATTTGCGCGCCTCGGAAAGGATGTTTGCAAACGAATCGGTTGCGAAATTCTGGAACTCATCCACATATAAATAAAAGTCTTTGCGCTCTTCCTCCAAGATCCGCACGCGCTCCATTGCGGCAAGCTGTATTTTGGTAATAATCATGGCGCCCAAGAGGCCCGAGTTATCCTCGCCGATCTCGCCTTTTGACACGTTGACGAGCAAGATCTTTTCCTCATTCATGATATCTGCAATACGCAGAGTACAGGTTTCCTGACCCACGATATTGCGGATAAAACTCGTATTCAAAAATTGCCCCACTTTGTTCTGGATCGGCACGATCGCCTCGCTTCGAAATTGATCGCGCCATTGCTCATACTCATGCAGCCAAAACGATTTCACCACCGGGTCTTTCACGTTCGCAACAATTTTCTCGCGATAGTCCTTGTCTACTAAAATACGAGGAATGCCCAAGAGTGTGGTGCCCGGCGTATCAATCAACGCCAAGATACAATTCTGCAAAATATACTCCATGCGCGCCGACCAGACATTGGCCCAAATCTTTGTAAAAATGCCGAGCAAGTCGGACACGACCAAGTGCTTGTACTTGGCATCCGACACTTCAAGCACGTTAAACCCGATTGGATACTCCACGTCCACCGGGTTGAAATAAATTACGTCCTGTATCCGTTCCTCGGGAATCTCATCAAGCACCTCGTCTACAAATTGCCCGTGCGGATCTATCACCGCCACGCCCTTGCCGGCTCGAATATCCTGCAACACGAGATTTTTTAGGAGCGTGGTTTTACCGGTGCCGGTCTGCCCGATCACATATGTATGCTGGCGCCGGTCTTTCACTTTCACGCCAAACACTCGATCGCTCCCGCGAAAGTTACACTTCCCGATAAACGTAGTGCTGTTGTCTTTATCCGTTGGCATACCGCTATTATGCCACGAATTTAAGAAAAAGAAAAACCCCAAAGGGGGCTAATCACTTGATTGAGAGAAAAGCTCTGCCAGATTCGTGCCGCAATGCGAACAATATGGATTATAGTTTTCCATGCCGAGACGCCGCAGAACTGTTTTTGATTCCCTGTGTTGCGAAGAGCACCACATGCGCCGCATTGCAAAAGGTGTTCTCCCCGCTCGTTTTTGAAATTCTGCCCCAGAAAATTCTAAATTGAGGAGTCCGCATTTTGGACAGAAAGCATCAAGAACAACGCTTATACGTCCACCGCATTGGATGCAGGACGAAGTTTTAGATATCTTGTCCAGATATTCCAGAACTTCTGCAAGCGATTCCAAGTCGAGTAAATGGATCAACCGAATCATTGCTCGATGTCTAGCTATCAATCTCCTTCGTACAAAACACATCTTCACTCTGAAGATAATTTCACCGCAATATCGGAGAAAATTGAATAATCTGGGCATGGCGCTCTCCTCCTTGTTGTTGATAGAGAAAGAACATGTATTGTCTTTTTGATACCATGCTATCAAATTAAAGTCAATGTTACTGGGGGGGTTATATTATGAGAGTAACGAGGTATGGAACCGGTCGGACAGATATGGCCGAAGAGCGTATATTTCCAAGCGCTCAATGCGATTTCTTATAAACCACGCCTGCAAATCCTTTGCAAGAGCGTGCTGATCATATCCTATACAAATCACATCGGGCTTGTATGCGGCAATCACACCATAATCTCCTCGCGCCTCATCACCCAAAACCGCTCGCGCTACTTCCGGAACTTCCTCTACCATGGTGAGACGCTCCGTCTCCGAATGATGCGGCTGTTTCCCCTTCAACTCCATCACCGCCCGATCACGCGCCACCACCGCGATCAACTCATCCCCGTGCTCCGCAGCTTGCCGAAAAAAATCCAAATGCCCCGGGTGCAGCCGGTCAAACACTCCGAATACCATCACGATTTTCTTCTTTTTTTCAAACACAGTCAGAAATTTTCCACTAAACACTTTTGACGGCCGTCTATTTTGTTTAGTAGTTCGTTACGATACCTCACTTTGATAACAACTTTCGCAATAGACGATCTCCCGCCTGTCTGGCGCGTAGCTGGTTTCAAATTCATTCGAACACTTAGCGGCGCCATGGGGATGCGAAGCAACGTTCTGATAAATGTCTCGTTCGTCTGCGGCACCGTTACACTGGCATTGACGATGGTAAAATTTCGGCGGATTGATCAATTTGAATCGTTCCAAAAACCGGCAGTTCGGACC
>Ga0137829_12341007_pt1 | contig 10807 bp, 12 predicted proteins | sample OV2TP2_FD_97737 | JGI IMG/M metagenome (GOLD analysis project Ga0137829, IMG submission 97737) | reverse complement strand
GAGATAAGGCCTGTGGCTATTATGCCACAGGCCCTGTCATCATAGAAAGCGCTCCCGTGTCCCTATCAGCCGTCACGGTGAGAACCACCATGGCGGTGTGTACCTGTTTCAATTTACTGGGTAACAAGGGAAGCCATCTGCGAGTACCCTACTGGATATAGCGAATGAGGAGGGTACACCGATGGCTACTCCGATGGTAGAACAGGAGCCTTCAAGCTGGCAAGAGGCTGAAGATAGAGGTAGTGTATCCTTTGTTCAGGAAATTCTGGACGACCTCTCTTGGCCCTATCTGGAGACAAGGCTTTTTTGAGGCTTTAGACGATCTTCCTGAAGGAACGATACACTAACACGTTTCAAGGAGTATTGACAATCCTTTAGAATCCGTTTAGCCTTTGGAAAGAAAGGGCTCAAAGGGGAGTGGACATCCTGGTCAACGGCACCGTCGTCTTCAACTGGAAAGGCGTCCTGGAAATGCCCCTGGAGGAGTGGAGGCGTCAGATAGACATCATCCTTCTGAAGCTGCCTAGCCCAAAGCACTACACCCGAGCGGCCGTCTTTCTGGCTTCGGATGATATCGAAAGTGTGCGTGGGTAGGGTCGGGGGTAAGGGCGGAGCAACACGCGGAGATGATCACTGGATTCGACCTCCGCGTGGAGGACGCTGGCAGCATCGCTCGCTACTGGATATGGAACCCAGGGGCGGAGAGCCCATAAGGCGCGAGGAGGCAGCAACATGGGAAGGCTGGATGGAAAAGTAGCGCTCATCAGTGGTGGCGCTAGAGGTATGGGGGCTACCGAGGCCAGGCTATTTGCGTCGGAAGGCGCTAGAGTGGTCTTCGGGGATGTGCTGGATGAAGAAGGGAAGAAGGTGGAGACCCAAATCCGTGAGTCAGGAGGCGAAGCTACCTACGTTCACCTGGACGTGACCAGGGATGCAGACTGGCGGGCGGCCGTAAGCGCTACCGTTAACAGATATGGCAAGCTGGATGTCCTGGTGAACAACGCCGGTATCGTCATCCGCAAGAGCATAGAGGACACCAGCGAGGAGGATTGGGACCGCATCATGGCGGTCAACGCCAAGGGGGTGTTTCTGGGCACTAAACACGCTATTTCCGCCATGCGGCGGGCAGGAGGAGGGTCAATCGTCAACATCTCATCTATATCGGGGATGGTGGCTGTTTGTCCCCCTGCCTATATCGCCACCAAAGGCGCGGTAAGGCTGTTCACCAAGGTGACTGCCATCCAGCACGCCAAAGATAAGATACGTTGTAACTCCATCCATCCTGGCCCAGTTGATACTCCCATGCGCCAGGGCGGGTTATCGGACCCTACCTCCAGCCCAATGAGCACTTCAGCAGTGCCTCTGGGCAGAATTGGGACTACTGAGGACATAGCTTACGGCGCACTCTATCTGGCCTCCGACGAGTCCTCTTTCGTTACAGGTAGCGAGCTAGTCATAGACGGTGGCTATATCGCGCAGTAGGAGCGCGTCTGGTGTTGCCCCACCACTTCCCAACCCCACCCCCCTCGCACACTTTCCGCTGTATGCGCCCAGGATAGACACACAGGTCTGCCCCTCCTATGTTTGCGCCTTTTGCTCAGGCTTCTTGTGGCCTTCAACTGAAGGGGAAGGAGAGGCTACGGGCCCTTCGACTCCGCTCAAGGCAGGCTTTTCACCTTTGAGGGCAGACACTAGCATTCCTACTACCACCAGGCCCATCATAGCGAGATAAGCGTTCCGCATGCCCGAAGTGAAGGCGTGGCTCACTCCTGCCCCACCACTGCCGGAGACCGCCTCCAGGCTCGGTTCGTGACCCAGAGACGCCATAGTCGCTGTAACGATAGCCGTGGCCACGGCCAGGCTGGTGACGTTGGCTGTGTTCCTTATCAGGTTGAGGAAGGCTGAGGCGACTCCATACCTCTCCCGTTCCACTGTGCTGAGAATGGAGCTGGAGTTGGGTGAGTAAAACAGCCCCATCCCCGAACTATGAAGCATCAGGGCCGGCATGACCAGGGCCAGGGAGGAGTTCTCGGAAACTCGTGAGAGGATGAGCAGGCCGGTGACGGATAGCGCCAGGCCTCCTACGGTGAACCACCTCCACCCATAGCGGTCAGAAAGCAGGCCGCTCAGGGGCCCCAGGAGTGTTATGCAAATGGCGTTGGGCACCACGATCAGCCCGGCCTCACCAGGGCTATAGCCAAGCACCCTTTGCAAGTAAAAGGGCATCAAAAACAGGACCGCAGAGCCTCCAAGGAAAGTGATGAAGTGGGCAGATACGCCGTAGGAAAAGACCCTGCGCTGGAAAAGCCTCAAGTCTAGCATCGGCGCAGGGGTCCGCAGCTCCCACCAGATGAAGCTGCCTAGCAGGGCCATAGAGCCCAGCAGCGCCGTCAGGATGGGGGGCGATGTCCATCCTGACTTATGGCCGTTGGTTATAGCCAGCAGAAAGGTCACCAGGGCTCCCGTTGATAGCGCTGCGCCCAGCCAGTCGAATTTCCCCTGTGGGCTGCCACGGGTCGCCTTAGCGCCTCGGGCACCCTCCAGGATAGCCAGAGATGCAACGATGCCCATGAGCACCAAAGGGATGTTGACGAAGAGGACCGAGCGCCAGCCCAGGGCGTCAACCAGGAGGCCGCCTACCGCCGGCCCGGCTATAGCTCCGGTGCCAACTGTGGTCATGATTAGGCCTATAGATTTGCCCCGCTCCTGTGCCGGAAAGGCAGACATGACGATGGCCATGCCGGTGCCCTGGGTCATGGCGGCTCCGCACCCCTGGAGGACTCTGGCCAGGATTAGCATCGTCAGGCTGGATGAAGCGCCCGCCAAGGCGGCGGCAGCTACAAAGACCAGGGACCCGATGATGTAGACCCTCTTACGGCCCATCAGGTCGGACAACCTGCCCATAGGCAGCAGCAAAGCGCTGATGGTGAGGGTGTAGCCTATGGCTATCCACTGTATGGTGGGGAGGTTGGTGTGAAAGTGCCCTGCTATGGTGGGCATAGCGATATTGATGCTACCATGGTCTACCACCGAGGCGAACATACCGATGGCAATGGCCGCGAAGGCCCAATACTTATAGTTGGCGCGCTGGGCCATAGCTAAACGCATGAGGAATTCCCTGCTTGAGCTAGCGTGTCTGATAGTGCGTCTGCGGACTGCACCCTAGCCTCCCTTCTGCCCTCACCCTTCTCCACCTTCGGCGTTTCCTTGAAGAGCACAACATATACCCCACCCTTCAGGATGGGGTAGCGGTCAGACATACCCTGATACTCTTTGACCTTGGGCGAGTACGCCGCACAGACCTGCGTAATTGTACAGGGAAATGGGCCTATTTGCTACTCCATTTGCCACCTGACTCAGAGCCTTTTCAAACAGCCCGGGCTTTTGCAAAGGCCCCCGCCCTGTATAAGCGCTCGCTTGACCGGCCCAGGCTGGATGACCTAATCTAGTGGAGAAGGTAGACGCGAACCTACAGACAAGGAGGCATCATGACCATAGACGATATTCGGCCTTTCCTGGAAACGTATCACCGGGGTGTTGTCACAACTTTTAGAAAGAACGGGGCTGCCCAGATGAGCATACTGCTCAGCGGGTTCTACCGGGGGGCGGTGGTCTTCGTCATCAGGGGGAACACCGCAAAGCTAGCAAACCTGAAGCGCGACCCTCGCTGCGCAGTCTTGAACGTGAAGCCTGACTGGTCTGAGTACGCTGTGGTGGAAGGAACCGCAGAGGTGCATGGCTGGGACAACACCGACCCGGAGGAGCTGAGGCTAATGCTCCGTGAGACGTACCGGGCGTGTGGAGGGGGAGAGCACCCCGACTGGGATGAGTATGACCGTGTGATGAGGCAAGAGAGACGGGCTGTAGTCATGGTCAAGCCGGACCACGTCTACGGACTGTGGAGGTAGTGCCACTTCGCCATGACAACGCCATTTACAATCCCATAGGGACCACCTATACGTGCAGCCAGGGCAGACACACAAGTCTGCTCCTACTCGGCTCACCCCCACAGCTACGCGGCCTTCACAGACCAGGCTGATTTAAGGGACGTCCAGGCTCACCAGAACCGCTGCGTTGGCAATGATGGTGGCATCGGAGCCGTCTTCGCTGGGGATTTCCATCCCTCCCTTGATCACTTTGATATGTCCCTGGCCGTGAGGTAGCACGCTCAGCACCGCCTCCTTGTTCACAGCGTCAGGCTCCGGGACGGCGATGGTGACGTCCACCCGCATGGACTGGGTCCCCGACCCAAAGGAACGGACAAAATAGAGGCTGTTGTGCCAGATGGCGTTGGTTACCGCTCGCTGGGCGGCCGTGGTGTAGTTCCTCCCGTGGAGGTCTATTCCCATCCCCATTTCAAGAAGGCATCGTTTCAGCGCCATGATATTTCACCTCTCCTCAGGCTGAGTGTACTGGCCTCATTAGACTACAGTTGGCACCCACCGTCAAGTCTGGATGATAGGGCGGGCAAACCCTTGTATATTCCCAGGCTGGAGTGTATTCTATAGTCAACCAGAATGATGGGAGGAATGTTATGGCAAAGATTAACAAGGTAGGACACGTAGTTCTTGGAAGCCGGGACCCGCAAGCGTCCATCAAGTTCTATACCGAGGCTCTGGGGATGGAGTTGGTCAACTACTTCGAGGAGATGCAGGCGGCCTTCCTCTCCTTTGGCACCCAGCACCATGATATCGCCCTCATGAAGGTGCCTGACGATCAGCCGGTGGGCAGCACAGGCATGAGCCATACCGCTCTTCAGATCGAAGGAGGCGAGGAGCAGCTGGTGGAGCTCTACCAGAGGCTAAAGGACTACGGTGCCAAAATTGACTTCACTGTTGACCATGTCCTCACCAAGAGTGTCTACTTCTTCGACCCCGACGGCAACCGCCTGGAGATATTCTGTGAGGCGATGGAGATGGAGAATGCCAAGAATTTCCTCCATGAGCAACAGGATACGTCTCGGTTAGCAGCGCCGTTGGACCTGGAGCGGGCAGCCACGTCATAGCTATCCGGGAAGACCCACGAAGCCTCTTATCCGATGATTACGAGGCATCGCAAAGCAACTCTACTGAGGGCACTTCTTCGAGTGCCCTCAGTATATTCCGAGAGTCACTTGCCATTGCCCTGCCCCCCTCGCACACTTCTGCTGTAGGGTCTAAGCCGGGAAGACCTGCCGTCCGCCCACGATAGTCCGCTTCACCACTATCTGGCGGACCTCCTCCGGGGAGAGGGAGCTAAGATGGGATGATGCAACCCCTTTTAAAGTTTGGTTCTCGAAGCTTATTTATGTTATGTAAAGTAATGGCAGGACGTTGAGTGTGGGTATAAGTAGAAACGTGCTGGTCGTCCAGTCGGGCGGCTGTACTGCGGTCATGAACCGGAGCCTTGTTGGCCTGGTGCTGGAGGTTTTTCACTCACCGCAAGGCGATAAGCTTGGCGAGGTCTATGGCGCGGCCCACGGCCTGAAGGGCATTCTGGATGGCACCCTTCTGGACCTCCGGCGACAGCCTACGGGCCTGTGGAAGAGAATAGCCAACACCCCAGGCGCAGCCATGGGCTCTGGCCGCCTCAGCCTCCGCCCAGAGGACGTACCCACCGCCCTGAGTGTCCTGAGCAGGTACAATATAGGCTATCTCTTCACCATCGGAGGCAATGACACGGCAGAGGTAGCCCACCGAATCGCCGAAGAGACCAGGGCAAGGGGGCAAGAGCTTACGGTCATACACATCCCCAAGACCATAGACAACGACCTACCCCTTACCGACCATACCCCCGGCTACGGCAGCGCCGCACGGTTCGTGGCCCTGGCCACCATGGGCGCGGGCAAAGACGCCGAAGCTATGGGCGAGGCCTCCCCCATCACCATCCTGGAGGTCATGGGACGGGATGCGGGCTGGCTTGCTGCTTCCTCCGCCCTGGGGAAAAGGGACGAGATAGATGCGCCCCACTATATCTGCCTGCCGGAGGTCCCTGTAGATGAGGGCCGTTTTCTGGAGCGTATGGAGGACGCCTACCGGCGATGGGGGTTCACCGTCGCCGTCACCGCCGAAAATGCTAAAAGCCGGTCTGGGCCCCTGGGAGGACAGCAGGAGCCCTTCTACGTGGACGACTTCGGCCATCAGTATTTCGAGGGCCCAGGCCGCTATTTGGCCCAGTTGGTCAGTCGCAAGCTAAAGGTCCGGGCCAGGTTCGAGAAGCCTGGCACCATCCAACGGTCCTTGATGGCGTGTGTCTCAAGGACCGACGCCCAGGAGGCCTCCCTGGTAGGTCAGGCGGCGGCAAGATATGCCCTCGAAGGATACAGCGACTCTATGGTCACGTTGGTACGCCAATCTACCCTCACCCCTGGTGAGGGCTACAACTGCACTACAGGGCTGGCCCCACTGGAAGCCGTCGCGGGCAAAGTTAAGCCCCTGCCCCAGGGGTATATTGACGCCTCGACGGGCCTGGTGACGCAGGCGTACATCGAGTACGCCCGTCCCCTCGCAGGCGGGCCGATGCCCAGGTACGGCAGGCTATTGAATCGTTAGTATCAAGGAGAGTGCTTAGTATGGTGGAAACTCCTAAGAAGGTCTTGCTGGCGACTCCTCATCCTGATGACGCCGAGGGTGGGTGCGGAGGCACCGTGGCCCGGTGGATTAAAGAGGGGGCCGAAGTCGTCTATATCCTCTGCACCAATGGCGACAGGGGATCAAGCGACCTGGAAATGTCTCCGGAGAAGCTAGCAGCCATCCGGGAGAGGGAACAACTGGAGGCCGCCCAGGTCCTTGGCGTCAAGGATGTGGTGTTCCTACGCCACCCTGACGGCGGCCTGGAAGACAACCGACAGTTCCGCGGCGAGGTGGTGCGAGAGATACGCAGGCACAGGCCCGACGTGGTCATGTGTCTCGACCCTCTCAGAAGCCGGGGCCACGCCCACAGAGACCACCGGGTCAGCGGCCAGGTAACCGTAGACGCCGTCTGCACCTACGCCTGGCGCCGCCTCTACTTCCCTGAGCATATAACCAGGGAGGGGCTTCAACCTCATGTGGTGCGAGAAATCTATCTTTGGGGTAGCGAGGAGCCGGACACCTTCGTTGATATAAGCGACTCTATAGAGCTGAAGGCCCACACCCTCAGCAAACACGCAAGCCAACTCTCTAATCCAGAAAGGATTCGGGAGCGCATAGCATCTGGTTCGCGGCATGTGGCTGAACAGGCCGACCTACCCTATACCTATGCCGAGGCCTTCAGGGTTATACGCTTTGCGCCGGACCCTTGGCTGGTGGGGTAAGCTACTGGATGGCCTGGATAACCTCGTCTTGTAAGAAGTGCCAACGGTGGTGCCAAGCTAATGGCACCACCGCAGGTATTAGACTTCTAGCCTGTACAAGCTAGCCACCGTTGCAGAATGGGCACATAGTGCACCTCCTCCTTCAGAATTCCAAGCCTACTGTAACACTTCCAGTCGAGGTCAAAGTCAAGGGCCTGATGGACCTTTCTCACGGCCCGGCTTCCCCATCTGCCGCCCCTCAAGCCAGGCAAGGGCCAGCTCTCCCCTATGATGAATGCCTCGCTCGATGATGCCGCAGATAGCGGCCCCCTCCGGGAGATTTTCGAGCTGCCTCGCCGACTCCGCTCGCAACCACGCAAGGTCCTGCCTGAATGCTTTTAAGTCTTCAATAACCTCACCGACTTCCGCGATCTTTCGGTCCAGAAAGGCCAATACGTGGACGCACGGCCGCTGTTGCTCCTCGTGCAGAGCGAGAATATCCTTGATTTCGTCCAGGGAAAGTCCCAGCCTCTTTGCCTTCTTGATAAACTCCAGCCGTTCCACAGCTCCCTGGCCGTAGAGCCTGTAGCCAGACTCAGTACGTCGCGGCTCAGGAAGCAGCCCCAGCAGCTCGTAGTAGCGGATTGTCTTAGCCGTCATGCCAGCCTCCCTGGCCACCTGTCCGATCTTCAGACCATTTCTCACCGCGTTCCTCCCCTACAAAAATGCTGGCCCACCAGTTAGATGCAGCAATGTTAGATTACATCTTCCAGTCGAGAGCAAAGTCAAGCATTGAGACTGGTAGCTTTATAGAAGGACTAGGCCCTCGCACAAGAGTAGGCTATAATTCTGGTGCTCCCCTAATAGCTTGCTTGTAGGAGGACACAGTGAAAAGTATCGAGCTGGACTACACCAAGCGATGCGCCGACGAGCCCACCAAGGGACACAACCGGTGGCACCCGGATATACCACCTGCCGTGGAGGCGGAGCCTGGAGAGGAGGTCGTGCTCCAGACTCGCAACGCCCTGGATGGAGAAGTCACCTCTCGGTCCCGGGCTAGGGACCTCCGCACCGTTAACCTCAACCTGGTCCACCCTCTGACGGGCCCGGTCTATGTGAGCGGCGCTGAGCCGGGAGACCTGCTGGAGGTGAACATCCTGAATATCGAGCCCGCCCGGTGGGGATTCACCACCATAATCCCTGGCTTCGGGTTCTTGAGGGACCTGTTCACCGAGCCCTTCATCGTGCACTGGAACATCAGCGGCGGCTACGCCGAGTCTCCGGACCTCCCTGGCGTGCGAGTCCCCGGCGCACCTTTCATGGGCACCATCGGGGTGGCCCCTTCTCGAAGGCTGCGCCAGGAGATACTCTTACGCGAAGACGAGTTGCGCCGCCGAGGTGGGGCAGTGCTGGGGCCGGAGCCCAATGGGGCTGTGCCTGCCTCGGAGCCCCTGGCCTCCGAGGGGCTTCGCACCATCCCGCCGAGGGAGAATGGGGGGAATGTGGATATTAAACAGCTCACTGCTGGCACACGGCTTTTGCTGCCGGTGTTCACTCAGGGGGCCCTCTTCTCCGCAGGGGATGCCCACTTCGCCCAAGGGGACGGCGAGTCCTGTGGCACCGCCATCGAGATGGACTGCACCCTGCACGTCAGCTTCCAGGTGCGGAAAGGTGAGGCTGCCCGCCGAAATCTGCGCTTCCCTGTCTTCGAGCGAGATGACTACTTCACCAGCCCGGAGATGGCAGCGCCTCGGCGCTTCCTTGCGGCCACGGGAATGTGCATCGCCAATGGGGTCAACGAGTCGGAGAACGCTACCCTGGCGGCCCGCCATGCCCTGCTGAACATGATCCAGCTTATCATGGAGAGAGGCTGGTCACGTGAGCAGGCCTACTGCATCTGTAGTGTGGCCGTGGACCTGAAGCTCAGCGAGATAGTGGACGTGCCCAACTTCGTGGTCTCGGCTTTTCTGCCCCTGGATATATTCGCAGGCTAGTGATCTGGAAATTCCCCCTTGCCCCCCTTTAGCAAAGGGGGGTTGGGGGGATTCCCTTCACACCTCTAACCTATGATTGTGGGTACTGTGGGAGCGTCAGGGGCTACCCTGATGGTGACATCCCCGATGCCGTCGTGGCGCAGCAATAGCCGGATGCTGTCGGCGCCGCTTATGTACTGTACCGCGTTGCCAGGCCCCAGACGGAAGGCCCTGTCATGGCCGGGATAGAAGACCCTGGAGGCATTGAGCAGCTTCTTGATGCTCTCCACCGCCTCGTTCTCGTCCCAGAAGATTATCATGGGCTTGCCGGTGACCACCGAGTTGGCCCAGGGCAAGGCATCGCCTGAGATCGCAACCTGGCCCTGGCGGGTTTCTACGAGGACGCTTATATGCCCTCTGGTGTGTCCAGGGGTCTCCAGAATCTTGATCCCTGGCTCTATCTCCGCCCCTTCCACTACTTGCTCCACATCCCTGCCCTGCAAAGAAGCCAGGAAGTACCTGGCGGTGGCGAGGTCAGGCCTCTTTGGGGACTTAGCGTACTCCAGCTCCCTTGGGTGTATGAGAATCCTGGCGTTGGGGAACATGTCTATGTTCTGGCAGTGGTCCCAGTGAGCATGGGTGAGGACTACCATGTTGATGTCCTCTTCCCTGACCTGTGCTTTAGCCAGGGACTCCCTGAGGAGGCTGGCGCGGCCTTTGTGGCCCACGTCCACCAGGATGTTGTTCCGGCCCCGGATAAGGGCCACGGTGCAGAAGGCGAAACTCCCCTGGTCGCAGTTCACGTGAAAACCCGTCAAGAGGTGCTGAATCTCAGGCATACTACCCTCCCGTGTCATATACTGTTTTGCATCGCCTCAGACAGCTTCTTGAAATTAAGCAACTGCCGACGCATCATGACCAAATCTCCCCAAGGCAAAAAGATACGCATAAACCAGCCGATTGGTCCTCTTACGTACCACACAATGAGTTTAACAAGGAGTCGACAGCTTTCCGAAGTCTGTGGAACGATGAAATAGCTTACCACTATATCACCGAAGATTCGCGAATCGATTGTCTTAGGTCTCGTCCGGATCGTGAGGTGGCTGTCATACTGGAAATCTACCAACTGGAAGTTTACCAGGAATCGTTGTCCGACGGCCAATTCCTCCAGCCCTGGAGTTAGCGTTCGCGGACTCCGACGTCCAAGGTTATCTATCCAGTCATAGCTATAGGGGGAGACTCGCATCTGGCAAAGCCATCGAAAGATGACTCCCGGACGGGCCTGAATAGTTATCCCTCGATAAAAGGAAGCATGGAACCGTGTAAGGTAGCGGTCGCACGGAAATTGGAGAGAGCGCTCCTCTGGCCCGGTGCCCCATGTGGTGCTCAGAGCCAACTCAAAGCCCCTTTCGCTGGGCGTCGGATTACCGCTCTGCCAGAGGCATGGCAAGGGAGACTCGCGGCTCTCTGCCGACACCTCTGGCTATGTGGCCGTGGCCGGTGAGGTCTTCCGCCACCAGCACGTCGCCGCGCACGAGGCGCCGCTTGCTCCCGTCGGCCGCCTCGAACTCGGCGGTGCCGG
>Ga0137829_10321556_pt1 | contig 10836 bp, 6 predicted proteins | sample OV2TP2_FD_97737 | JGI IMG/M metagenome (GOLD analysis project Ga0137829, IMG submission 97737) | reverse complement strand
TATAAAAACTTTGAATTAAACGTCTTCTTTAGTTCAAGTTATGGAAATAAAGCTCTTAACCGGCTGGTAATTACTCAAACGAACCCTCAAAGCAATGCCAATTATTTCAGGTCTGTTATGGATTTTGCAAGGGTTTCGTATGTTGATCCAAGCGGATCTACCTCAAATATCTACAATGCTTTTGTAAGCAACCCCAATACAAAAATTGTGGGATTAAGAAACGATAATACAAATGAAAATAACCGGCCATCTGATTTATATATCGAGAACGCTTCATTTGTAAGGTGTAAAAATATTACCCTGGGTTATAGAATTCCTGAGTCCTTTTTATCCAGGTTCCATTTACATGCACTCCGGTTCTATGCCACTGTTTCAAATGCATTCATCATCACCAATTACTCCGGTATGGATCCTGAAATCGGTTCCTGGAACCCGCTTCAGGCTGGCTGGGATGGAGGCTATTATCCACAACCCCGGACATTTACGTTTGGCTTAAATCTGAATTTGACTAAATAATAAATTTTATACAATGAAATACATTAATAAAATCACACTGGTTGTTCTTATTGCCACTTGCTGCATGGCATGTAAGAAAAGCTTTCTGGATCGTCCCTCCCAATCTCAGATTAGCTCGGACAACTTTTACAAATCCACTGCTGAATTAAGGTTGGCCACTGCTAATCTATATGGCGGTGCCCCCTGGGGAATATGGCACCACGAGGCCTATTTGCCTTTTGGGGATATTTTAAGTGGTAATGCCTATTTCCCGTGGTATGGCGATTGGGTGCAGCTTTATACACGCACCATTACTGCCGGTAATGCCGTAATGCAGGGTGGCTGGAAAGGGTTATATAATTTAGTTGGACAATGCAATACTGTTATTAATTCCATTGAGAAAAATGCCAGTAAAGAAATCTCTCTTTCTGATAAAAATGCAGCGCTTGGAGAAGCAAAATTTATAAGGGGTATGGCTTATTACTATCTTGCTATGCTTTGGGGGCCGGTACCAATAATAGAAGACAATAGTAAGCTGATTCAGAACCCGCTTGTAAAACGCAATATCCTTACCGATGTATATAAATTTATTACTAATGACATCAGTTTTGCTGCAAAAAACCTGCCTGCAATTGTTGAAAAAGGAAGGGTAACTACCTGGTCTGCCCAGGGAATGTTGGCGAAAGTGTATTTGACGATGGCAGGTTTGGGTCAAACAAGCGGATCCCGCAACCAGCAGTATTTAGACAGTGCCATTAAATATGCCGGTAATGTTTGCAATAGAAGTGGTTTGAATTTACTGAATAACTATGCAAATTTGTTCAAGGCGCAATACAATGATAATCCTGAATCGTTATTTGCATTACAATGGGCAACAGGGCCCAGTATCGCTTGGGAAGAGGGTAACTTGCTTCTTACCTATTCCCCATCCAATGATATTAACCCGCAACGCAACGGCGCCTGGACCCCTTTATCACCTACCTACGATTTATATTTGAATTATTCTGCAAAAGATTCTGTCAGAAGAAAGGCTTCGTTTATGATGAACGGGGATTATTACCCCGAACTGAATGCAGCCGGGGGTGGTTTTACGGCTACCGGGCAATCCATGAAGAAACATATTATTGGAAATGAAAAAGACAATAATACGCCCAATATGACTTTTACAGCATCCATAGAGCATGATGCCTTACTACGCCTGGCAGATATTTATCTCGTATATGCCGAAGCAATTTTGGGAAATAACTCCACCACTACTAATTCTGAAGCCTTAAAGTTTTTTAATAAAGTAAGGGAAAGGGCCGGTATTGACCCGGTTGCATCCATTAATATGGATAGCATTCTAAAAGAACGACGTATTGAATTTGCATTTGAAGGCCAGTACTGGCTGGATTTAGTGCGCCTTTCTTACTGGAATCCTGTTAAAGCTGTGTCGGTAATCAACAATCAGCAAAGAGTCACCTTTGCCTTTAATAATGGTATAGCCACTCCGGGTACCGCTAATACGGCTATTGTGCCGGCAACTATTTCATCATTTACCATGCAATTACCAGCAGCAGAGTTGGCAGCGGATCCTTTGCTGGCCGAACCCCCTGTTCCTTATTATTAAACTACTTAATTAATTAAAAATGGATTGTATGAAAAATAAAACTTTAAATATATTCAGGTTTGGAGTCCTGTTTCCCATTGTACTGATTGTAACTGCCATGCAGTCTTGCAAAAAGGAAAAAGTGTATGGTCCACCCAAAATTATATCTATCCGCAACTACGCGGATGCTCCAAATGATACGCTGGTAACAGGCATAACACCGGGGCAATGGATTGTCATACATGGAGAAAATTTGCAGCAGGCGCAGGAAATTCTTTTTGATGGTGTGCCGGCGCAGTTTAACTACGGGATATTTTCAAATGATAGAGCGGTAGTGCAAATTCCCTCCCCTATACCATTTAATACTGTTCCCCCGGAGCTCCTTAATACGGTGAAATATACAACTACAACTGGCAGCACCGTATTTTCATTCAATTTTAATTATCCCAAGCCGGTTATTACGGGCATTGGCAATGAAACTTTCTTTCCCGGAGATTCTATTTATGTTTATGGCTCCGGTTTCTATATTGTGCAAAGTGTAAGCTTTGCGGGGGCATCCATAACAAGCTATGAAGTGGACCCGTATGGAGGATATATCCGATTTGTTTGTCCTCCATTGGCACAGGTTCCCGGCGGCCCTATTACAGTGGTGGCTAAAGGCGGTACGGCAACCACAACCAGAATTTACACAGTTGGAAAACCGAGTATTTATTCTATCTCCAATGAAAATCCTGCTGTAAACGATTCGGTATTTATTTACGGAGCCGCTTTTAAAGATGTTCAGACAGTGAATTTTGGCGGTACAATCATTACCAATTATCGAACATCACCTGATTATTCATTAATTGGGTTTAAATGCCCGGCATTAAGTTCTTCAGGGTTTGTTAAAGTAACTACACTTTACGGTACTGCTACCACAACTTTTAATGTGAATGATATTTCTAAAGGGGTAATTGGAAATATGGAATGGGGGTCTCAGTTCGGATGGCAATGGTGGGGAGGCGCTTCATTGCAAAGTGGAAACCCCAGCTCGGGCTGGCCTCCATTCGACCCGCTTGTAACAGGTAATATGAGCATGTATGTATCACTTAAAAGTGGCTCACCGCTTAATAGCGGACAGGGCGACCAATACTCCACGGCAGTTCGATTAGGTAGTGCTCAATGGATTCCTTCTGCTTACCTGTCCGATCCTCCGGAGAATTGGGCAATAAAATTCGAAATGAATGTACCTACTTTCTGGAACGGCGCCTCTCTTTGCATTTTGGGCGGCGTAACCAGCAATATTATGTGCCGATACGAACCCTGGAGTACCCCTTCCGGCCCGATTAATTTCAAAACCACCGGATGGGTTACCGTAACTATTCCGCTTTCTTCTTTCAGACTTAACAGCGCCACATTGGGCGATGGAATGGGAAATCCCATCACAGATCTTTCCAGTGTGGTTGGAAGTAGTGGTAATACAAATATGAACCTGTATATGCACAATTATAGCGCTGCAACAAACCCGATCGGGTATCATGCAGCTTTTGACAACATAAGAGTAGTTAGAATTAAGTAAACATAGCAAGCAAGCAACATGGGGTTTATCAACCTTGTTTTATTAACTAAAAAAAAGTAAAAGAACAATGAAAAAAAATATTCAATCATTTTTAGCAGTTGGAATCATTACCACCATATTTTATTTGGCTTCCTGTAAAAAAACACCCCATGAACCACAACTGTCATTAATCAATCAAACAGATACCGTAGCCTCTACCGGGGGCTCAAAATCCTTAAGTTTTAGCTGCAATAGCTCCTGGAGTATAGATACTGCCGGGTTCGGATGGCTCAAACTAAGTACCGTATCCGGGAATGCCGGCGATGCTATAATCCAAATTTCGGTTTCTGATACCAATAAAACGGGTGCAAGTCGTACAAAAATTGCTTTGATTAAGGCTGCTAACGGTCTTGCAAGAAGGATAACGGTTTACCAATTACCCTATATTTTCCCCAATTACAATACTTCTCCGATTGCGCCGGATGCCACCGGAATGAGCAGTACAGCAGCACAATTGATTGGAAAAATTAACCTGGGGGTTAATCTGGGAAATACACTGGAACTGGTCAATATTAATCCCGGCCCCACACCGGCCTATTTTCAAATGCTAAAAGCAAACGGTTTCAATGCAGTTCGCATTCCCGGTGGCTGGTATCTGCATGGAGGAAACAACCCCACGGCGAAAATACCTCAGGCTTGGATGGATTCTGTGAAGAAAGTTGTGCAGTGGTGTGTGAGCAACGATATGTATGTTTTACTGAATATACACTGGGATGGAGGATGGCTGGAAGGCGCCGGAAATACCGCAGATAATAAAAAGGATATGGTTATTGCCCGCCAAACAGCTTACTGGCAGCAAATAGCCACTGCTATGCGTGATTTTGATGAACATTTAATGTTTGCCAGCGCCAACGAACCATTTGATGTTAAAGATGATGCTACGGCAAAAAATCTGGTGGCTTACCATCAGGCATGTATTAATGCGGTTCGTTCTACAGGGGGGAAAAACACGTACAGAACAATTGCCATACAGGGGCCAGAAGATTTCATCAGGCCAGGCAGATATTTCCCTACTGACCCCACCCCCAATCGTTTAATCTTTGAGTTTCATAATTATACTCCAAGTAGCTTCAGTATACTTGATGCCGATCCTTCCGGAGGCGGATGGGGGTATATTTTTTATTATTGGGGAGCCGGAAATCATTCTACTATCGATTTCTCATATCGTAACGCCAGTTATGGTGAGGAAACTGAGCAACTGGCCTATTTTAATAAAATAAAAAAAGAGTATGTGGATAAAGGTATACCAGTGATTATGGGAGAATATTCTACTAATAGAAGGACCGCTGCCAGCTCGCATGTACCCCTTGATTTACCAAAGCACAATGCTTCAGTGAATGCCTGGTACACTTTTCTTACCAAGCAATGCCTCAGAATTGGAGGTAAACCATTTTTATGGGAAACAGGCCAGGTTTTCGATAGAGTTAGTAACACCATAAAAGATCAGCAAACAGTGGATGCCATCAAGGCGGCGCTATAAAAATGAATTGTGTAGTATAGTGAAGGTGGTTAAGTAAAGTGAGTACTCTTTTTTTTTCATATAGCAGTTAGTAGAGAAAGGCAGCGCCTGCGGGTGTCAATGAAAATTGAACTGTCTCGCAGGCTCTTCTTTACAATTTAATGCCTTAAGGGAAATGAGGAAAAATGAAAATTCTTGTAATAGTGTAAGGTATGCTTAATAAAATATTACTATCGCTCTTTACGGTTACATTTATTATATCTTGGAAAAAAAATGAATCAGTTGTGGCAGGGCTGCCAGAGAATAGCAGAAGCGATTCAATTTATCTGCCAACTTTAGGATATTACAGAAATGACAACAACGTCCACGATAAGATGACTACCGGTTCTGTTAATAATGATATTCAGCTAATAAAAGCTTCAAATAAATTCTCTCTTTATCCATCTTACAACACTACACCTAAAAAACCCGATGCAACAGGGATGAGCAGTAATGCCGTACAACTGGCTGCAAAATTTACATTGGGCTGGAATATTGGAAACACCATGGAGGCCGTCGGCGGAGAAACAGCCTGGGGCAATCCATTGATTACAGAAAGTTATATTCAGTTTGTAAAGCAACAGGGGTTTAATGCCATACGCCTCCCCTGTTCCTGGAATCAATTTGCCAACCCAGCAACAGCTGAAATAAAGGATACCTGGCTCAAAAGGGTAAAACAGGTAGTTGATTATTGTGTAAAGAATGATATGTATGTTTTACTCAACATCCACTGGGATGGCGGATGGCTGGATAATAATATCAGCCCCGAAAAGAAGGACTCCGTGAATGCCAAACAAAAGGCTTATTGGGAACAGATTGCAACCACCCTGAGAGATTTTGATGAACACCTGATGTTTGCAAGTGCAAATGAACCACCTGCAGAAAATGCTTTGCAAATGGAAGTGCTGAACAGCTATCATCAGACTTTTATCAATGCTGTCCGCTCCACCGGAGGAAAGAACAGCTATCGGGTACTTATTATTCAGGGGCCCTGTACTGATATTAGTAAGACAAGTAAACTGATGAATCACCTGCCTGTTGACAACGTTCCGAACCGGTTGATGGTAGAAGTGCATAACTACACACCATATCAGTTTACCTTAATGGAAGATGATGCATCATGGGGAAAAATGTTTTATTACTGGGGAGCCGGTAATTTTTCAGAGGTTGAGCCCGGCCGAAATGCCACAAAGGAGGGAGAATCTGAATTAATAAAAGGATTTGAGTTAATGAAACGAAAGTTTACTGACAAGGGAATACCTGTAATAATGGGCGAGTATGGCGCTTACAGGCGCCGCTTTGTATCCGACCCGGCCAAACATCATGCATCAGTTGATTATTGGATAACATTTATGACCAAAGAGGCTATAGCACATGGATTAAAACCATTTTTTTGGGATACAGGCGGTGTTTTATGCAGAAGAACAAATACAGTTCTCGACCAACGGACCATCAGTGCAATTGTGGCCGGAACTAATTGATTGCATTTGTCGGGAATTTTTCTTCAAATAAAAGTGAATGAAATGTTCCCGCCACATCTAGTCGTTTAGAAACTTAAGCAAGCTAATCACTTTATATTTTCTTGCTGGTAATCTTTATAACTATGATGGTTATTTGGTAAGTGGCAACAAAGCAGAATGTTATAGAAGAACGAAAAATGATTAGTATGCAAAAGAATCTATTCTTTATTGTTATTTCCCTGCTATCATGGCTTTTTGCAATGCCACAGCAAAAGGCAAGTACTTTTTTTCCTGACAGCGATTTGGTTACTACAGGCATTTATTATTACCCCGAACACTGGAGCGAAAACCAGTGGGAACGGGATATAGAAAAGATTTCAGCAATGGGTTTTGAATTTGTTCACCTTGCTGAGTTTGCCTGGTTTAAAATGGAACCGCAAGAAGGAAAGTTCAATTTTGCCTGGCTTGATAAGGTGGTAAACCTTTGTGCAAAGAATGGTTTAAAAGTAATTATGTGCACGCCTTCTGCCACCACCCCAACCTGGATGCGGATTAACTATCCCGAAACATTTATTATGGATGGCCATTATATACGGGCCGAAAATGGCACACGGGGCCTGGCTTCTATTGTAAATAGAAAGTATCGGGAATTTGTAAAAAAAATAGTAGCGGAAATGGCGAAGCGTTACGGACAAAATAAAAACGTAATCGGCTGGCAAATTGATAATGAACCTGGCGCTTTGTCTGACTACAGCCCCTCTTCGCAGGAAGCTTTCAGGACATGGCTTAAAAATAAATATAAAACCATTGATGCTTTAAACAATGCATGGGGCGCTGCTTTCTGGAGCCAGTGGTTCAATAACTTTAACCAGGTAATTATTCCGAATACAAACTTAGTGGGCTGGTGGGGCAATAACCCACATGCTTTACTTGATTTTAAAAGATATTCTGCAGACCGCCAGGCCGAGTTTCTCGATTTTCAGGCTGGTGTTTTAAGAAGTTTTATTTCATCCGGTCAATTTATTACCACTAATTATACAGCTGTTTCAACCGGCTCCGATGCCATGCGTACCAGGAAACTTGATTTTGCAACATACACCGCTTACCCCAACGGTGGCACAGATAATATTGGTAACCTGGGCTTCCGGCTGGGAAATAGTAAAGTAATTCTGTTTGCTGCAGATTACTATAAATCGGTAAACGGCATATCAGGTGTAATGGAAATTCAGCCCGGGCCGGTAAATTGGGGAAGCTATAACCCGCTATTGCTGCCCGGTACTGTACGCATGTGGTTATATCACAGTTTTGCCGCAGGTGGAAAACTGGCTTGTTCCTATCGCTTTCGTCAAATTATCTATAGTGCAGAGCAGTATCATGCTGGCATTATGCTTACGGATGGAGTAACTCCTTCACCAGGGGGAGAGGAATACATGCAGTTCATGAAAGAAATTAAAGAGCTGCGAAAACAATACAAACCAGGCGCAAGCATGCCTGAAAAACTGACTGCACGGTCAACCGCCATAGTATGGAATCTTGAAAATTACTGGACTATTGAAAGGCAAAAACAAACGCACCAGTGGGATACATGGAATTACCCGATAAAATTTCTTGAAATAGCAAAATCCTTTGGGGCGCCGGTAGATATAATACCTGAAACTGCCGAGTTATCAAAATATAAGTTCGTCATCATTCCCGCTTATGAAATGGCCGATTCTTCCTTAGTAAAGAAATGGCATAATTATGCTGCCAATGGAGGGCATCTGATTATTACCTGCCGCACGGCAACCAAAAACCGGATGGGTCATTTTTGGGAGGGTGATATGGCTGCACCCATAAGAACACTTATTGGCGCACGGGTAAAGGCCACCGATATGCTGGCCGCTTATGCACAGGGAAATATAGTAATGAACTCCACAAACTATAAGTGGAACAACTGGGCCGACCTGTTAGAGCCTGATGAAAGTACAGAAACACTTGCCACTTACGATAATCAGTTTTATAAAGGGAAAGCCGCAGTGGTAACACATAAAGTGGGCAGCGGTTCTGTTACCTATATAGGGGCCGATACGGATGATTCGAAACTGGAGAAAGATGTAATGCAGAAAGTGTTTGCCGGCGCTAATACCAGCGTTGAAAATTATCCGGAAGGTATTTATGTGTACTGGCGGGATGGATTTTATGTGGCTGTAAACTATTCATCAGAAAACTACAGCATGCAAGTCCCGGCAACCGGTAAAATTTTAATTGGAGAAAAAACAATGAAACCCGCAGGTGTATTGGTGTGGGTAGAATAATTGCAAACGATATAAAAAGTCAGGAAATGAAAAAAGCAACATGGTTTCTATTGGGGTTACAAATTGCATACTCCCTATCTGTAATGGCACAAAGAACAATTCAGGTTGATTACAACAAAAAAGCGGGAAAAATGAACACCATGTTCAAAGAATGTGTGGGCGCCGGAAGGGCCAATGAAGGTTTAAGAGCAGACTGGCAGCAACAACTGGCCTATGTAAGAAAAGAATGTGGTTTTAAATACATCCGCATGCACGGGTTGCTTACAGATGATATGGCCGTTTATACCGAAGACAATAAAGGCAACCCGCAATATAGCTTCATGTATATTGATGCCTTATACGATTACTTAATAAATATTGGCATGAAGCCTTTTGTAGAACTTGGTTTTATGCCTAATGCACTGGCAAGCGGCCCACAAACTATTTTTTGGTGGAAGGGCAACGTAACGCCACCCAAGGATTATGAAAAATGGGCCGGCCTGGTTCGCAACCTTGTACAGCATTTTACAGAACGTTATGGCGAAGAAGAAGTAAAGACCTGGTATTTTGAAGTATGGAATGAACCCAACCTGACACCGGGGTTTTGGACAAGTACACAGCAGGAGTATTTTAAACTTTACAAATACGCTGCTGAAGCAGTGAAAAGTGTAAATAAAAAATACCGTGTAGGCGGCCCGGGAACCGCAGGCGCCGCTTGGGAAAGCGAGATGATTGAATATTGTTACAAAAACAAAGTGCCCATTGATTTTGTCAGCACCCACTCATATGGAGTAAATCAGGGCTTCCTGGATGAATATGGGCACTCAGGTACAGCACTTGCAAAAGATGAATTTGCGGTTAGCGGCGATGTGCTGCAATCAAGAAAAGAAATTGCGGCTTCGCCCATACCCAATTTGGAATTACACTATACAGAATGGAGCGCATCTTACACTCCAGCCGACCCTGTTCATGACAGCTATCACGAAGCAGCCTATATCTTAGAAAAAATAAAACAGGTGGGCCATGCGGCGCAATCCATGTCGTACTGGGTGTTTACTGATATTTTTGAAGAGCCGGGTCCCCGTTTTACCCCTTTTCATGGCGGCTTTGGATTGCTCACTATCCAGGGCATTAACAAACCTGCTTTTTATGCTTATCAGTTTTTAAACAAATTAGGAAGCACAGAGTTAATAAATACTGATAGCCGGTCGTGGGTTACCAAAAATGCCCGCGGAGATGTACAGATGCTATTATGGGATTATACCTATACGTTGCCCGATTCCACCAACAATCAAAACTATTATATAAAAGATATACCTGCAAAACCCAAAGGCAACGTAAAAATAAATGTTTCGAATTTGCCGGCTGGCAAATACACCATGGAAGTGTATAAAACAGGTTATCGTGTAAACGATGCCCATACCGGCTATATCGATATGGGCAGGCCTGGGCAATTGAATAAACAACAGGTTGAAAAATTAAAAAACCTGAGCAATGGCAAGCCGGTGTTAAAGCAGCAAATCGAAATCAAATCGAATGCTGCTTTTTCAAAAGAAATTGTTATCAGGGAAAACGATGTTGTATTTATTAAACTGGTAAAAAATTAGTACAATGAACAATCGAATAGTGGGTGTTTTAAAACTGATGCCTGTATTGTTCCTGTTGCAAACTGTAAATGCACAACCAGTAAGGTCAATAAGTTCAAAATATGATGCGGCTATTGATGCGTTAATCAAAAAAATGACGCTGGAAGAAAAAGTGGGCATGCTGCACGGCAATAGTATGTTTGCAACCGGCGGGGTTTCACGGCTGGGCATACCTGAATTAAAAATGGCCGATGGCCCATTGGGTGTGCGGGAAGAAATATCCAGAAATAGCTGGGCCCCGGCAGGCTGGACCAATGACTTTGCTACCTACTATCCTGC
>Ga0137829_12477207_pt1 | contig 10849 bp, 11 predicted proteins | sample OV2TP2_FD_97737 | JGI IMG/M metagenome (GOLD analysis project Ga0137829, IMG submission 97737) | reverse complement strand
CCCCATAGGCGCGAACTTAAGGTTCCTTTTTCGACGCCATATCCAATCACGCGGCGTCTTCTTCGATCAGGAACGTTCGAGGGACACGGCCCTCGAGCCAGGCGCGTACCTCTGTTTCCTGATGTGCCCGCCGCCGCGGGCGACAGCACAGAAAACGCTGTAAGCGTGCGAGGCACAGGCGGAGCCGCGCACGGGACCAGGTGCTCTGGACCTGGTGGCGCAGGGTATCGAGTCCAAGGCCGGTCACGAGCCACCGACTGATCACCAGTGGCCAGGGGGACGTCAAGCTCCCCAGGAGCGCCTGGATCTCAGCCCCGAGGTCCTCCTGCAACGCCCAGGCCACGAGAAGCGCGCGGACCGTGGCTTCGACTGTCGTGCGATGGGTACTCCGGAGTTGGTTGAACCGGAGGAGCTGTTTCATCCGTTTAAAGACCAGTTCCACTTGCCACCGCGCCCGATACAGCCGCAGCACGTCGGTCAGGGTCCAATCCGCCGCCAAGGTGGTGGCCACGAGGACCCAGTCGGCGAGGGCTAACGTGGCCGCTGACGGGGTGCGCCCATGTTTCTGCGCCTGCTTGTACTTGCGCCTGCGCGCCCGCGCGGCCGCCTCTGGCGGCAGGCGGGCGGCCAGCACACGCACGACATACCGCTGCGCGTCATGGACACACCAGCCCTGCCACTCCTGCTGCGTCGTGTCCCCCTGGCGCAGCCACGCCGGGAGATCAAAGGCCTGGCCCGTCGCCGTTTCCACCGGGAAGGTCGCCGGAGTGATCCGGAGGACCACATCGGCGCCCTGGCGGATCGCCGTGGCCACGCTGCTCCGGTACCCATAGCCATTGTCCGCCACCGCGATATCGCCCGGCCGGAGCGTGAAGTGGGCGAGTCGTTCGGCGCTGTGCTGATCAGTCACCACGACCTCGTCCATGCGGCCGGCGGTAAAGTCGTAGGCGAAATGGACCCGCCAGTCGTCGCCGGTCCCGCCCGGGTGCCGGAGACGTGTGGCATCGATCAAGCGGACCCGGCGGGAGCCCGGCGCGGCGGGTCCCGGTGGCGGGCCGGGCGCAGCGATCAGTTCGCCCAGCAGCCAGAGTAGCCAGGCGTTGGAGGCGCGGAGACGCTTGCGCCATGCGGTCTCCGAAATGTCGGCGAGGCCAATCAGGACGGCCCAAGCGCCGAGGCGGCGCGTCGACAGCGCCCCCAAGACGTAGGCGAGCACGGCCCGCAGCAGGTCGGCGGGTGTCGCCACGCCGCGGATGCGCTGGAAGGCTTTGAGCGTGTGAGCTTGGGCTGCCAGGGCGGCCGGCAAACGCGGGACGATTTCCGTCGTCCAGGTGTCGCCGACCACAGATTCGGGTTGTCTCTCAACCACACGGTCCGTATGATGGATGGGGACCAGCATAGATACCTCCTGAGCATAGGTGAAGGTGGTACCTCACCATACCACAAGAGCTCTCTGTTGGTCTCGTTTCAATAAGTTAGATGCTTAAGTTCGCGCCTATGGGGCGGTGCCATCCCCCGCGTCCACCCACGCCTGCCGTAGGGCCCGGATCGTCTCCTCTCTGGCATACGGCAGCCATCCGTCCAGATGCGCCCTGATCTCCCGACCCAGCGCCGTGGCAGCCCCCACCTCCCAGCGCCCATGGGTCAGGTAGCACCAGGTCAGACACTCCCTGAGGAGCCAGGCGTACCACGCGGGCGCCTCCATCGACTCAGCCATGAACCAGTCAAAATCCGTCATGCCCTCCTCAGCCCACCGCAGGGCGAGGTCACCAGGCAGGTCAGGCACAGCGTCCGACCAGCACCGCTGCAGCAGGGCCTCCTCGTCCACGTCGCTCGGTGGCACGGGTGCGTCCAGGCGCCGTTTTTCCACGGTGGTTCCGCGGGTCCGTAGATGGGACAGGCTCATGCGTGGGCTCCGTCTCCTTGCGCTTCGAGCGCCGCAATCCGGGCTTCCAGATCCTCCAGCTCCACCGCTTTCACCGCGGTGTCCAGTACCGTCTTGGCGGCACTCACCCGCGCGCTTGCCGGGGCGTTGGCGTCCTGCATAATCGCGCGTAAGGTCGCTACCGCTTCCCCGGTCGCGTGCTGCACCTGCACAATCGCCTGTTGCACACACTGGCGTCTGGCCTCGCGGTAGGCGGTCTGGAAGGCCTCCAGCTTCAGCCAGCGCCAGGCGGTGACCTCCCCAATGCCGGCCGTGTGTGCCGCGTCTGCCAGCGTGGGCGCGAGCAGCAACGCGCTAATCAGGGCTTCTTGTTTGCGGCTTAACTTTTCCCCGTGGCCTTTCATCTGCCTTCCTCTGTCGTCATCGGCCAGAGCAGGTGTCCCAGCGTGTCATGAGGGTTCCCCTACTATGAGGGTTCTCAGGGACCATGAGGGTGCCTCGCCACTGGGAAAACTTCCCAGTCAGAACGAACCTCTCGTCCCGGCGGGGTGCTCAGGAGGTTTGCTGCGCCCATGAAACCTGCCGCAGGCCGTACCACGCGAGCAGTAACGCCTCTGCTCTGCCATGATCCTTCTTGCGCCGCAGATCGGCACCAGGGAAAAGCTGCATGGCTCTGAGCCGGGCGTGCTCTTTGTCCTTCCCCAGGCCCAGGGTCCGCTTCCAGAGCGCCGGCCGTACCCTGGTATAGGGCAGGGTCAAGGCGGCGAGTATACCCAGCCACAGCCCAAAACCTACGCCGACCGTCAACATACTCCTCGTGCCCTGGCCTGGCATGGCCTGACTCTCTTCCAGGATGACATGGGCCTGTGGGCGCGTGTAGGGCGTCAGGAGGGCCACCAGGCCAGGCACAGCGTATTCCTGGCGTGTCCCTCGACTGGGTACGCAGGGTGAGGGTAGGCGTGTCATCCAGGGCCACCAGAGCGCCCTCAGCGTCGAGTACAGCGACAGCACCCGTCAAGCCTGGGTCGATGCCAATATGCATCAGGGTGTTCCTCCTGCCACCAACACCTTAACAACCCTTCACCTGTCTGAACATGCGGCAATGTCAACATTTGTCAACATGCGTGAGGGAGGCGCCAGCTCCCCGCGCGCGCGAGGTTCCAAGGGTTCTGGCAGGTGTGCCGTTTCCCTTCAAACGCCAGTTCCCCGCGCGCGGGGCGCCATGAGCACCCTCATGACATGCGAGCACCCTCATGACATGCGAGCACCCTCATGACAGCCAGCTCCCCGCGCGCGGGGGCGCCATGGCAGAGCCGCGTCGAGTATCGAAGGACACGTGAGCAGCGCGGCAATCGCCTGGTCCTGCTTGCGGGTAAGTTTTTCGCCGTGGCCTGTCATCTGCGGGCACCTGTCGTCATCGAGAGACTGCTGCGCATAGCAGAGGGTTATTCTCCAGAACAGCGTAGCATGGGGTTCTCAACACGTCATGCGGGGTCCCCCGTGCTCGCCATCAGGGCGCCAGCGGGCGCCAGCCGTTTGACCAGCCGCGCCAGCACACACACGCTCGTTTTCTTGCTCCCGTCCTTCGCCGTGTACGAGGTCCATTTGAGCTTGCCTGCGATCAGCACGGCCTCGCCAGCGCGCAGCTCTCCGGCGTGCTCGGCAGCACCGCTGTAGGTCTCACACGGCACGTACAGCGTGAAGGCCTGACCTGCAGGGCCGGCTTCGGTGAGCCGCAGGGTAAAGCTCACCTGCTGCGTGCCATGGTCGGCAAAGCGGGTCATAGAATCCCGTTCGAGAACTCCAGTCAAGGTGATATGGTTCAAATCGGTGTCCATAGGCATTGTTCCTTTGAGCATGACATGGGGTTTCTCGCTGAGAACAGTTTGCATGGGGTTACCAACAAGACATGGGGTTACCAACAAGACATGGGGTTATCAACAAGCCATGAGGTTGCCGCGGCCGTCCTCACGCGCCAGGGAGGGCAGTCTAGTGAACCAAGTGAACCAAGGTGAACCAATTTTCCGTATAAACGGGGCTGATAAAAAGCTCACGAGGCATATCCGGAAAGTTCGTTCACTTCGTTCACTGGTTTTCACCATCGGTGTAGACGCCTATCCCATGCCAAAAATAGCCAGTCCCCTCGCGTTTATGCTCCAGTCCTCGCTCAGAGAGCCGCATGCCAAAATTACGCTGCACAAGCGCATGTTCCCCATTCGTGGTACACCAGTCTTGATATGCCTTGTACAGCACGCTTGCCTTGACCTTGGCGTATGGTGCTAGGATGCAGCACTCAGCGAAAAATGCCCCTAACACGTCCATCTCTTGGCGGTACCCTGCAGTTGCTTCTGTTACCGCGTCCGGTTCCTCCAGCCCGTCCTGCTGCCAGGCCAGACAGCCACGCACCGCCCAGGCGAGAATACCAGGCAGTTCCCCGTAGAGCGTGGCCGGGAGCTGTTTATCCTGCTCAGCATCAGGAATCGCTACCGTAAACGGCACCAGCTTGATACGCCGCCAGATGGCATGGTCCGTGCCACGAATGACGGGCTTGTGGTTGGTGGCGAGAAAGACCTTGTGCGTCGGGTCAAATTGCCAGAAATCTTCTCGCATGCGCCGGGCACGGATGGGATCGCCGCCAGTCGCTTCCTTCACAAACACCTCCTTCAACCGGCCGCCTTCTTCGGTTTCAATTGCCGCGACAAACCGCGTGCCGAACAGGTCAGCTCGCTCGGTGGGGTGCCGGTCATTGCGTGTGACCATGAGTAGCTCAGCAGTGGCCTTCATCGCGTAGGGGCCGAGCAGTGCCAGCAGCGTGTTGACCAGCGTGCTTTTGCCGTTCGCACCACTGCCCCAGAAGATGAAGAGGCATTGCTCGCGGGTATCGCCTGTGAGGCTATGCCCGATGGCACGTTGTAAGAAGTCGATCAGCGCCCGGGCCCGGATATCGGCGTGCTGCCGGGCCTCGAGCTCGCCCATGCTCATGTCCGGGTCATCGGGCGTCACTGTCCCTCCCATGATGCGCCACAGAAACGTTTCCCAGGTCGGACATGCGGCCTTGGGGTCATACGCCACGGAGATAGACCGTGTCAGGAGGTCGGTGCGGTCATGCGGTCGGAGTATGCCTGTCTTGAGGTCCAGTGTGCCGTTGGTACAGTTCAGGAGCCAGGGGTTGGTGTCGAGGTCCTCAGGCAGCACGGGGATGCTGGGTTCAGACTGGGCGGACTCCACCATCGCCTTGAGCTTTGCGGTCGCCAGTGAGCTTTTGACGTGCGCCAGGAGCGCCTTGACGGCTTTGTCGTCATCGAGGGCCTCCGCCTGCCGTGCCAGGCGTTTGATCGTCAGCTTGGCAGAGCGCATGACTGCGCCGTCGTTCTCCGTCTGCCAGTGCGTACCCGTCCAGCGCAGCCACTTCCCCCAGGGGTAGCAGTAGTGGAGGTCGTGACCATGATCGCGGACCAGGGCGAGCGCGTTGGTGTAATCGCTATAGGGTAACGGGGTATCGTCCTGCATCTGGGATGTGGCTGTATCTCCCTGGCTGCCGTTACGCCGGCGTTGGGCTTCCCCTGGAGCTCTATAGTGCTCAGTCTGCCGTGCCAGGGCCTCCGCAATGGTCCGCTCGCCATAGGTCTGGGCGCCGCGCTTTGCGTCCCACTTGGCGCGCATGAGTCCGGATTGTCGGAAGAGCCGGTCAATTTGCGCCGGGTCCTGCGTCCAGAAAGCCAGCCTGACGCAGAGGGCAAGATCCGCGTTCGAGGGCGAGTCATACCCGGTCCAGTCGCCAGACCATAGGGCGCTGAACCGGGCGCCAGATCCCTGTCTGGCAGCGCGGGCCTTGGCGAGCAGGGCCGTATCCTCCAGCAGGGGCACGCTCGCCCCTGACGCCGGGGTGTCCTGGCGTGTGGCCTGCTGGGGGGCAAAGATCGACGCATGAAACGCGGTCAGGGCCTCGTGTCTCGCTTCGATCGTGGTCGGTGTCTCGGCCAGATGCCACCCCGTCATGGTGAAGAACCGGGCATAGTCGTACATCTCCACCCCGCCTTTTCTGCGGCCTCGCGGGGGCAAGGCGCCTTGCACGAGGGTATGCAGACCAGTGCCGCTCGGGGTCACCTCGGTGTAGCTGGCGAGGGCGTCAATATGGGCCTGTGCCCAGTCGGCGATCGCGCCGGTGTCCGGGTCAACGCAATGGTCGAGGTCGATGCCAGCGTAGGGGTCATCGCCGGTGAAGACGAAGCCGAGTCCCCCACCCCGGGAGGCGCTCGGGTCATCCTGCTCCCACTCTTCAAGGGCGAGAGGGAGGGCGCTGACGCACTGCTCGAAGGTTCCCCACGTTGTCGGGTCTGTCGTATCCGCGTTGTGCAGCGTCTGCGGGTCGATGGGGATTTTGTTGAGCTTCACTTCGCCGGTCTGCTGGTCGATGCGATCTTCCCCACGCCACAGCACCCACTGAGGGCGGGCCTTGAGATCGGCGGGTATGCGGTCGAGGTCCTCAGCAGTCGGGCCGGTGTAGAGAGCGCTGGGCTGTGTCATCACGCCACCTCCCCACGCACAAGCACATCAATGCGCGTCGACGCTTCCGCCATGTTCGCCGGCACCGGGCCGGCATCGCCCAGGTCCGCCAGGTACGCGAGCTGCGCCTGACTGGGCGGCCGCTGCGTCATGGCCAGCTGGCGGGCCTGCTGGCGCCGGGCCTGGCGGTGTCCCCTGGGGTGTACTGGCTGAGCCAGCGGAGAAACGCGCCGCAGTGGCGACACCGGGCACTTGCGTGGTGGGGGCCGGAGCCCGGGCCCAGGGCGGGCCTGTCGATGGCGCCGCACTGGGGGCAGGGGTGAGTGTCTTCTTGAGGGGATTGTTTTGGACTTCCTACGCCTGCGAGGCTATAATTCATTATTAAGCCTTTCGATTGCCAGCCGTGTTCGCCGCACAGCTGGCCCTGAATTGACGGCCTAGCGGTCTCGCAAACTGCTGGGCCGTTGCCGTTTCTGTGGGGCCGGCGTGTCATACCCCTGGCTCCTCAGTCACCAGCGCCGGGCTGGTCTCCGGTGGGCCAGCGTGCGGCCTGCGCCGCTGCACCGCTTTCACACGCGGCCTTGCCAGGGAGATAACGTTATCACGTGGCTCTTCGGCTAAGCGCGCATGAACCATCGCGCGCACCGTGGCAAGAATCTGGGCGTCACGGATAGCCAGAATGGGCCTGGCTTCCTCTGGCGTTGTCCCTTCCAAAATGGTCAGGAATAGCGGCATAGGGCACCTCTGTGGTTACGCATCGCACTTGCCTTCCTCCCTTAAGGGTGAACTTTGGGCCGGGATCTTTACATCGGGAGTAAAGAATTAGCGTCGATGCACTTTTTTTCTCAGGCGGCATAAAACGACATCGACGGTAGACCGGGAGATGCCCATGACCTGTGCGGCTTTGTTGCGAGACAGTCCTTGTTGTAGCAACAGGAGCAACTCCCGTGCTCGTGGTGAGGCTATGGTGAGCAGATGGTGGAGTGGATCGTCTCCCTTTGCATCGTACAGGAGCGCCGTCAGAGTGGCGCTGTCATGGGCGCCGGGCGACTCTGGTAGTACGAGGCGTTCGAGGGCATCCTCCTCCCGCAACAGCAGTGGGACTGATTGTGTGGTGGGCCGGGGGTAGGCTTCGTCTAAGAGAATGGCAGTAGCGGCTGCATACACCTGCGAGAACCACCAACGTTCAAAAGCGCGCATAGGCAGCCCTTGTACTGGAGAGGCCGCCTGCACTTTCCCATGCCTATCCGTAGCCCACTGCCGTCCAACCCGCATACGTTGAGGGGTGGCAGCTTCGCAACTCACCAGGACGATAGCTTCCGGGAATATCTTCGTCCGGAGGAGTGCTTGTGGTGAGGTGTGCTCCACCGCTGCGCGTTGACGCAAGGCTCGGGCCGCTCGCGGGTTGCGCAGACCTGGGCGCAGTTGCGCGATCAACCGGGTCAAGGCGGCGCTCAGCTGGTCGTCCTGTTGACGCGCCGAGTGGCGCTCTTGGTAGAGCGGACAGTAGGCATCCATCACCACACCAATATCTAGGCTTGTCTGAAATTCCTCTCGAAACGCCGCTTCTTGCAGCCGCGGGTCAATCCAGCGCGCGTCAATCGCCTGGAAGGGAACCGCGAGCGTTTGTCGCCGCTCCTGCTCCTCTTGCCGGCGCAACTCGATGAGTGGTAAAGCGGAAGACCATAGCTTTTGTTGAAACCGCTGAGACCACGCATGCTGCTCCGCCATAGAAGTCCACACTTGTTGAAACCGCGTGATGTCTGTGAGCAAAGCAGCGGGCACGTTGGTGGCGAGAGTCTGTCTGATGAGGGCTGCCACTGGCTCACTCAGGCGTTGTAATGCAGCGGCCGCTCGAGCGCCCAGGCAATGCCTCTAAAGTCACCCTGTGCCTGTAGGCTGTATTGTCGACCATCTTTGACGTAGTTGATTGAATTGCGCTTGAATCTGTCTCGGGGAGCGGCTCTGCAAGCGGAACCGTTGGCGATGCGCAGCACAGCGCTGCCTTTCTTGCGCCAGCTCCTCAGGTGGGGTTTGACACACGGCATTGAGTAACTGGGCTTCTGTCGGGGGACGCGGGAGGAGTTCCCACGCGCCTTGGCGTTGCAGCGTACGCTGTGTGAGGCCCTTTTGGCCCGTGGTCCGCAGCAGGCGGCGCCTGGTATCACGGAAGTGGCTTTCGAGTTCGTTGTTGGTTCGAGGCAGGCCCGGCACGTCATAGCAGTGCAATAGGCCGGGCCAATAGCTCCGGCTGACCTTGTCGAGGGGACGGCCAAACGCATTTAAAGTTGGCGTGACCTCGGGCCACCGCAACACCGTGTCGAGAGAGTCGCGCAGTTGTCCCGCCACCTGCGCTCCGCGCACCGCTTGGGTGGCCGTGGGTTCTAAAATGTACGCGATGTCGCGGAGCCAGGCGGCTCCTTGTTGGCACGCCTGGTAGGTCTGCGCAAATGGGGCCAACGCCGACTGGAGACCTGGATAGAGCCGGGCCAAGCGTGGATCATAGCGCTCGGCCAGCAGGTCGAGACTGCCCTGGGCCACGTTCTGGAGCCGCTCGTAGGTCTCCATGCCCGCCAGACGAAAGGGCGGCCGGCCTTTGAGCGTGAGCAGAGAGCGCGTGTGGCGAAAGAGGTGTGGGATAACCTCATCGGCTGTGGACGCTGGCGCTGTGCAGGTGTCCCGAGGAGGTGGGCTTTGGGAGGCTGACGCCGTGGGCTTTTCGAGCGGACTGGGCAACAGGCCGGTCACCATCAAGACGCCGGCTGGGCCGGGCGCCGTGCGGGGTTCCTGGCGGATCAAGTCGCCCACCTGCTGGCGCACCGTGTTGCGCCGCTCACCCTTGAGGGCCGCATCGGCCTCGGCCAGAGGCTCAGCCAGGTTGCGCAGATAATGGGCCTGACACAACTGATAGCGACTGTTGGGGCACCCCGTGGCTACCGCCGGCACCAAGCCCGTTTGCTTGTCGCTGAGCACGGCCAGAATCGGCCACTCCAGGTGCGTGAGCGGTTTCAGGAAGGCTTCGAACGTGGGCTGATCGTGCTGAGAAAGCCAGCCACTGCGTAAGGTTAGGCCGCTGGTGAGTTCACGAATGAACCAAATTTGCGGCTCGCCGCCTTGGGGCGCCAGGCCATCAAGGGCAATAATCAAGCCGCCCTGTGCTGTGGCAATCTGCGCCAGGTGGTCGCGGTGCTGGCGCTCGTGGCAGGCCAGCAGCGGCAGATAGACCTGTTGATATAGATAGCCCACGTGGGACACCGAGATGCGCACCTGGGAGGCCAGTGCGGTGTGCATCTCGCGGTATGTGGCGTGGTGCTCCTGTCGCCACCAGGCAATGCGCACCAGCACATCATAGCCATAGGTGGAGCCAGGAAGGGCGAGGCGCTGCGCCGTCGCTGACAGCAGACGCATACGCGAGCCCCGACACGTGGTGTGGGGGCAGCGGCCTGGTCGGCTGGCGACCGAGAGGACGCGATCGAGTGTTTGCACGGTTTTATCCCACGCCAGATAGTTGCACATCACCAACAAGTCGCCGCAATGGGGACAGGTCAGGAGTTCAGGGTGATAGATGAGGCGCTCTTCAGGGTATAATCGCTTTGGGGTTCTCATGGGTCCCTCCTGGCCAGCGTCTCGTCCACGCTGGTACGGTGTATGGGAAGATTCTTTGCCCATGATAACCCTATTTCCCCTCACAGGGTGACTTTTGCGCTACTGCGATTGAGGCCTTCTCGGCCGCTACATGCACGCCTTTGTTCGGCCCTGTACTGGCACAGGGGCCTGGGGAAACGGTTCCTGACACCTTTTCCCCTCGGCCGAGACCACTCACGTGCAGTATTCTTTGTCGATGCATAACGGTTTCCTTTCTGCTGCATACGCCATCCCGAATGGTCTGGCGACCAGGGTTTGCAGACTTCAGGCCTTCCACTCGGGCATCGCCAGGATTGCTGCAGTGACACTATCGACAGCCTTCTAGTATGATAGCAGTCGTCTCGTCAATTCCTGCCTAACCTCTTCCTTCTCCTGCATAGACAACGGCTCGCTCCCCATCCGGGCGAGATCAGCAGGTTGCTCCCTCATCCTAATCAGCAGGGGGAAGACCGGGATAGCAGCTTGACGCATCGTTTCGAAATGCGGTGCTAATTGTGGAAAATAGAGCATCTGGAGCGTCATGGCTCGGGTTAGCGGTGAGGGTGTCTGATGGCCAGTCTTGCTCGACGCGGTCACCCAGTCCGGGAATTGGCCCAGAGTGTTGATGAGATCCTCGGCTTTCTCACGTAGAAGCTTCTTCGCTTCGCGCCGGCGTGTGAAGTAATGTGCCAGGTACTGTACAGCAGTAGCACTGATTAACCCTATGAGGCAGCCCTGTTAAGGTGACTAAGATGCTGATTTATCAGCATATGTGAAAAGTGCCTACTTTTTAGGCATTTTGTGCCGCTATGGATACTGCATTCCGCACCTTGG
>Ga0137829_10431897_pt1 | contig 10852 bp, 11 predicted proteins | sample OV2TP2_FD_97737 | JGI IMG/M metagenome (GOLD analysis project Ga0137829, IMG submission 97737) | reverse complement strand
ATATCTCTTTCAGTTAACTTGCTTTTGGACACTATCATCTTTAATTCAAGCAATCTATCAATCTCTTGCTTAAGCAGCCTTCTTACAACTGCCTGCCATTCAATATTAGGAAATTCCTCCATTTCCTGCTTCAATTCCTCAGGCAATGATATATTTAATTCAGACATTTCAACATCACCAAAGTACAATAATGAAAACGACTATTTAAATGTTGCTGAATCAGACATCTTCTTCGACAAAATCGCCTCTATCAAAACTCTAGAGCCCCAGCACGTCTATGATTTATCAATAGAAGGAACTCACAACTTTATCGCCAACGACATTGTTGCGCATAATACTTACTTGGCGGCTAGTTCAGGTGTTGTTGGAATAGGAGTAATGGGGAATAACATAATCAACGATTTAGGAGGTTCAGCATTCAAATTGTTGGTAAATGTGACAGGCGGCGGGGTTGCTGCTTTTAATACGGAAAATTCTGGTGACAACACAGTTCTATGGACAAATTCCAGCAAGCCAAAGTTTGAGATTAGATATTCTCCAACAAGCGGCTTAACAAGGTTATGGGGTTGGTCTCCTGAGCCGCTGACATTTGGCACAAACGCAACAGAGCGAATGAGAATAGACCAAAACGGTAACATTGGGTTAAATGACTCAACTCCCTCTCATACAGTTGACGTTACAGGCACATTAAGAGTAGTTACAGGTTCTGGTACAGAAGGCTTATTCGTCAATCCGTCAGGCAACGTCGGCATCGGGACGACTTCGCCTCTAAACCCATTGCATGTTGTAGGAGCAGCAACATTTGCCGGAGGAGTTAATGCTTCTTCCTTGAATGTCACAGGATTCAGCATAACTGATGACAGTTTAATTTCACTTTCTGATGGCACAAAAAAGAAAATAAAAAACATTATTGCTGGGGAAGAAGTATTGACATTGGATGAGAAAACAGGAAAGCTTGTGCCAAGAAAAGTCAACGCGTTGCTCGACCATGGAGTTAAGCTGATTTACGAGATGAGCACAGAAGATGGCAGAGCCATTAACACAACAGCAGAGCATCCGTATTTTACAATAAAGAAAGAGGAAGCTCAAATCTTCTTCCTTTTCTTAAACTCAGACCATAGTAAATCTAGTTTAACACCAAACTCTTTAAATTTTGTTTCAATTCTTAACAATTCAGCCAATACTCCACCTAATAGTATCTCTGTAGTCGGGGGTGAACCAATAATACCCAACCACTTTAGTATAAGGACTAGTAAAGCAAAGCCTATTAATCCCCAAGCTATTATCCCAAGTATCCTATCAAATAGTTCTTTATTCATCTACTTACCTTTAGATTTGTTTATCAACAACCCAACAATAACACCAGAAATTATCCCAACAAACAAACTTACAACTATACCAACTCTTAATAATAAGTTAAGCACCGCAGTAACAACTACAACTATAGTAGATCCACTGACAATACTTTTATATTCTTTTGATAACATTTTAGCTCAAAATATTAATGAAATTGGTAACTATTTAAAACTTTCTAAACTTAGTAAATGGGTTGAGGTCAGAAACCTAAAAGAAGGGGATTATATATCAGTTCCAGACTACAAAACTAATACAATAAAATGGGCAAAAATCGCCTCTATCAAAACTCTAGAGCCCCAGCACGTCTATGATTTGTCAATTGAAGGCACTAGAAACTTTATAGCTAATGATATTGTTGCGCATAATACTTACTTGGCAACGAGTTCAGGCAACGTCGGCATCGGGACAACGACGCCTGCAAGCACTTTAACTATAACAGGCAACTTAGCCCCAGATACCACTACCACAAAGCAAAACTATATTTATTATTTCACAAAAAAGCATAGTTATTCAGCTTTATGAAGTTCACCGACGAGGCATGTTTGACTGATACTTTTTGTTCTCCGACGAGCAACTTCAGGATACTGAATAACTATAAAAAAGCAAAAGATTTAAATAGTTTATAATTAGTAATAATTACTTATAATTAGAGATGATAACATTGAAGCTAATAATAACCACTCATGCCCGACAGCAGATGTTCGACAGGGGCATTGACGAGGAACAAATAAAAACAGCTATAAGAAGAGGCTCTAGAATCAAGCAGACGGACGGGCTTAAATCCGTATATTCATATGCTGGCGTATGCTATAAGATAAGGGGCGACAAGTATATTATAAAAACAGTTACCATAGAATAGGTGATAAAAAATGGAAAAATGTTACATGTGTGAAAAAGGAAATTTAACAAAAAAGAAGGTAGATTATAATCTTTATGGCATAAGCCTTGGAAAATTCAATGCCGAGGTTTGCGATAAATGTGGAGAAGTGTTTTTTGATGAAGAAACATCCAAAAGGATGACACAACTTGCAAAAGAAAGAGGATTATGGGGGCTGCAAACAAAAACAAAAATAGGCCAGGCTGGAACAACCTTAGACATAAGGCTTCCAAAGAAGATAATAGATTTTTTGAACCTTCAAAAAGGAAAGGAAGTAGAAATTTATCCAGATGGAAAAGATAAGCTTGTGATTTCAATTTTAAAGATGACAGATTAAGCGATAAAGTTATGATAAGATAATAATCTATGCGAAAGCATTGCGAAAAATAAGAGATTTTATAGCTAAAGCTATTTTTTCTTCCTTAATTTTGCATTCTTTTTATTTATTTTTTTGTTTGTAAAATATTTTTTATTTATAAAATAAGCGGCAAAAATCCCGGCCAAAACACCTGTAATGAAGGCTCCAAATAATTCTCTAAATAATTTTTTATCTATTCTTTCTGTTATTATTTGCCTCTTTGGCTTATCAGCTTCCTTGAAATAGATGTCAAGATTGCCAAGCTCCAAAGCATACTCTGAATACAGCAAAGCCGACAAGACATCGCTTTCCTTTAGCGAGTTTGCATATTCATAATAGCTGTACCCCAAGATTGGGAATATGCCCTTATCAGCCTGCCTTGCGATATTGTTTTTGACTATTGCAAGCTTTCTCTCGGCGATATTTTGGTATTGGGCAGCATCAACCCCGAAAACGCTTAAGATCATATCAACATCTGCCTTTGCCTTGCTTGCAGTTGACAGGCAGAGCTCATAGTTCCCTTTTTCAAGTTCTGCGCCTGCCTTGCCTATAATGTGTTTTATGCTGTCTAATGTGTTCGGGATGTACAGCTCGACATACTGCTTCCTTTCATCTGCCTCGCTGATCTTATTCTGGCATGATTTCTTCAGGACATCTTTATTTAAGTTGAATGCCTTGCCGCTCTTGCCAAGAAATGTCGCCCACGAGTTTGCTGAGTTAAGCCTTTCAGATGCATACGCCAAAGTTCTTGCCATCCTGTCTGTCTTGTTTGTCTTGTTTAGCAATTCAAGCGCCTGAGCTAATGATTCCTTTGCCTCTGTAAGCCGCTCATTAGCCGCTATATACGCCTCTAGATCTGTTATGGTCTTTTTATCAAAAGCTTCCATTTCGCTGCGAAAATCAGCTATTTCGCCAGTTAATTTTTTTGTTTCTTTTAGCGCCTCTTCCTTTGATAGATTTTTTGCCAGCAGCAGTAAAGTGGAGAACTCAACATTTGCCCCAAAGCAATAGCTGGCAGAAGAGTAGAAAGCCTGCCTTTCAAACGCCTCTCTTCCCTTGATAGTTAAGTTCTGCGCATTGTCCCTTAATGCAGAAATTTTGTCACTATCGTTCCAAAGCCCTCTTGAAGAGGCATTGGCAGCGTAATTTACAGCGTAATCTAAATTCTTTGCCTCAGCTTTCAGCTTATTGCTCCTGTCGCATAAGTCTTTTGCCAGGGACTTCATTGTATTTGTATACTCCTGGCTTATTTCAATGCTCTTAAATTTCTGCCTTATCTCCCTGCCCGTAAATCCCTTAACTGCCTCGCTTAATGTTGATGCCTCAGCAACCTCTATTCCCAATCCTTTTGACAGGTTCTTTAGGTCAGTAGTTGAGTTGTCGGCTTTTACTATTAATTCTCCTGAGGGTATGAATACTTTCTTTAAGCCTGCTTTTTTCGCCGCCTCTACTTTTGCCTTTAAGCCGCCTACAGGGCCTATCAAGCCGCCTGAATTTATTGTTCCGGTTATCGCATAGCTCTGCTCCAGCTTAATGTCCTCAAGCATTGCCACCGTAAGAACCGCAATTGATGCCCCGGCGCTTGGCCCTGCAATGATCGCAGAGTCCGCTGTTATTGTATAAAAGAAGTCAACATCATCGCAGTCTCTTTCAATGGCATCGCATGCTATTGCCTTTGCAAACCTTGTTGACATCTGCGTGTCTGTTCTTGTGAGAGGGAATGTCTCGAGAAATACCCTGCCTGAGCCGGGCTTTATCTCAAGGAACAGGTCAGCAATTCCACCTTCATAGCCGCTTTCCGTTTCCTTGACAGCCAGCAGTTTCATATGCCCTTGCTTGGCAAAAGCATTGGGAAATATGAGCAGGCTCAATATAATCAGCAAAATAATCAGCAAAAATACTGGCTTTTTCATACACAAAGAAAAATTAGCCGATATTTAAGAATTTTTGGTTTAGGCTGGCTACAGGTTTATAAATGATAGCGCCCTACCTCGTACAAGACAAATGCTCAAAGATATTTTGTGCGGCAAATTTGCGCTTAAATTCAATAGAACGCTCATTATGGGAGTATTGAACATAACTCCAGACTCATTTTCTGATGGCGGCTTGTTTGTTGATTTAGACAAGGCAGTTAAGCATGCAAAGCAAATGCTCAAAGATGGCGCAGATATTATTGACATTGGAGGGGAAAGCACAAGGCCAGGCTCAGAGCCAATTACAGAGGAGGAAGAGTTACAAAGGGTAAATCCTGTGGTAAGGGAATTAATTAAAAAAGTTAATGTACCAATATCAATTGACACATATAAGCCAAAAGTCGCTGAAAAATGCCTTGAGTCAGGGGCGCATTTGGTGAATGACATTACTGGACTGGGAAATAAGGAAATGATTAAATTAGCGGCAAAATATAAGGTTCCAGTTGTCCTTATGCACATGAAAGGCATGCCTAAAGATATGCAGGAAAATCCTGTTTATAATGATGTTGTAAAAGAGATTAAAGATTTTTTAAGCGGAAGAATTAATGAAGCAAAGAAAGCTGGAATAAAAGATATAATTATTGATCCAGGCATAGGCTTTGGAAAAACTACAGAGCATAATTTGCAAATATTGAAAAGATTAAATGAATTCAAAGATTTAGGATGCCCTGTTTTAGTTGGCCCATCAAGAAAGTCATTTATTGGCAGTATAACGGGATTGCCTGTTAATGAAAGACTGGAAGGCACATTGGCAAGTGTTGCGATTGCAGTAATGAACGGCGCCAATATTGTAAGAGTGCATGATGTAAAGGAATGCAAAAGGGCTGTGCAAATAGCTGATGCGGTAAAGTCTGCCTGAATAGGTAAACGTTTTGGGCTGCGGGCACATTTATTTTTAATTAAGAAACAAAAATTTTTAATTAACAAAAAATTATTTATTGAGATTGGTTTCTATATTAAAATATGGACAAAATTATAATTAAATCTGCAAATTTCCTGTGCAATATAGGCATTACTCCGGAAGAAAGAGGCAAAAAGCAGGAGATCATTGTAGACGCAGAATTATTTTTAGATATGAAAAAGATGCCAAAGCCATTTTTTTTGTCAGATGATATAAAAAAAACCGTTAATTATTCAGAAGTTTATGAGCTGATAAAAAGCATTGCTGAAAATAAGGAATATCATTTAATAGAAACATTGGCAGAAAATATCGCTAAAGCTGTATTAAATAAATTTCCTGTCAAAGAAGTTCTTGTAAGAGTCAAGAAGCCAAAAGCATTATCAAATAGGAATGTGAAATATGTAGCTGTGGAAATAATGAGGAAAAATGGCTGATGTATATATAGGAGTTGGCTCTAACCTCGGAGACAAAAAAAGGAATATCAAAAAAGCCATTGCCCTATTAAAAGAGAAATGTAAAATATTAAAGCTCTCGTCTTTGTACAAAACAGAGCCCGTTGGCTATAAAAATCAGGACTGGTTCCTTAATTGCGCTATAAAAATAAAAACCCGGTTAAATCCCAAGGAATTGTTTATTTTCCTCAAATCGATTGAAAAAATTTTAGGAAGAGCAGGAACAATAAAAAACGGACCAAGAACAATAGACTTGGACATGCTATTTTACGGCAATAAAATAATAAAAACAAAAAATTTAGCAGTTCCTCATCCAAGGCTGCATAAGAGAGCGTTTGTTTTAGAGCCTCTTGAAGAGATATGCAGTGGGCTTGTCCGCCCTATTGTCCACCCTATCCTGAAGAAAAGCATTAAAGAGCTAAAGTCTGGGCTAAAAAGCAAAAAATGGGTAAGAATATATAAATAAAAGAATACATAAATAAAAGAATACATAAATAATTTAGTGCATAAATGAATAAATGATTTAGGGCGCAAGGTAAAATGCATATCTTCGAGACCGCAATCGTTTTTGCTTTTTAAGTTAACTTCTGAAATCAGTCTGATTTACTGGCTTATATTTCATATTCTAAGTATCTCACCATCCAGATAAATCGCAGGGTTCTTAAATACCTGGTCTAAGTGGATTATTGCATATATATTGCCGCCAAACCAGTAATTTGAGCCAATTCCAATATGGGCTGTGCCGAGGGTTTTATCGTCAACAATCATTGCCCCTATGATAGATGCTTTTGGGTTTAGCCCAATCCCAAGCTCGCAGATTCTGCGCACATTGCCGGGGTTTTTTGCAACAGAGGCTGCCCATTTTAATGCGCTTTCAAGCTGCTTTGCCTCTTCTCCGCCTTCGATATTTACTATCTCTCCATCCTTTATAGTAAGCTCAATGGGCTGTTTTATCAGGATTGTATGCTCATGCGTTCTTGAGCTGCCATCAATGACAACCTTGCCTTCAATCTTTTTGCCGTTTGGAGGAGAATAAACTTCTCCGGCAGGCAAATTTCCGCCTGTCCCGTGCATTGTGTAATTGCCGTCAGCTGCAATTGCCTTTATGCCGCTTTTGTCATAAAACAAGTCTGTCCCGGCTGGTGTTGTTATGCGGACTTCTTTTGCAGCCGATAATCTCTGCCTTATTTCTTCATGCTGGGTTTGCAAGGGCTTGTAGCTGACATCTATTGATTTTAATATTAAATCAATATTGCTGGTTGCCAAATCGCCTAAGCTCATTGCTGATATAAACCTGTGATTTTTCTTGCCAACCCATCGCCTAAAGCTTTTGCCAAGCTCCTGTATGTTGCCAAGCTTGTCAGACATATTTAAAATTATTATATTCCCGGATTGAAGCTCTGAGAGGCTTCTTACTGCATCCTGGTCAGAAACGTCGCCTCGCGACTTGACACTCTGCAATATCAGCTTTGCGTCAAGCTTAAGCTGCTCTGCTGCAAGATAATATGCTCCTGACAAAACTGCAGCCACATTCCTGTTTTCATAGCCTATATCTCCTATTATAAGAACCTTTTCATCTTTTACAGCCAGGCAGGGAGTAAAGACTTTCTTCAAAGAAAGCGCGACTTTTGATGCTAAATCATATAGGTTCTGCTCTTTAATCCACTTTATAGATTCCAGTGTTTCCATTATATGATTGATATATAAAGCCAATTTTTAAAGTTTTTGGAGTATTTTGGCTTGGCTTGCCATTGACAGCACCGTATCTGCTAACAGCTAAGCATTGCACGGCGGGAATTTTTAAGGCAGTGCCAATTGGTGAGGCTCTGCTAAAAAGGCAAGATAACTGACAAAGGGGATGCTCCATACGGGAAATGTCAGTTATCAAATAAAGACAGATAAGCCGAACTCGGAACTGCTTCGCAGTTCCCTTGTCGCTTTATTTTTATTGCTTAAAGGATGCTCACAAAATAGACGCTACCCCGAACTTTGTAGCGGGAAAAGAACTTAACAAGAATTTATATAAGATGAATTTTGGTTAATCTAATCAAGATATCAGCACAGCATTCACAACACCGTCTTGTCCGGGCCTTGATGTTATTCTCGCTTTTCCCATCTCTGTATCAATTAGAGAGCCTTTTGTCATGATGTTCCTTCTTACAAAGTGCCTGTTAGCAGGGTTGTCAGTTATTGTCTTTATCTTAACCTGCTTAAATGATTTATTTTTAGGGTCAAACAGATTTGCTGTATCCATGCCCAGTAATCTCATTTTTCTGCCGCCGCCCATTGTTCTTATAGCCTGCACCCTTTTCCTGCCAAGCTTTGTGAAAGATGGCTCTGATCCAAGCTCATACAGCTTTTTCTTGCGGTAGCCATTGTACCTTGCGCCTGTTTGCTTCCTCCTCGGCATTGATTGTGATATTGCCATGATAAAATGTAATTCCTATTGCTTTATAAAATTATTTAATTTTTACCTCGCCCTGTGCTGTTTCCTTAATCTCCTCTCTTTTTTCATCCTCTTGCGCTGCCATTTCCAGCGCATCTGCCCTTTTTTCTTCCATCGACGAGAACTTCTCTTCATAATAAAAGGGTTTTAATCGACATATTTAAATATTGTGGCTTTCTTCTCTAAAATTAAATAATACAAAAGCGTGGCGGCGCGCGGTGATGCATTTTGCTTAAGGAGCACTTTAAGTTAATATCCGGAACTGCAAATAAAAAGCTTTCAGATGCGGTATCAAAAATATTAGGCATACCGCTAACGCCAGTCGAGATAAAGAGGTTTCATGACGGTGAAATCTATTGCAGGGTTATGGAAAGTGTGAGGGGCTGCGATGTTTTTATAGTTCAGCCAACATCGCCGGATGCAAGCTTGAATTTAATGGAATTATTAATTATGGCGGATGCTTTAAAGAGATCGTCTCCTGACAAGATAACTGCTGTCATTCCATACTATGGATATTGCAGGCAGGATAAGAAAACTAAGCCGAGAGAGCCAATAACAGCTAAACTAGTGGCAAATATGATAGCTATTGCCGGAGTTGACAGGGTTATAACGTTTGATTTGCACGTCCCTCAGGTTCAGGGATTTTTTGACATACCAAGCGATAACCTTGAAGTTGTCCCATTATTCGCTGATTATATAGCTAAAAAGAGCCTAAAGGATATTGTGATAGTAAGCCCTGACGCGGGAGGCGCTGCAAGAGCAAGGGAGTTTGGAAAGGTGCTGCATGCTCCTATTGCCATAGTGGACAAGAGAAGGCCGGAGCAGAATGTGGCTGAAGTCCATAATGTTATAGGAGACGTAAAAGGCAAAACTGCATTTTTGGTTGATGACCTTATTGACACAGCAGGCACAATAACAGAAGCAGCGGGCATACTTACAAAATTTGGAGCCAAAGAAGTTTATGCATTGGCAACGCATGGCGTATTTTCAAGCCCGGCAATTGAGAGAATAAGCAAATCTCCAATTAAGGAAGTAATTGTGACAAATACAATTGAAATGCCGGAAGAAAATAGCATAAGCAAGATCAGGATACTGTCAATAGCGCCTCTGCTCGCGGAAACTATAAAAAGAACCCATGAGGGATTGCCTATGGGAGTTGTATATGAGGGTATGTATAAAAAGCTTGAAAGAAAAATAAAATAAAAAATAAAATTTGAAAGAAAAATAAAATAAAAATTTAAGAGTTTTGTTTTATTTTCAGATTCAAAATGGAAGATAAAGAAATCAAAGCAAGAGAAATGAAAGCGCAGGAAAAGTACATTGAGCTAAAAACTCTTGAGCAGCACATAAAGCAATTGCAAAGCCAGCTGGAAATGATAACCGACCAGCTGATAGAACTGACTGTGACAAGCAACAGTATAGGCGAATTCAGCAGGATTAATTCCGGGAAAGAGGTGTTTGTGCCTTTAAGCTCCGGAATATTCGCTAAAGCTGCCATAAAAGATACTTCGGAGCTGCTTGTTAATATTGGCGCGAATATTGTTGTCAATAAAGATATTGCCTCAGCTAAAAAGCTCATACAAAATCAGGCAGAAGAAATAAAAAAGGTGCAAAGCCGTATGATAAATGAGCTGGAGAAAATGGCAGCTCATGCAGCGCAGCTTGAAGCGCAATTGCAAAGCTTAGTTTCTCAGCAATAATTTCTTAGCAATATAGGATGAAAAAACTTAGCAATAGGATGAAAAAGCCATTTATCAGCTTAACAAGCGATTTTGGAGTTCAAACCCAGGGTGTGGGCATTATGGAAAGTGTCGCTTTACAGATAAATCCATCTGCTCATGTAATCCATCTTATGCATGGCCTGCCGGACTTTAATTTATTCTATGCTGCAAGAACGATGGAGACAATATGCCACATGCCTGTTGGCTGCCATGTTTGCGTTGTTGATCCTGGCGTGGGAACAAAAAGAAAGGCAATTATCATAGAATCAGGAAGAGGCGACTTTTTAGTTGGCCCTGATAATGGCGTGCTGATTCCCGCAACAAGATTTTTAGGCGGGATAAAGAAGGCTGTCGAAATAACCAATGAAAATTATATGAGAAAGCCTGTCTCTCCTGTTTTTCACGGAAGGGACATTTTTACGCCTGCAGCAGCTTATCTTTCAAAAGGCATCAAAATAGAAGAGTTTGGGAAAGAATTGGTTCCAGGGGATTTAGCCGAATCGCCTTATGATGAAGCAGAAATAAAAGGGGATAAAATCTATGCAAAAGTAATCTCTATAAATAAATTCGGCTCTATTCATCTAAATATAGCACATAATGCATGGGAGACGTTTGGGCTTGAGCTTGGGGACTCTGTCAGCATACACTTTAAAAAATACTCAAAATCCTCAATTAAGCTGCCTTTTGCCGCAACCTTTGGAGATGTGACAAAAGATACCGCATTAATATTAAAAGATGAGTATGGCAGAATCGAGTCAGCTATTAACA
>Ga0137829_11709391_pt1 | contig 10894 bp, 14 predicted proteins | sample OV2TP2_FD_97737 | JGI IMG/M metagenome (GOLD analysis project Ga0137829, IMG submission 97737) | reverse complement strand
CCTGTCGCACCCCTGCAGGTGTCAAGCGCGACCTGGCATGACAGATTCGCAACGGGAGAGGTACGTGGCATGGGGCAAACAGGGTGCTGAGGCGCGCCGCCAGCTCAGGGCGCGGGCCAGAGAAACGGCAGAGGCATCCGAGGCCATTGTCGCGCCGCTTAGCGATGACCTGGACCCTGGCAGCACGCTCGAGTACGTTCCCCCGGCGCAACCGAGCTACGAGTGCGAGATCTGCGGCAAGGCGTTCTGGGAGATCCGAGGCTTGCGCGGACACTCCAACGCTCACCTGCGGCGCGGAAAGGCGAAAGAATGACCGAGGGCGTATACCGGCTGCTTAAGGACGGCATTCAGCGGGCATCACGCAGTGCCCTGGTGTCTTTGCATAACCGTTATGCGCCGGACGCCGCAGGGCACAGGACCCGCTGCTTTATCCTGGGCACCGGGCCGTCACTGGATCTGGCTAGCGACATCCATCTAGCGGCGCTGGCCAAAGAATGGGTCTGGGGTGTCAACACGGTCCTCCTTTATGCCAGGCTACCGTTTGTGCCGCATTTCTACTGTGTTGCGGAGTCGACGTGGCTTCAGAACGTAGCGATCCCTCAGCTTGTAGCCACATTGCCCAAGCTGCCCGTGGCGCGTTTCTACGCGCATCATTGGCCGTTGCTGGAGCCCCAGCTGCGGGGCTGGATCTACGTACCATATCTATCGGGAAGCCATATTGAAAACGGGGAGTTTTCGGGGCTGGGCAACGAGCTGCCGTATGTGACGAATGGTCGTTCGGTTGTGCTGATGGCAGTCCAGCTAGCGTGTTGGCTCGGGTTTTCTGACATCTATCTGTTGGGGGTGGATGCTAGCACCAGAGGGCACGCACAGGGGCTGACGCTGGATCCTGGAGACGACTACAGAGACACTCAGGGGCCCTTTATCCGGGCCGCGCTAGCGGCTGAGGCGACTATGGCCAATCACGGGCGCAGGCTAGTGGATCTGACAGTGGGAGGCAATCTCCCGATCAGCAAAGGCGATATTCGGAGCGTGCTGGGCGCTGGCGAGAGGGGATGATGGGGCTCTTGATGGGTCTTGGGCTGGCAGCAGGGATGTACGAGGCGGCGATCACGGTCCACGAGACCATGGAGCGGCATCGAGCATACGGCTGGGCACGGGGCTACGCGGACAGCGTGGGCAAGCCATTGCTGCGCATCGGAGTGCGCCGTAGTTTCCTTGAGCCGCCGAACGGCGATGTCACGCTCGATATTGACCCGATCGTGGCGTCGTTGCCGGGCGGGGTGATAGGTGACGTTCGGGGCATCCCGTTCGCAGCAGGTGAGTTCGGCGTCACCTTCTGCGAGCACGTCCTGGAGCATCTGCACACCGCGGAGGACGTGGCTGCCGCAGTTGCCGAGTGTGTGCGGGTCGCAGACTACGCTGTGTTTCTGTGCCCGTCGCCATACGGGATATGGAGCTCGTTTCTCTGCCCGAGCCACCGCTTGCGGCTGTGGTTCGATCCTCCAGGTAATGCTATGGTTGTGCGGAGGAACATCCTGCGTACAGGGCTCGGAACACCCGCCCCTACGGCCATTGATGATACCGGTCGACCTCTGCGTGGCATTGGCCAACTGCTCGTCGCGCACCAGACGGCGCCGAGAGTGCTATGGGAATCGTAGCACTTGCGATCAAGGTCGCCCTGGCGACGGAGGCCGGCGCCATCATGCGGATGATGGTAGATAGAGCATCCAGATACGAGCTTGCGCAGTCGCTGGCAGCTGCCAGCGGCAAGCAGCTGCTCGTGGTAGGGGGCCCGCTCCTGGTAGGGCATACAGCCCTGTTTGGGCCAGCCAATCATGGGTTTGGTGATGTCTGAGTGGACGTCAATCCTGCCTCCTGTGAGGGGGCACCAGAGTTCGTTGAGGCCGACGTGCGAGACCTGCCGTTTGCGGATCGGCAGTTCGGCGCAGCGTATGTTAGCCATGTGCTCGATGGCATGCCGAGCATTGAGGACGCGATGAGCGCACTCTCGGCGCTATACCGGGTGGCCGATCACGTGATCACCGTCTCGATCGTGAAGGTGGACCTCTGGGCGTGGGTCAATCGCGCCCAGCTTCCACTCTGGGTGTCCGAGCACGATGGCTGCTATATAATCGAGGAGAAAGCGACAGGTAGAAGGGAGGCCTGGACGGCTGAGCGGAGGTAGCAGATGCGCATTACCAGGCTCGAGGCAATTTATCTGTCTGACGCGCTGTCGATGCACAGCCAGGCCGACCCGCGCACCGGCGCGGAGGCGAACCCGTATGCACACTTCCCAGGACTGCTGCTGAAGATCGGGGGCGCTGTGCTCGAGACCGCAGTACCCATGGTGAACGAGGCTGAGGCAGTCCTGGATGAGCGAGAGCTGTGGGTTGTTCGGGAGGTGTGCAAATCGTCGGTGCAGGTGGGCACCGAGAAGGTAGGGATGTCCCTGCTGCTCAAGGTGTATCAGGATCTGCTATCCATGGCTGCCATGGATACCACCGGACAGATTCCGGAGACAACCGATGCCAATGAGCCGCCTAAATCGGAGGTGCTTCAGCAGCTGACGGAGTTCCAGGAGAATCAGGAGAACGAGAGTGAACACAATGCAGATCGCGCCAACTAGAGTGATTCCGATAACGCAGCCAGGAGTGCGGCCTATGCCCGAGCCGGCCCCACGCTATGCGCCGGATCCAGATCACTGTCCCGGACAGCGAGTGCGGACTGTGCGAAGAGTCCGGCGCGTAATAGAGCCGTAGGGACGGGCTAGCCATATGCCAGTAAGATGCCCTACTTCAACGTAACTGCGCAGACGCTTTACCAGTCGTGCATAGCTGCGAGTCCATATAGCTCGGGCCACTCAGACCCCTTCGAGAAGGCCCGAGCGTGGGTTGAGGCGGAGAATATCGAAGCCGTCTGGAAGCTGGTCCAGAAGTGGTTTCTCCTCATGCAGTCGGGAGAGGCTGAGATGCGCTATCCAGATCCTACATGGAGTGAGCAAGAAGGACGTGCTCCCCTGACGCCGGAGCTAGCCGATATGATAGTCAAGGAGCTCGACGCTGACTTCGAGGTAGAGCGCGGCCGTTTTCAGGGCAGACGGCCACCGGAGTTTGCGCGCCTGTCGGCCGTGGCGCGCCTAGCCTTTGCACAGGACCTGTTGGGCATACTGAAGACGGATCAAACGATGCGGGCCGAGGCCAAAGACAGGTTGGCCGCAGGGGAGGTGCTGCCGCCTTTGCCTGCTCACGTCCCAGGCGCACCGTCTAGCCCTGGACCATACGAGGAAATGGGGGTGTATTGCTGAAATGCGGACAGAGGATCACGAGTGGCTGGGCAAACTCAAGGGTCGCTACCAGGGGGAGCGGCTGTTCGTCCTAGGCACGGGGCCATCCCTGCGCCATCACATCGGGGCAGCGGTGAACAAGCTGCCCTGGAAGGATGAGATCACCTGGGGGGTTAACCTCTTGGCGCATTGCATCACGGGCGACGACGCTTTCATCGATTTCTTGCCAGGCTGGTGGTCGGCCAGCGAGATTGATCACCTGCGCAATATCGACATGTCCCTAGCCGGCCTCCAGGTGACCAAGATCCTGGCATGCCATTTCGATCCAGACTATCCCACGCCCGGTCTCTACCCCGACTGGCACTGGGTGTGGGCGCCGGAGTACCGCGACATGGCCACGGGCTACTTCAGCGGATTCGAGGATGAGGTGTACTGGCTGGCCGACGGGCACAGCGTGGTGTTCACATCGGCCGTCCAGCTAGCCGCATGGATGGGATTTGATACCGTTTACCTGCTCGGGTGCGAGACCACGATTCACGGCCATGCCTATGCAGATATATATGAGCCTCCGGCGCGAGACCGCGAACGCCAAGGGCAAGTCCAGGCTGCTGCGACCGTTGCTCGGAGGTACTATGAAAAGCACGCTCGGAAGCTGATCGACCTGTCGGGTCCGACCGGCACGCTGCCACTGGAGAAAGGGGACTTTCATAAGCTATGGTGAGGAATCCGGTTGCTGCGAGCCCTGTGCCGAAGCCGTTCAAACGCTACGCAGTCGAGCTCAAACTGGTGCGGTCTCGCCGGTGGAAACTCGGCGAGGCACCAACGCTGGCGTCACCAAGGGCTGTCCGCGATTGGGTGGTCTCTGCGATGGGGAAGCTGGGAGTGTCGAACCGAGAGCGTCTCATGGTCATCTACCTGAACATCCACAACCAGCCTTTGGGGATCCAGGAGGTAAGCGTCGGAGGACGGAATAGCGCTGCGGTGCACATCGACGAGGTTCTGAAAGGGGCGCTATTGACCAATGCCAACGCGGTGTTCCTTGTGCATAATCATCCCGGCGGCCGCCCGGAGCCGTCAGCCGATGATCGGGCCATAACGGTCAAACTATATTCTGCTCTGGAGCTACTGAGAATTGAGCTCCTGGATCACATCATCATCGCGGGGACAAACTATACGAGCTTTGTCGAGAGGGGCATCGCGCTCGGGCGGTCAGGTGCCCATAACCCAGTGCGGTATCACCAGAAACCTTACCACGGTGAGCTGATAACTGAGGGAAGGAGACCTCGGAATCCTACTGTCCCCTGCTGTGGCAAGCCGCTTGGCAGTTTGCCGGCGCAGTCTGGCAGGTATCGTTGCTCAGGTTGTGGCGCTATGCTGCACATCGGCACGACATAATGAGTACGACCCCCTGTTGCAAACGTCCGCTGCATCTGCCGAACCCGGTACGGGCAGGCAGGTACGCTTGCTCTGGCTGCGGACAACACATACAGCTTTCAGGCATGCCGCCCGGCCTGAATCCGCCAAGAGAGCTACACTCGGCATGGGGGCGTCAGGGGGCCATGCGCCGGTGGGAGCTGGCACGCGCAGCAGGTAAAGACAGGAAGGCACGGAAGGGATATACGGTCGCAACAGGTCCCGATCCTAGAGAGCACTTCGAGTTCAAATACCGCGCCGTCGAGCTAGCCGATCTCATAGCTTCGCATACAATCAACCTAGAGCCGAATCAGCAGTTTCCGACTGACCTCCAACCTCGACGACGGGAGCGCCAGGCGTCACGGAATCAGATTGTCCAGATCGCCAAGAATCTGGACCCGGCCGCGTTACTCACGGACTCCGGCACCCTCGACCGTGGGCCGATCATCATTGGTAAAGATAAGGTGGTGGAGAGCGGCAATGGGCGGACAATCGCGCTTCAGATCGCTGCTCGTGAGTTCCCGGAACGGTTCGCGGCGTACCAGACTGCGCTGCACATGGTCGCAGCCCAATTTGGTATCAGTCGTAGAACGCTCAATCGCATGCAACAGCCTGTGCTCGTTCGGGAGCGGATCACCCCTGTCAACCGAGCCAGGTTTGTCAGTCTGGCCAACCAGGCGGTAGTGCTCACGATGTCCCCGGTGGAAAATGCACTGCAGGATGCATCAAAGCTGTCCATGGCTGCTATTAGTACGCTCACGGTGGCAGAGGGGCAGGGCATTGATCAGGCGCTTAAGACGGCTGCGAACAGGTCACTGGTCCAACGGTTTCTCGCTGTTGTCCCGGATAATGAGCGGGCGACCATTAGCGACGCCCATGGTCAGCTGAACCAACTAGGGTTGTTGCGGCTGAAAACCGCGATTTTTGCCAAGGTGTTTTCAGGCGAGGCAGGACGGCGGCTGGCTGAAACCTTCTTTGAGACCAGTGACTCGCAGATCAAGACCATTGAGAATGCCATCTTTGACGGTCTCCCGGTTATTGCCAAGGCCGAAGCCCTGGCGAGCACAGGACAACGGGCCGCCGACCTCTCGTTGGCCTCCGATCTGGCAGCGGTGGTTGCGCTCTACTCAGCTGTGCGGCAGCGAAATATGTCGGTCAGCAATTTTCTGAGCCAGGGGCAGATATTCAATGCCGGACTGCCTGAGACTCAACGGAGGCTGCTGGAGTTTTTCGAGGAGTTTGCCAGGTCGCGAAAGCGACTGCGGGAGTTTCTGGTCGGTTACGCACAATCCGTTATTGCGAGCCCGTCGCCGAGGCAGCTATCCATGCTGGCGGGGGAACAGATCACCAAACAAGATCTGCTGCGTCGGCATATGACGTCTGAGATCGAAGCAGGCCCTCTGTTTGCTGGTCTTGCTGCCAATCCTCGGGGGAGATTGCTCATGCCAAGCTCGACATCCGCAGCTCGTCTCCTTTCTAGCCTTTGGCGCCGAGTAAAATTGCCCCAGGCCCAGAGTGCCCTGGCAAGGGCTGCTGCCAGCCGAGGCAGGCTGACTGCTGCCTTCCCGGACCGCAAGAGCTTGGAAAACGCACGTGATCGGCTCATAGCCAAACTGATTGACCTACGGCTACGGGGCAAGGACATCGACCCGGAGACTATAGACAAAGCGTTGACTCTGCTCGAGGCCGCTGTCTCGGCCAGTGTCCGGCTGTTGGCCAACCCAGCCGGAGGAAGGAGAGGGCGGAAATGAACAAAGCATCGCTATCGCGGAAGGTTGCGGCCTTCAACGCGCGGCTACACGCACTGTATGGAACGGGTGTAAAGCCACTGCGATTGCAGATGCGATTGCAGAGGAATCCGGGAGAGCGCGTTGCGATATTCACAATGGGGCTACCCGCTGCCGGCAAGAGCACGCTTGTGCAGCAGCGCTACGCAAGTCGGCGTGACTACCTGATCATCGACCCGGACGCGATTGCTGAGGCCCTCCCGGGGTACGACCCCAAAAAGCCCGAGCTAACGCATGGCATGGCGAGCCAGATCGCCGAGGACAGCTTTGCGCAAGCCCTTACGAGCATGGATCAGCACATCGTCATGGACACGACCGGGACCAGGGCCGATAAACTCATTCGCCGGATGGAAGCTGCCAGACGAGCGGGATTCGGTGTCCACCTGCTCTATGTGACGGTGCCGTTGGAGGTGAGCCTCGCCCGCAATCGGCAGAGGGAGCGCGTCGTCCCCGACTGGGTGATCATGGAGAAAGCCGCACAGATCGGGGAGGCCTTTGAACGGGTTCGCGCCCATGTGGATGCAATCGAGGTGATCGACACCAGCACAGGAGCAACGCCGCGGAGCGCCTTGCAGACGGCGACGAGCCTGGGGCTGTCCGGTGCAATTGGGCAAAACCCAGTGCGCCGCGGGAAGTCGTCTCGTCCCCCGGGGGCGTGGTGGCACCAGGTGCGGGCCCGCGTGCGTGCGGCTCCCCAGTACCGCGATCGATCGGCAGCCGACATTGACCGTATCACGGCGGGCATCTGGCACAGGTTCTCGCGTGCAACGCAGCGGCGGATTCTGCAGGCTACGGAAAAGAACCCGGAGCCCCTGCTCAACATAGACCGCAGCGGTTTCTATTGCCCTGGCTGCCATTACCCCTTTGCCCTAGGCAGCACAGGTACTGGCGCCTGCTCCGGGTGCGGAGCGCTGGTCAGAGTTGGGCGACGGGGGAACGGGTTGACAGGTTAGAAGGAGGAGAAGGAGAACGACCATGAGACAGTCTCAATATACCGATCCGTACTTGGACTACACGGCCCACCAACGCCCTGTCACCATCGGCACGTTCCTGGGACGGGTACTCCACGGGAAACAGAAGAAATGGAGCGGCAGGTACCGAGATGCCCTCCAGCGCAGCCTGGATACCCTGGAGAGGGAGGGGAAAGTCAGGCGCGTACTCACAAAAACGGGGAGCACAGCATATGTAAGGACCGATGAGAGTCAGCGAGCCTCAGTACCTTTGCACAAGGGAGTGCACAGTAGAAATCCCCATGCCCCGTGGCGGGGCATTGTTGATGCGGAGGAGGATATCGAGGTCCTTGAGTCCGATGCCGGACGCCCCGTCACTGCGCCGCCAGGGCAGACCCCAGGCAGCCTCGGCTGGGGCGGCATGGAGCTGACGCCGGGAGGCAGCATCGTCCTGAGAAACCCTGATACGATCCATATCAGACTGGAGGGTATCAAGTATCTCGTTTTGCGCGAAACAAAGGCCAGCGCCACACTACGAAAGGCAGCGCCACTGATTGCGGCGATTCTCGACCTTCGTCGCCCCAGGGGCAAGCGGCATTATGTGGCGTACCGCTACCGCGACGGCTCCTACTCACGGGCCATGCCAGGGCGGTTTCGCGTTCGCAACCCGGAGCCAACCGTGAACATCGACCGGTCCGGCTTCTACGACGGCACATGGCCCCGACCCAGCGCTGCCAATGCCAAGGCCCTGTTCGATCGGCGCATGCCGTTGGCCAACCCTCACAGGGTGACGCTCGCCCATGGCACCTGCCCGGGCTGCGACATTGGCATTGTTGTGCCCGGTGACATCAGCTCCGGGCAGTGCCCATCCTGCGGCATGGACGTTCGGGTAGCGCACCCCCGGGTTCGTGATGAGCGATGAACCTGTGGAATCTCACCCTGGCGGTTCCGTTGGGAGCACTGCCCGCCGAGATGCAGCTGATGGATGCGCTGGCGCAGATTGGAGCCAGGCTCATCCGCGCAGGCCGTTTTGTGCCTGTCGCTACGATTGAGGCGGCGTCCGGGGCGGACGTCCTCCGACTGCTGAGGGTTGACGGGGTGGTAACGATCGAGCGGGACAGCGCAGCCCAAGCACAGCCGGTGCGAGTGCGGGCAGCGTTGAACCCCGACTACTCCTGGCCAATCGAGCTGATCGGTGGGGTTAGCGCTCACGAGAGGACACAGGGCGGCGGCATCATAGTCGCGGTTCTGGACACAGGCATCGACCTGTCCCATCGAGAGTTCGCTGGTGCCGCTATCCTAGGGGCCGAGTCGGCACTCGAGGGGAAGGATCCATCTGACCTGGCCAACCATGGCACAACGGTATGTGGCATCATGGTCGCCCAGGGGGTACAGATGCTGGGTATCTGCCCCGCAGCGGGTCTGTACAGCATCAGCGTGCTGGCAGCTACCGGGTTGGGTGCAGCCTCGACCGTGATAGCTGGCATCGATCGGGCCCTGGAGCTTGGCGCACAGGTTATAAATATGAGCTTTCGGTTTCTGGAAAATGCGCGCCCGGGTAGCGTGGACGCTGCGCTGGAGGCGGCCACCGATGCCGGCGTGCTTCTAGTCGCGGCATCCGGCAACGAGAGCCAGCGGGAGATACTACCAAGCCCGGCCCACTCGCCGCATACCATCGCCGTTGGGGCCATTGGTCGCAATGGCCGCGTGCCGGGCTGGTCCAACTCCGCGCCGTGGCCCCTCGGCGTCGACACTGTGGCTCCCGGCGACAACGTACCTGGCCCGGTCGTTGGAGGCGGCTATAGTCTGCTGGCCGGCACATCCTATGCAGCCCCGCTGGTGAGTGGCGCCCTTGCCCTCGCCCTGGCCGTGCACCCCGAGATCTCAGCGCCTGGTCAGACGGCAATGGATCCCAAGTTTGGCGTGGTGCTGCCGTCCACCGTGGTTAGCGTGAGGAATCAGCTGCTGGCTCATAGCCACCCGATTCAGGACGGATTGGACATCGCAGGATACGGTCTCATCGATGCAGCACCAATGGCCTCTGCCAGGCCCACAGAGCCCATTTTCCAGGATCAGGTCAATGATCAGGTCAATCGGAGCGGAGCACCCGTTTCCGTGGCGCTTTTGGCCGCTGGAGCGGCCGTGGCCGCCATCTACTGGGGGGGAGAGAAACGCACCAGGCGGGGCAGGAGGCAGCGGTGACCCTGCGAGAGATGTTCCCCGTGACTCCAGTATCCGACCAGCACGTGGAGGGACTGACGGCCGAGTACCTGCACAGCGCTCTGCTGTCCTCCGCGGTGGAGCAGCTGGCGGAGGACATATTGGCTAGCGCAGGAGTAGAGCTCCGCCCAACCCGGGAGGCCGCGGAAATCCTCCAACGCTACGTGCAGGACCTGCCTTTTGTGCCAGACCCGGAGGGCTGGGAGTCAATGTTGCCCCCATCTGAGTTTGCGGCTCTGCTGCTGCAAGGCAACTATCCACCCTATGCAGACTGCGACGACAAGGCATTGCTATGGGCAGCCCTGGGACGGACGATTGGACTGGACGCAACGGTGGCGTTTCTTGACCTCGATGGCGATGGGCTCATCGACCATGCAATGGGAGCAGTAGCGCTTCCCGAGCCGGGGCTGATGTTGGCTGAGCTGACAGCACAGCAACCGTTGGGGTGGCTCCCGCCGTATGTCACGATGGAGCTGTTGGTGCTCTAGGCACCTGTCCCAATCGCAGGGATAGAATGTCTTTCATCCAGAAGTCACCGGACTCCATGTCTATCTGTGCTATCAAGGTGCCCGGGTGCTCAACAGGGATTTCCTCCTCATGCCCCTCATCTGACTCCAGGCACATAGAAACCGCCTCTTTTACCATGCATAAGGCTTCTTCAAAGGAATCACCTTCTGATACGCAGCCTGGAAGCGCCGGGACAACTGCTGTATATCCGCCTTCAGGATCCGCCAACAGAACGATAGTGTATTTCACCGAGTTCCTCCCCTGGCCTGCCATCTGTTTCTCCGGGGCCGCCTAGAGCGTCATAGGCGGCCCCTTGAGCGGATTAGCGCTCATGGTATTCGTCTCTGTCGTCTCTGTTGTCTATGACCTCCTGGATATAGTAGCGCAGGATGGTGAGGAGGTTTTGCTCAGTGTCCGAGACGAGCTGCGAGGGTTTGGGCTGTGGGGCTGGTTCGCGTGGGGGCGGTTCCGGCTGTGTACACAAGCAGGTCTTGGGGAGGGTGAGTGCCCGGCCTATGTCGGCCAGGCAGTCAATGGGCGTGAGTAGCGGCTTCCTGCAATATGTGCAGATCGTCTCCTCGAGCAGGAGTTGTGAGCCGGTGTATGGGTTTTCGTCCAGGCGGAAGGTAAGGCCGTCCGCGATGGCCACGAGCTCTGGTTGTGTGGCTATCTCTGCGTCTATGCCTGCTTGCTGCAGGAACATGCTGAGCTTTTTGGCCCTGCGTGCTGAC
>Ga0137829_11184258_pt1 | contig 10896 bp, 11 predicted proteins | sample OV2TP2_FD_97737 | JGI IMG/M metagenome (GOLD analysis project Ga0137829, IMG submission 97737) | reverse complement strand
CGGCGCCCGCGCCCGGCACCTTCTGGATGAGCGAGCGAGCCTCCAACTGATGCGAAGCCCCGTTGCAGCGACGAGCGCCACGCAATGACCCGACCGGCGCCGCGGCCGCGAGCCGCCTATCAGATCCTCTCGCTCGCCGGCGGGCTCGCCCTGTGGTGGCTCGCCGCCGAGTTCGCCGCGAGCCCGCTGCTGCCGGGGCCGGCGCAGGTGTTCACCTTTATCGCCCGGGCGATGGCCTCGGGCGAGATGCCCTATCATTTGGCCGTGACCTTGGGCCGCGTCGCCGCCTCCTTCGCCGTCGCCATGGCGATCGGCATCGCGCTCGGCCTCCTGATGGGCCAATCGCGGCTCGCCGACCGGATCGGCGATCCCTGGCTGATCGTCTTTCTCAACGTTCCGGCGCTGGTGATCATCATCATGGCCTATGTGTGGTTCGGCCTGACCGAGGCGGCGGCGATCGGCGCGGTCGCGGTCAACAAGATCCCCAACGTGGTGGTGACCGTGCGCGAAGGCGCGAGGGCGCTCGATCCCCAATTGGACGAGCTCGCCCGGGTCTACCGCCTGAGCGCGGCCGAGCGCCTGCGCGAGGTGGTGGTGCCGCAGCTCCAGCCGTTCTTCGCGGCGGCAGCGCGGTCCGGCATCTCGCTGATCTGGAAGATCGTGCTCGTCGTCGAGCTGCTGGGGCGCTCCAGCGGCGTCGGCTTCGAGCTCAACCTCTATTTCCAGCTATTCGACGTCGCCGCGATCCTCGGCTACACCCTGGTCTTCGTCGCGCTGATGATCGGCATCGAGCTGTTCCTGGTCCAGCCCTACGAACGTTATGCGACGCGCTGGCGCCTCCGGCAGGCCTGAAACGGCGCGCGACCTCGAGGTCGCGGTCGCCGACAAGACCTATGCGGGCGCCAACGGCAAGCCTGTGCAGGCGGTCAAGGGCCTCGCCTTCGCCTGCGCGGGCGATAGCTGCACCGCGCTGGTGGGGCCGTCGGGCTGCGGCAAGACGACCATCCTCAAGATCATCGCCGGCCTCGACACCGACTTCGAGGGCGCGGTGAGGCGCGGCGGCGCGGCGCTGGAGCGGGCGCATATCGGCTTCGTCTTCCAGGAGCCGCGGCTGCTTCCCTGGCGCACGGTCGAGGACAACATCCGCCTTGCCGCCCCCGACCTCGCCGAGGCCGCGCTCGCCCGCCTGTTGCACGAGACCGCGATCGCCGAATTCCGCTTCCGCTTTCCGGGCGAACTCTCGCTGGGGCTGGCGCGCCGGGTCTCGATCGTCCGCGCGCTCGCCGCCGAGCCCGATCTGCTGCTGCTGGACGAACCCTTCGTCTCGCTGGACGAGGCGACGGCCGCGACCCTGCGGGCGCTGGTGGCGCGCATCCTGGAGGAGCGGGCCGTCACCGCGATCCTGGTGACCCACGACCTGCGCGAGGCGGTCGAACTCGCCGACCGGATCATCACCCTCACGCCGCGGCCGGCCCGGGTGCAGTCCGAACGCGTCATCGCCACGCCGCGTTCCAAGCGCACGGCCGCCTTTCGGAACAAGCTTCTGGAAGAGATCGGCCGCGCCGCAAAGACAAAGGCGCGCTGAGCCGCCTCACACCAGCGCGGGAATCACGAACATCGGATAGCCGGTGTAGAGCGCCGCGGCCCAGGCGGTGAGGAAGCCCGCCACGAAGAAGCCCGCGAGCCCGCGTGCCACGCCTTTTGCGTAGCCGCCCAGCGTAGATGAGGACCCCGCACCCGTGACCGCGGCGAGGTAGGTGGCGCCGAACAGCACCACCATCGAGGCGCCGCCCGCCACGAGCGAGGCGCACCAGGGGCAACTGTATTGCGGGTCGGCGTGGTGGACGTTGCAGTCGGCGTCGAGCCCCGCCCAGGCCCAGGTGCAGCCGCACTGGAACAGATAGTTGCAATAAGGCGTGACGAAGACGGCTGCGAAGATGAGCATGGTGAGCCCGGCCCAGACCTCCGGCCGCCGCAACCAACCGAGCATTCCCTTCGCCGCCATGTGCCTGCTCCTTCGCCCGGCCCCAACGCATTCAAGCTTCCATATGGGTAATACGCGCCGCCGATCCAGGCAAGGCGCCTTTGGGAGAACCGTCGGACGGCCGAAAGCGGGCGGCCTCAGCCCCGCGCGCCGCGGGGTTGCAGCCCCTTGGCGGGATCGTAGGCCCAGATGGCGGCGACGAGAAAGCCCATGAACGCCGCCGCGACGATGGCGAGCGATCCCCAATTGACCTCGCCATAGAGCGCGAAGCGAATGAGCTCGACCGCGTGGGTGAAGGGGTTCCAGGCGCAGACGTGATAGAGCGCCACGCTCGATTCCTTGATCTTCCACAGCGGAAACAGCGCGGAGGAGGCGAAGAACATCGGGAAGATCACGAAGTTCATCACGCCGGCGAAGTTCTCGAGCTGCTTGACGGTTGAGGAGAGCAGCATGCCGAGCGCGCCCAGCATGAGGCCCGAAAGCACCAGCGCCGGGAACACCGTGACCACGCCCCACAAGGGCAGATCGACGCCGAACAGGAAGGCGACGGCGAGGAAGGTGTAGACCTGGAGGATCGAGACGAAGACGCCGCCGGTGAGCCGCGAGAGCAGCAGGTACCAGCGCGGCAGCGGCGAGGTGAGCAGCACCCGCATCGAGCCCATCTCCCGGTCGTAGACCATCGAAAGCGAGCTCTGCATGCCGTTGAAGAGCTGGATCATCGCCACCAGCCCCGGCGCGATATAGACGTCGTAGGTGATGTAGGTCTCGTACGGCGGGATGATCGAGAGCCCGAGCGCGGCGCGGAAGCCGGCGGCGAACAGGAACAGCCACACCAGCGGGCGCACCAGCGCGGCCAGAAACCGCTCGCGCTGCTGCAGGAAGCGCAGCGCCTCGCGCCAGACGACGCCGCGCAGCGCATAGGCGTAGGCGGTTCCGCTCACCGCGCCTCCTCCCCGCTCTCATTCGTGAGGCCGTCGAACGCTTGCGCCAGCGAGCCCGCGCCGGCGCGTTTCACCACCTCGCGCGCCTTGCCCCGTTCCACGACGCGCCCCTTGTGGAGGACCACGATGTCGTCGCCGCCATCGATCTCGTCGATCAGATGCGTCGCCCACAGCACGGCCAGATTCTGCTCCCGGGCGAGCGCGTGCACATGGGCGACGAGGCCGGCGCGGCTCGCCACGTCGAGCCCGACCGTGGGCTCGTCCAGGATCAACACGCCGGGGTCGTGCAGCAGACCGCGGGCGATCTCGACGCGGCGGCGGTGGCCGCCATTGAGCACGCGCACCTTCTCATCCGCCCGCGCGCTCATCTCCATCCGCTCCAGCTCGCGCGCGATCGCCCGCTCGCGCGCCGCGCCCGCGAGCCCGTGCAGGCTGGCGAAATAGGCGAGGTTCTGGCGCACCGTGAGGTCGAGATCCAGCGTCGGCTGCTGAAACACGATGCCGAGGGGGGCGAGCGCCGCGCTGCCCGCGCCGGCGAGATCCCGGCCGGCGATCTCGATCCGCCCGCCCGCCGGCGTCAAGAGCCGGGTGATCAGCGCGAACAGCGTGGTCTTGCCGGCGCCGTTGGGGCCGAGCAGGCCGGTGAAGCGGCCGGGCAGCACGTCGAAGCCGACCCGGTCGAGCGCCCGCTTCTCGCCGTAGGAATAGCTCAGCTCCTGGACCGACAGGGCGGGCGCCGGCCGCGGTGCCTTGCCCTTGGGGTCGGATTTCGCGGAAACGGGCGCCATCTCGGTCATGGCCTCAACCTAGCCCTCTCCATCACCCAGGCCAAGGGCGTCGCCGGTGTGAAGCGGGCGCGCCGGCGGTGCCCGCCCGGTGCTCACTTTTCGTTAAGGCTTTCGCGAAATTGAAGGGCCAAACCGCCGCCCGCTCGCCCTTCCTTAAGACTAGCGCGCTAGGCTCGCGCCCAATCAACAATCCTCAGGAAGAGGGAGCGTCATGCGCGTTTCAAGCATCGTCATGCTTTCGGTCGCGCTCGTCTTCGGGCTGATCGCCGCCTTTCTCGCAAAGGTGTGGCTCGACCGCCAGGCGGTCGGGCCAGAGGTCGCCCTTCAGCGCCCCGCCGAGCACACCGGCCGGGTGGTGGTCGCCGACAAGCCGCTGCGCTTCGGCATGACGCTCTCATCGGGCATGTTGCGCGAGGTCGACTGGCCGCAGAGCGCGATTCCCCAGGGCGCCTTCACCGACAAGGCGGCGATCTTCAAGGACGGCGGCAAGCGGGTGGTTCTCGCGGCCATCGCCGAGAACGAGCCCGTGCTCAAGGCCAAGATCACTGGCCCCGGTCAGCGCGCCACCCTCTCGGCGATCGTCGCCGAGGGCATGAAGGCGGTCTCGATCCGCGTCAACGACGTATTGGGCGTGGCGGGCTTCATCCTGCCCGGCGAGCGCGTCGACGTGCTCCTGACGCGCACGCCGCGCGGCGAGATGGACCAGAGCGGCGCCCAGAAGGAGGCGGCCGCCTACACCGATCTGCTGCTGCAGAACGTGCGCGTGCTCGCCGTCGACCAGCTAGCCGACGACCGCAGCGACGAGCCCACCGTGGTCAAGACCGTGACGATCGAGGTCGACACCGAGCAGACCCAGAAGCTGGCGCTGGCTTCCGCGGTCGGCACGCTCTCGCTGGCGCTCCGCAGCGCCGGCTCCACATCGCCCACCGAGCGCACCGGATCACGCTGAGCGACCTGCGCAGCGATCTCTCGCTCTCCCGCAAGGCGGTCAAGCTCGCCGGCCCGAGCAATGGCGGTCTCGCCGTCAACGTGACCGTCACCCGCGCCGGCGAACGCCAGGACTACAGCGTGCCGCGCGAGGGCGCGTTGCGGTAACGATCCGATAAGCAAAACGTCTAACCATTTCTCAAGCAAAAATCGAAGTCGCCGCAAAAACCGCTTCCTTCAAATACTTCCATAACTATTGACCCGTAGAGTCGGTCCTCAACGAACAAAAAAAGTCGAATAAGGACTTTTTGGGGGGACGTGATGACTCTGGATACGGGGTTCATCGCCCGGCACGACTGCCGGACGATGGTGAAAATTCCTGCAAATGCGCCAGCCGGAACCGCGCAGCGCACATCCGCATTCGGACCGCTCGCGGGCTCGGCTGGCGCCCTGCTGATCTCGCTCTGCGCGCTCTTCGCCGCCTGCTTCGCGCTCATGCTGGTGCAGAGCGGGCCGGCTCTCGCCAACGGATCGGCGGGCAATGCTCACGTCATCAGCCTGGAGTCGCCCGAGCAGATCCGCCGCCTCACCGTAACCATCAACAAGTCCGAGACAATCCGCATCGAGCAGCCCTATGTGGAGGCGCTGGTCGGCAACGCGGAGATCGCCGACGTGATCCCGCTCACCGACCGCTCGCTCTACGTGCTGGGCAAGAAGATCGGCTCGACGCGCCTGTCCGTCCTCGACGACGCCAAGCGCCTGCTCGGCATCATCGAGATCGAGGTGGCCTATGACGCCACCGCCCTCAAGAGCCAGCTCCACAAGAGCCTTCCCGGCAGCGGCGTCAACGTCACGTCCGCCAACGGGAAGCTGTTGCTGACCGGCTTCGTCTCCGACGCGATCGCGCTCGAAAAGGCGGTCGCCATCGCCAACCAATACGCGCCCGACGCCGTGACCAACCAGCTCACCGTCTCCGGCTCCCAGCAGGTTCTGCTCGAGGTCCGCTTCGTCGAGGCCTCGCGCGAGGCCGCCCGCCACCTCGGCGTCGGCTGGGACCTTCAATCGCGGCAAGCCGGCAGCTTCCAGGCGCTGACCAATCTGCCGGGCACCGTCGGCCTCGGCGCCTTTCCGAGCACGGTTCTGCCCTTCGGCTCGATGGTGGCGCGGCTGCTGAACGGTGGCCTCTCCGCCGACACCATCGTCCAGGCGCTCGAGGAGCGCGGCATGGCCCGGCGCCTGGCCGAACCGAATCTGGTGGCGCTCTCGGGCGACACGGCGAGCTTCCTGGCCGGCGGCGAATTCCCGTTCCCCGTGGCGCGTCAGGACGACACCATCACCATCGAATTCAAAAAGTTCGGCGTCGGGCTGGCCTTCACGCCGACTGTGCTCGCCAGCGGCATCATCAATCTGAAGATCGAGCCGGAGGTGAGCGAGATCGACCCCAACAACACGCTGACTGTCAACGACACGACCATTCCGGGTCTGGTGACCCGGCGGGCCAAGACCACCGTCGAGCTGCGCGACGGCCAGAGCTTCGCGATCGCCGGCCTGCTGCAGTCGAACCACACCAATGCGCGCCGTCAGCTCCCCTGGATCGGCCAGGTGCCGGTGCTGGGCTCGCTGTTCCGCAGCGCCTCCTACGAGAAGAAGCAGACCGACCTGGTGATCATCGTCACGCCGCATCTGGTGCGCCCGGCGACGCCGCAGCAGCGGCTGGTGACGCCGCTCGATCAGACGATGCCCGGCAATGACATCGACTATTTCGCCGCCGGCAAGGACGAGTTGTGGAATACCCGCGTGCTCGACGCGGCGGGCGAAGACGTGGGGCTCGGCGACGAAGGCCACATGCTGGACGTGACCAACTACGTGCCGCTCGAGGCCCCGGCCCCGCTTCACACCGGCTCGCTTCCAGGGGGAGGATCGTGATCATGACACCTACTTCCACGAGGATATTGAACGCGCTCATCGGCCTCGGCCTGCTCGCCGCACCGATCGCGCTTTCGGGATGCCGGGCCGAGAACCGCTATCTCGCGCGCCGCGATTCCATCACCCTCGGCGCCGGCGAGGCGGTCGCCCGCAACAACGCGATCCAGGTCATCGATCCCTGGCCGAAGCAGTCCCAGAACCCCGATTTCCGCACCGACGGCAAGCGCATGCTGGTGGGCATCGAGCGCTATCAGCGGAACGAGAGCCTGGAGCCCGAGGGCGAGGACACCACCGAGCGGTTCGCCAACGAGGAATCGCCGCCGCCGGCCGCCCCGCCGGCGCCCTAGGCGGACGAGGAAACCGCGGAGTTCGAGATGTTGAGGCAGTTCACGAAACCGAGCGACGACACCGTCGTTGTCGACCTGGTGACCGGGAGCGAGGAGCTTGCCCGGCGGCTCGGCGCCATCTTCGAGCAGGAAGCCCGCTTCAGCCTCGACAGCGTCTCGGCGAGCCTCGCCGAGGCCGAGACCAAGAGCGCGGGCCAGTCCGGGCGCGCCATATTGCTGGTCGAGATCAACGCCGCCGACAGCGAGGAACTCGCAGCGCTCGAACGCATCATGGACCGCTCCGGCACCGGCCTCGCGGTGATCGCCATCGTCGACGCGCTCTCCGAAGCCACGGTGCGCAAGCTGCTGCAGCTCCGCGTCTCCGATCTGATCTCCAAGCGGGATTCCCAGCAGGACCTGATCAAGGCCTGCGAGCGGGCGCTGCGCCCGGCGAGCTCCCAGTCGCGCTTCGGCGGCGCCACCTGCCATGCCTTCGTCTCCGCCGGCGGCGGCGCCGGCAACACCACGCTCGCCATCCAGAGCGCCTTCGTGCTGGCCCGCGAGACCGGCCAGTTCCAGTCCACCTGCCTGGTCGACATGGATTTCCAGCGCGGCGCCGTCATCGACTATCTGGATCTCGATCCCAACCTGCAGATCGACGAGATCGCACCCAATCCCGAGCGGCTCGACAAGCAACTGCTCGAGGTCATGGTCTCGCGCCACGACACCGGGCTGGCCGTGATCGCCGCCAGCAACGCGCTGCGCTCCTATGAAACGATAGGCGGCGATTTCGTGACCCACATGCTGGACCTCGCCTCGCTCAAATTCGACAACCTCATTCTCGACATGCCGCGGGTGTGGCTGCCGTGGACGCGCAACGTGCTGGTGGGGTCGGACAAGGTCTACGTCGTCACCGAGATGACCGTTCCGGGCCTGCGCCAGGCCCGCCGTCTGGCCGATGCCCTGACCGAGGAATGCGGCGAGGAGATCAACGTCTCGGTGATCGTCAACCGCTTCAAGAAGACCCTGCTGGGCGGCATCAACGCGGTCCGCCGCCAGGACGCCAAAGACGTGCTCGGCGCCTATCTCGCGGGCTTCGTCGCCCAGGACTATCCGCTGGTGCGCGAGGCGATCGACCGCGGCGTGCCGCTTTACCAAATCAACAAGCACAACCGGATCGACAAGGATCTGAGCGACATCCTGTTGCGCGAGGAGGCGGCCGGCGGCCCCCATCCGGCGGGCGCCCTCGCGCTCCCGGCGCCGGCCTGAGGGTGCCCGGTTTCGTTAAAATTTGAACGTCGCGATTGGGCGTTTTTTTGCCTTTTTTCCCTAGACTTGGCCGTGCCGCCGAAAAGCGGCTCGGTCGGGTGAAAACAGCGGACGAGGTGTGACCATGGGGCGTTTTTCGGCAGGACGGCAGGCCTTCGCCCCGGTGCCCCACGACGCGCCCGCCGAGGAGGCGGCCGCCGGCGAGGAGCGCGAGCCGGGCCAGACCGCCGGCAGGGAGGCCAGCGGCGGCGGCGACGCCCAGCTCCTCAAGACCCGCCTGCTCGACGCCAAGGTGCGCCTCCACCGCAAGCTGATCGACGAGATCGACCTCGCCGCCATGGAGCGGATCCCCGAGGCGGAGCTCCGCAAGCAGATCACCGGGATGCTGGGCGAATACGTGCTCTCCGAGCGCCTGCCGCTGAACGCCGAGGAGCTCGACGCCTTCGCCGACGAGCTGTTCGACGAGATGACCGGGCTCGGCCCGATCGAGCCGCTGCTCTCCGACCCCACCATCACCGACATCCTGATCAACACCCACGCCCTGGTCTTCGTCGAGCGCCGCGGCCAGCTCGAAGAGACGCCGGTGCGCTTCAAGGACGAGGCGCATCTGCTGCGCATCCTCAACAAGATCGTCGCCGGCGTCGGCCGCCGGGTCGACGAGACCCACCCCATGGTCGACGCCCGCCTGCCCGACGGCTCGCGCGTCAACGCGGTGATCCGCCCGCTCGCCGTGGACGGCCCGCTGATCTCGATCCGCAAGTTTTCCAAGCGCCCGTTCTCGCTGGACAAGCTGGTCGACATCGGCAGCATCCGCCCGCAAATGTGCGAGGTGCTGGCCGGCGCCGTGAAGGGCCGCGTCACCATCATCATCTCCGGCGGCACCGGCAGCGGCAAGACGACCATGCTGAACGCGCTCTCCAACTTCATCTCCCACAAGGAGCGCCTGGTGACCATCGAGGACGCGGCCGAGCTGCAGCTCCAGCAGCCCCATGTGGGCCGCCTCGAGACCCGCCCCCCCAACCTGGAGGGCAAGAACGAGGTGCGTCAGCGCGAGCTGGTCAAGAACGCGCTGCGCATGCGCCCCGACCGCATCATCCTGGGCGAGGTGCGCGGCGAGGAAGCCTTCGACATGCTCCAGGCCATGAACACCGGCCACGAGGGCTCGATGGCGACGATCCACGCCAACAATCCCCGCGAGGCGATCTCGCGGCTGGAGAACATGGTGGGCATGGCCGGCCTCAACATGAGCGAGGCGAGCGTGCGCGCCCAGATCGCCGCCGCCGTCCAACTCGTCGTCCAGCTTCAGCGGCTGAGCGACGGCACCCGCCGGGTCACCAGCATCGCCGAGATCACCGGCATGGAGGGCAACGTCATCCAGATGCAGGAGATCTTCGCCTTCGTGCGCAAGTCCACCGACGATGACGGCAAGATCCACGGCGAGTTCCGCGCCACCGGCGTGCGGCCCAAATTCCTCGACGAGATCAAGGCCATGGGCATCCGCGTGCCCTCCGAATATTTCGACCCCAAGGCGCCGTTGTGATGGCCGGCCTCGACGCGCAACCGCTGCAACTGGCGATCTTCCTGTTGGTCGGCATCGCCGCGTTCCTCGCCATCGAGGCGGCGTATCTCGCGGTCTCGAGCCGCGCCTCCTATCTGCGCAAGGTCAACAAGCGCCTCGCCATCCTCGATGCCTCCGGCGATCAGCTCGACGCCCTGGTGCAGCTTCGCCGGGCGCGCAGCCTGACGTCGGAGGGCAATTTTCGCCTGCCGCTCATCTGGCTCAACCGGCTGGTGCTGCAATCGGGCATCACCATGGGGCTCTCCCGCTTCGTCTCCATCTTCGGCTTCGCGGCGCTCGCCGTCTTCCTCGCCGTCAACCTGCTGGAGGGCAGCCTGCTGCTCGCCGCCGCGGCCGCCGCCGCGAGCGCCACCGCGCTGCCGCTGCTGGTGCTCAAATGGCTGCGCCGGCGCCGCTGCCGCGCCTTCGAGGCCCAGCTTCCCGACGCCGTCGACATTATCGTGCGCAGCCTGCGCGCCGGACATCCGCTGCCCGTCTCCATCGCGATGGTGGGACGCGAGCTCGAGGATCCCATCGGCAGCGAGTTCGGGCTCACCGCCGACGAGCTGACCTACGGCCTCGACCTCGACCTCGCCATGGGCAACATGGCGAGCCGGGTGGGTCAGGACGATTTGGCGCTGCTGATCGTCGCCATCACCATCCAGGCACGAACCGGCGGCAATTTAGCCGAGATCCTCTCCAACCTCTCGCGCATCCTGCGCGCCCGTTTCAATATGCGCCGGCGGGTGCGCTCGCTGTCCGCCGAGGGCCGCTTCTCGGCGCTGGCTCTCAGCATCCTGCCCTTCCTGGTATTCGGTGCGCTCACCCTTTTCGCACCGGAGTTCTACGGCGGCATCTGGGGCGAGCCGATCGTCGCCCGCGTGCTGGGCGCCGCCTTCGCCTTCATGATGGTCGGCAACTACATCATGTACCGCATGATCCAGTTCAGGATGTGAGCCGATGGGATCCGCCCTCACCATGTTCTCCAACCTGCTGAGCGTGAATCTGAGCGGCCTCGTCGCCCTGTTCGTGTTCCTGTTCGTGGCCGCAGTCACCTTCGCCGCGATCACCGCGATCCGCGCCCGCGAGGAAATCCGCTCCCGCGTGCTGTTCTCCGGCTCGATCGGCGGCGTCGATCCCTCCGACCGCCGGGCGCTGCGCCACCAGCAGCTCGCCC
>Ga0137829_10532338_pt1 | contig 10914 bp, 9 predicted proteins | sample OV2TP2_FD_97737 | JGI IMG/M metagenome (GOLD analysis project Ga0137829, IMG submission 97737) | reverse complement strand
GGATATGGTGCGCTGGATAAAATCGCAGTACCCAGAGTCACAGGTCATCGGCGGCAACGTGGCCACGGCGGATGGTGCAAGGGCCCTGGTAGAGGCCGGCGCGGACGCCGTCAAGGTGGGCATTGGTCCCGGCTCCATCTGCACGACGCGTGTGGTGACGGGAGTGGGCGTCCCCCAGTTGACCGCAGTGGCGGCCGTGGCGGATGCACTGAAAGACAGCGGGATACCGTTTATCTCCGATGGCGGGGTCCGCTATTCCGGTGATATCGCCAAGGCGATAGCGGCGGGGGCCTGGTCAGTCATGATCGGGGGCCTGTTTGCCGGCACCGAGGAGTCACCGGGCGAGGTCGAACTGTTCCAGGGCCGATCATACAAGTCCTACCGTGGCATGGGCTCGCTGGGCGCGATGTCCCTCCAGCACGGATCTTCGGACCGGTACTTCCAGGAAAATGATGAAATAGAAAAACTGGTGCCGGAGGGAATCGAAGGCCGTGTCCCCTACAAGGGGAATGTCGGCGCCATCATTCACCAGTTGCTGGGCGGCCTGCGCGCGGCCATGGGATATACCGGCTGCCGTTCGCTCGAGGAGATGCGTACGCGGCCTGCCTTTGTACGGTTGACACACGCGGGAATCCGCGAGAGCCACGTGCATGATGTTACCATCACCAAGGAACCGCCCAACTATCGGATGGAATAGGGCGAGCCGGGAATTCACGAATGTCCGGTGAACATTCGTGCCGGCGAGCGACCGGCCACGGATGGCCGGGCCGGAAGACAGCACCAGGGAGGGTTCCATGACCAGAGATATCCACTCGGAACGGGTGTTAATCCTGGACTTTGGATCCCAATACACCCAGTTGATCGCCCGGCGCGTCCGCGAAGCAAAGGTCTATTGCGAAATCCATCCGTTCGACATGCCGGGGGAGGCGCTCGCGAATTTCAACCCCTGCGCCGTCATTCTCTCCGGCGGACCGGATTCCGTCACGCTAGCCAACGGCATGAGAGCGCCCGACCGCCTGTTTCAACTCGGCGTCCCTGTGCTCGGTATTTGTTATGGCATGCAGGCGATGGCGCAGCAGCTTGGCGGCCGCGTGGAGTCCTCGACACTCCGGGAGTTCGGTTACGCCCGGGTACGCGCCCGCGGTCATTCCGGGCTTCTGCGCGGCATACAGGATGACACCAGCCCGGAAGGCTACGGCCTGCTGGATGTGTGGATGAGCCACGGGGATCGCGTGATCGAAATACCCCGCGGTTTCAAGGTCATCGCCACATCGGAGAATTCACCGGTGGCGGGGATGGCTGATGATTCAAAAAAATTCTATGGCCTGCAGTTTCATCCCGAAGTGACCCATACCCGGCAGGGCACGGCGATCTTCCAGAGATTTTTATACGAGATCGCGGGTTGCAAGGGCCTGTGGACGACCGAAAATATCGTCGAGGATGCCATCCATTCGGTACGAAACCGGGTGGACGGGGATCGCGTCCTCCTCGCCCTTTCGGGCGGCGTCGATTCCTCCGTGGTCGCCGCCCTGCTGCACGAAGCGATTGGCGATCAGCTCGTCTGCGTGTTCGTGGATAACGGCCTGCTGCGGCAGGACGAGGCCGCGCAGGTCATGAGCACCCTTGCCGGCCATATGGGGGTAAACGTCATCAAGGTTGATGCGGAAGACAGGTTTTTCGAGGCGCTCGCGGGTGTCCAGGATCCCGAGGAAAAACGCAGGATCATCGGCCGGATATTCATCCGGGTATTCGAGGAAGAGGCGGCAAGGCTCAAGGACATCCGCTGGCTGGCGCAGGGGACGATCTATCCGGACGTGATCGAGTCCGCCGGCGCCAGGACGGGCAAGGCGCATGTCATCAAGTCCCACCACAATGTCGGCGGCCTGCCGGAAAAGATGCACCTCGAGCTCATCGAACCCCTGCGCGAACTCTTCAAGGACGAAGTCCGCCGGATCGGGGTCCGCCTGGGATTACCGCCCGGCATGGTCAACCGCCATCCATTTCCCGGTCCCGGCCTGGGTGTCCGGATACTCGGCGAGGTGCGCCGGGAATATGCCGGTATGCTGCGCCGTGCCGATGCCATCTATATCGAGGAACTGCGCAGGCACGATCTGTACGACAAGGTCAGCCAAGCCTTTGCCGTTTTCCTCCCGGTGCGTTCGGTCGGGGTGATGGGCGACAGCCGGAAATATGAATATGTCATCGCGCTGCGCGCCGTTGAAACCACGGATTTCATGACCGCCCGTTGGGCCAGGCTGCCCTATGAATTCCTGGAAACGGTCTCGAGCAGGATCATCAATGAAGTCAGCGGCATATCCCGGGTGACCTACGACATATCGAGCAAGCCGCCGGCCACGATCGAGTGGGAATAGAAAGGCAGTGAACGATGAACACTGGATGCGGCAGGCCCTGGACCTGGCCGGCCAGGCCCGGTTGGCCGGCGAGATACCGGTCGGTGCGGTGCTGGTCCTGGATAACGAATGCATCGGCCGGGGATGGAATCGCCCGATTACCGACAGCGATCCTGCGGCCCACGCAGAAATCATCGCCTTGCGGGAAGCGGGGCGGCACCTGAAAAATTACCGCCTGTGCGGCGCCACGCTGTATATCACGCTCGAGCCCTGCGTCATGTGTGCGGGCGCCATCATCCATGCCCGCCTGGAACGGGTGGTGTTCGGGGCTCATGACCCCCGCTATGGCGCGGCCGGCAGTGTCTTCAATCTCCTGGGCAGCGATCAACTGAATCACAGGCCGCAGGTGGCCGGGGGAGTGCTGGCGACGCCATGCGCCGCCGTACTCCAGGAATTCTTCAGGCAGAAGCGCGGGGCCGGCTTATGAGCGACGAGGTGCTGTATGGCATGGCGGAACGGCTGGGGGCGCTTCTCGAGCGTACAGGCGAATGCCTGGTCACGGCGGAATCTTGCACGGCCGGCGGGTTGGCTGAAATCATCACCCGCGTTCCCGGCAGTTCTCGCTGGTTTGAACGCGGGTTCGTCACGTACTCGGATGCCGCCAAGCAGGATCTCCTTGAAGTAGCTGTGGATACCCTCGCCCGGTATGGCGCCGCCAGTGAAGAAACCGCGGCGGCCATGGCCAGGGGAGCGTTAGCCAACAGCCGGGCCAGCGTGGCTGTTGCCATCACGGGCATTGCGGGACCGGAAGGGGGATCGCCGGAAAAACCGGTGGGCACAGTCTGCCTGGCCTGGCTGCGTGGCAGCGGCGAACCTGTGGTCACGCGCACCGTTTTCACGGGCGGGAGGCTGGAGGTGCGGCGCCAGGCCTGCCTGCTGGCCCTGCAGGGCCTGATCGAGATGCTTGAAAAACAGTGACAAGTTACAAATGAAAAGTACAAAGACTTGTAAAAACATCGATATGGTTAACATTTAACTTTCTCCTTTTAACTTTCCACTTTTCACTGCTTGCATGTCCCGCCTGTTCTTCGCGCTTTGGCCAGACGAAACTGTATCCGGGAAAATAACCTCGATCTGTGACCGGCTGCCTCCCGGCTGCGGAAGAAAGGTCCAGAGCGGTAACGTCCACATTACGCTCGTTTTTCTGGGCGATATTGACGAAACAAGCCTCGGCTGCTTGCTGGCCGGCGTGGAAACAGTGCCCATGGAGCCTTTCACGCTCGTACTGGACAGGCCGGGCTGGTGGCGCAAGTCTCAAGTGCTTTGGATAGCACCGGCAACGGTGCCGGAGACGCTGCAGGCACTATATGAACAACTCGCATCACTGGCGTCCGGCTGTGGCATCGCCACGGAGCGGCGCCCCTACTCCCCGCACATGACCCTGGCACGGAAGGTGTTCAGGAAACCCCGGTTGCCCGAATTTGAGCCGGTTATCTGGGACGTACGGCAGTTTTCACTCATGCGCGCGGAGACGCTGCCCTCGGGCGCCCGCTATGAACCGGTATGGCGTTCCTCGTGACGGTGCAAGCCGGAAAAATAGTGGAAAGTGGAATGTTGAAAGGTGAAAGTTGAATGTTAACCATATCGATGTTTTTCCGAGTCTTTAACCTTTTCACTTGCGACCTTTCACGGCTTTTCGAGCATGTCGATTTAAATGAAATTGTGGGATAATAAAAAGACGATTAACACAGCATAGGTGGAAGATTATGGATGAGAAAAGGAAACAGGCATTGGGCGTAGCGCTCAGCCAGATTGAAAAGCAGTTCGGAAAGGGATCCATCATGCGTATGGGCGATGCGGGAGTAGTCCGCGATGTGGTACCGGTTTCCACCGGTTCACTGGGACTGGACATCGCCCTGGGAGTAGGCGGCCTGCCGCGTGGCCGGGTGGTGGAGATCTATGGGCCGGAGTCATCCGGCAAGACGACGCTGGCCCTGCACGTGGCGGCCGAGATCCAGAAGGCCGGGGGAACAGCCGCGTTCGTGGATGCCGAGCATGCCTTAGACCCGGCGTATGCCGGCAAACTTGGCGTTCAGATCGACGATCTCCTGGTATCCCAACCCGATACCGGGGAACAGGCGCTGGAGATCACCGACATGCTGGTGCGGTCCGGTGCAGTTGACCTGGTGATTATCGATTCTGTGGCGGCCCTGACCCCGAAGGCCGAAATCGAAGGCGAGATGGGAGACAGCCACATGGGCCTGCAGGCGCGGTTAATGTCACAGGCCCTGCGCAAGCTTACGGCGAATATCAAGCGTTCCAACACACTGGTGATATTCATCAACCAGATACGCATGAAAATCGGCGTGATGTTTGGCAATCCCGAAACCACCACAGGCGGCCATGCCCTGAAATTCTATGCCTCGGTGCGCATGGACATCCGCCGGATCGGCGCCATCAAGAAAGGCGATGAAGTCATCGGCAACGAGACCCGGGTGAAAGTCGTCAAGAACAAGGTCGCGCCGCCGTTCAAGGAAGTCGTTTTCGACATTCTTTACGGTGAGGGGATCTCGAGGGAAGGCGAAATCCTCGATCTCGGCGTGCAGCACGGCTTGATCGACAAAACGGGCGCCTGGTACAGCTACAAGGGAGAGCGCATCGGCCAGGGAAAGGACAACGCCCGCAACTTTCTCAGGGACAATCCCGAAACCGCAGCAGAGATCGAGGCGGCCATCCGGCAGAAGGCCCTGCCGGATATCCGGACCGCCGCGGCCACGGAGGAAGCGGAAGCCTGACCGGGGACGCTCTGAAAATCCGCAAGCAGGCGCTCGGATTCCTGGCGAGAAGAGAGCACAGTGCGGCGGAATTGCAGCGCAAACTCGGGGTGCGTGAACATGATCCGGCAACCATCAGGTCGGTCATTGAAGCACTTCAGGAAGAAGGACTGCAAAGCGACAGGCGGTTTACGGAGGCCTTTGTCCACAGCCGAATAGAGAAAGGCTACGGTCCGGTCCGCATAGTGCAGGAACTCAGGGAGCGGGGCGTCAGCGATGAACTGATCCATCTCCTTGTCGACAGGCAGGCGGCGGAATGGCAGCAGCTCGCGTCACGGGTGCGACGTAAACGGTTTGGACCCCAACCACCGGCTGATCTCGGAGAAAAGGCCAGGCAATCGCGGTTTCTGCGCCATCGCGGATTTTCCGGGGATCACATCCGGCGCGTGCTGGATACGGGTGATGAATGACGAGTACCTCTGACATCCGCAGGATTTTCCTGGATTATTTCCGGAGCAAAGGCCACGAAATCGTCCCGAGCGGCCCGCTCGTCCCGGCCAATGATCCCACCCTGCTGTTTACCAACGCCGGCATGGTGCAGTTCAAGGATGTGTTCCTCGGCATCGATCAGCGTCCCTACAGGCGCGCCGCTTCCTCGCAGTGTTGCGTCCGCGCGGGGGGGAAGCACAATGACCTCGAAAACGTCGGCTATACCGAACGCCACCACACATTCTTTGAAATGCTGGGAAATTTCAGCTTCGGGGACTACTTCAAACGCGAGGCTATCGCCTATGCGTGGGAGCTCCTGACCGGCACCCTGGGGGTGCCCGAGAATCGTCTCTGGATCACCGTGTATGAAAACGATGACGAAGCGGCCGATATCTGGCTGAAGGAGATTGGTGTTTCCAGGGAGAGGTTCAGCCGCAGCGGGGAGGAGGACAATTTCTGGTCGATGGGGGACACCGGCCCCTGCGGGCCGTGCAGCGAGATCTTCTACGACCACGGTGACACCCTGAGCGGAAGCCCGCCGGGGAGCGGGGAAGAGGAAGGAAACCGCTACGTTGAGATCTGGAATCTCGTGTTCACGCAGTACAACCGCGGCGCCGATGGCTCTCTTACGCCCATACCCCATCCTTCCGTGGATACCGGTATGGGCCTTGAACGCATCGCGGCGGTCTTGCAGGGGGTGCACAGCAATTACGAGATCGATATCTTCCGGCACCTGGTAAAGGCCGTGAACGACCTTGCCCCTGTCAGGCAGCCGGAGGTTATCTCGGCGCGTGTCATCGCCGATCATATCCGCTCGTGCGCCTTTCTCGTCGCCGGGGGGGTGATGCCCGCCAATGACGGGCGGGGCTACGTCCTGCGGCGCATTACCCGCCGCGCCATCCGCCACGGGCATAAACTGGGCATCCGCGAACCGTTCTTCCATAAGCTCGTCCAGCCGCTGGCCGAGGTCATGAAAGACGCCTACCCGCAACTGGAGCACACCGCCCGAGAGGTGGCTGCCACGTTAAAGCAGGAAGAGGAGCGGTTCTCCGAGACCCTGGAACAGGGACTCAGGCATCTCGAATCCGCCATGGCAAAGGTGAACGGCAACACGCTGCCCGGTGAGGATATTTTCCGCCTGTACGATACTTACGGTTTTCCCGTGGACCTTACGGCTGACATCGCGCGTGAACGCGGCGTGGCGCTTGACATGCCGGGTTTTGACAGGTGCATGGCGGCGCAGCGGGAGCGGGCGAGGGCGGCGAGCAGGTTTGAAGTGGATTTATCCACTGTCGCGGACCTGGATCAATCCACGGAATTCAGCGGCTACATCACGCTGGAGCAGGAATCCACCGTCACCGGCCTATACCAGGACGGCCGCACGGTTACGGAAATCAGGGAAGGTGAATTCGGCGGTGTGATCCTGGAAGCCACGCCATTCTATGCCGAGGCTGGCGGCCAGGTGGGAGACCAGGGACAGCTGACTGGAGAGGGCATCCTGTTCGACGTCGTTGATACCCAGAAGCAGGGCAAGGCCCATGTGCATCTCGGACATCTCCGGCAGGGAAGACTCACGCCGGGGCTGAAGGTTACGGCGCGCGTGGATGCCCGCAAGCGGATCAACACGGTGCGCAATCACTCCGCGACCCATCTCCTGCACGCCGCCCTGAGAAAAATACTCGGCGATCATGTCACACAGAAGGGTTCACTGGTGGCGCCGGACAGGTTGCGGTTCGATTTTTCGCATCCCGAACCACTGACCGGGCAGGACTTGCAGAAAATAGAATGGCTGGTGAACAGCAAGATCCTCGAAAACATCGAGACGGTGATCGAAATCATGCCGCGCGAGCAGGCGCTGAAATCGGGTGCCATGTCGTTGTTCGGAGAAAAATACGATGAGACGGTGCGGGTGCTGAAGATCGGCGGGAAATTTTCAACGGAATTGTGCGGCGGCACGCACGTCACGCGTACCGGCGATATCGGCTTCATGAAGATCATTTCCGAAACCGGCATCGCCGCCGGTATTCGCCGGATCGAGGCCGTTACCGGCGAAGGCGCACTCGCCTGGGTGGAGAATAACCAGCGCAAGTTATCCCGCGCGGCTCACCTGCTCAAGACGGGTGTTGAAAATCTGGAAACCCGGCTCGGCCAGCAGGTGGAGCGGTTGCGCAAGCTGGAGAAGGAAGTGGACCAGCTCAGGGGACGGCTGGCGAGCAGCGCCGGGGAAGATATCGCGGCCGAGGCGGTGGATGTTGAGGGGATCAAGGTCATCGCCCGGACCCTGGACGGCGCCGATCCGAGGGCCCTGCGAAATACCGTGGACCAGTTGAAAAACAGGCTGGGCAGTGCGGCACTGGTGCTTGCGTCGGTGCAGGATGACAAGGTCAGCCTGGTGGCGGGTGTGACCAAGGATCAGACCGGACGCCTTAAAGCGGGCGACCTTGTCAATTTCGTGGCGGAAAAGGTCGGTGGACGGGGCGGTGGTCGCGCCGACCTTGCCCAGGCGGGCGGCAATAACCCCAAGGGCCTGGCGGCGGCCCTGGCCAGCGTTCCGGACTGGGTGCGCCGGCAATTGTCGGGCTAGCCTTGCCATATCATATCGGGTCTTATTTCGTTAGAATCCCCCCCTTTTTCGGGAGTACGGTAACTTGTCATGTCGTTGATCGTTCAGAAATTCGGCGGCACATCGGTCGGCAGCATTGAACGCATCAATGCCGTCGCGGACAGGATTGTAGCTACCCGCAAGAACGGGCATGAAATTGCCGTCGTGGTTTCCGCCATGAAGGGGGAGACGGACAGGCTGCTGAAGCTGGCGCATGAAGTCTCCAGGGATCCCAATAGCCGGGAACTCGATGTCCTGCTGGCTACCGGTGAGCAGGTGACGATTGCCCTGCTCAGCATGGCGCTCGAGGCAAGAAAATGTCCGGCGCGTTCCTACACGGGCGCGCAGGTCCACATCAGGACGGACAGTACCTACAACAAGGCGCGCATCGTTGATATCGACGCGGCCAGGGTGACGAAGACCCTGAAAGAGGGCAAGGTGGTTGTCATCGCGGGCTTTCAGGGCATCGACGAGCATGGCGACATCACAACCCTGGGGCGCGGCGGATCGGACACCACGGCCGTTGCCATGGCCGCGGCGCTCAAGGCGGATGAATGCCATATCTATACGGACGTGGACGGCGTCTACACGGCTGATCCGAAGATTGTGCCGAAGGCAAGGCGGCTCGAGTACCTGACCTATGAAGAAATGCTGGAACTGGCCAGCCTCGGTTCCAGGGTCCTGCAAATCAGGTCCGTGGAGTTTGCGAGAAAATATAATGTCCAACTGCGTGTGCTATCCTCTTTTAAGGAAGGACCGGGCACGTTGATCTGTGGTGAGGATGAAAGTATGGAAGAACCGTTGATTTCAGGCATCGCCCATAACCGCGATGAGGCGAAATTGACTGTGGTCGGTGTGCCGGACAGACCCGGGATCGCTTACAGCATACTGGGACCCGTCGCGGACGCCAATATCGAGGTTGACATGATTGTCCAGAACGTCGGCACGGACAACAAGACCGATTTCACCTTCACCGTTCACAGAAACGACTATGAGAAAACCCTGGCGGTCCTCAGGAAAAATATCGCCGAAATCGGCGCGCGGGATATCACCGGCGACCTGTCGATAGTCAAGATTTCCGTCGTGGGCATAGGCATGCGATCGCACGCCGGGATCGCGAGCCGGATGTTCAGGGCACTGGCCCGGGAAGGAATCAATATCATGATGATTTCCACCTCGGAGATAAAAATATCGGTGGTCGTGGATGAAAAATACCTGGAACTTGGTGTAAGGACGCTTCATTCCGAATTCGGCCTGGAAAACCAGGTTGAGGTAGAGGGAGAAAGCAGGGCGTAAACTTATCCCTGCGGGCGGGCCGTGAAATCCCGGTTTCATGGCCGTACAGGTGGTTATTCGTATAAGGAAAAGGATATAGGAGAAGACAAGATGTTGATTTTGACACGAAGAGTTGGCGAGTCATTGATGATTGGCGACAACATCAACGTTACGGTGCTGGGCATCAGGGGCAATCAGGTGCGCATCGGCGTGAATGCCCCGAAGGAAGTTGCGGTTCATCGCGAAGAAATCTATGAACGCATTCAGCAGGAAAAATCCGGCAACGTCAAAAAGGAAGATGATCAGTCCTGACCTGCGCTGTTGACCGGCGCGGCGTTCCTGTTCCGTTGTATCACTACCGGCCCGGCTGGCATGCATTCAAAACGTGAATAAAGACAGAAGCACTGAAGGCACTTTCAACTTTTAACTTTAGACTTTGAACTGATTTGGAGAGGTGGCCGAGTGGTCGAAGGCGCTCCCCTGCTAAGGGAGTATGGGCCAAAAGCCCATCGAGGGTTCGAATCCCTCCCTCTCCGCCAGAACAGTTGAAAGTGTAAAGTTAAAAGTTGAAGGAGTAATTCTTTAAACTTTTCGCTTTGTACTTTGCACTGAATTGCGCCCGTAGCTCAGTTGGATAGAGTACCTGGCTACGAACCAGGGGGTCGGGAGTTCGAATCTCTCCGGGCGCGCCATATCTTCCAATGTTCATCTACCTGATGGCAATCCTGTCCGGAGCAGACTTTCAGTATATTTAAAGCCCGGCCTTCTGCTACACTTAAGAAAAAATTAATCCAGGATGGTTATAAATAAACCATCATACCCATTATACTCTCATTGATACTATTTTTTGTTACCAACGAACAGGGCGCCTGTCAGCTGGCCCCCTTCATCGGTAAGTGGCGCATAGTAGGCCTCGTAATTTTGACCAAATATAGTCGTGTCCCCAGTATAAGATCGTTTCTGGATCAAGGCCTGATAACTGGGGTCGTCGCGATTGAGTTTTGTATTAACTGCGGATTTGCCATCCTCTGTTACTAGAGTCGTCTGGGTCCGAATAAAATCTTGGCCATCATACGTAAAAACAGAGCTGTCTTGAGCAGCGAAAACGACTCCTCCTGATAAAGCTAGTAATGAAGCTAAGATAATTTTAAATAACCCAAGCGGGTATCTGACTAGGCACTGCATGATTGATCTCCTTATTTGAATTTTGAAATGGAAATCGCAGGGAGGCCAAGTGGAGAATAAATGATTAAGCCAACGAAGCAATTTCTTATAATAAGAATAGATGCAGATCATTAGCATGTCATTGACGCAGTGCATAATCTATAAACCTAGGACAAGAATTTCCTCCCAAATAGAAGACAATTTTAGTGTCCCATAGGCATATTAAGCATCCTTATTTTTCAACTACTTAGATATATTC